>JACCDV011044873.1_pt1 | contig 38742 bp, 41 predicted proteins | sample 7446131 | NCBI WGS metagenome assembly JACCDV01 (sample SAMN15323448, study PRJNA562643) | freshwater metagenome | isolation source: river surface water | place: USA:Blue River Watershed | collected 2017-08-17
ATGAGTCAGGCACAGCGCCGTCCGCTCAAGTCTCTCTCTGACTACCTTAAGAGTAAGCAAGGGTACTTCCGTCAAAACCTTCTTGGTAAGCGCGTGGACTACTCTGGACGTTCTGTGATTGTTATCGGTCCTGAGCTCGCGCTTGACCAATGTGGTCTTCCAAAGCACATGGCTCTAGAACTCTTCCGACCATTCGTAGTGGCTGAGCTCCTCAAGCAAGAACTCGCGTACAACATTCGTGGCGCAGGTCGTCTTATTGAAGACGGTGTTCCAGAAGTATGGGCGATTCTTGAAAATGTTATCCGCCTTAAGCATGTGCTTCTCAACCGTGCACCAACACTTCACCGTCAAGGTATCCAGGCGTTTCGTCCGGTACTCATCGAAGGAAACGCTATCCAAGTTCACCCACTAGTTTGTCGCGCATTCAATGCCGACTTCGACGGTGACCAGATGGCGGTACACGTACCGCTGTCTGATGAAGCACAGCTCGAAGCTAAGGAAATTATTTCTGCAAACAACAACATCCTTAAGCCAGGTTCTTCAGAACCAGTGGTGTCTGAAAAACTTCTTGATATGGCGCTCGGGGCTTATTGGATGACTAAGGTCGTTCCAGGTGGAAAGGGTGAAGGAAAATTCTTCGCTTCTCCAAACGACGCTATCAATGCCTATGACTACGGAGTGATTGATTTCCGAGCTATGGTAAAGGTGATGGCTACTGATACAGAAAAGTACAAGCAGTTTGATGGTCAGATTTTTGAAACGACTGTCGGACGTCTTCTTTTCAACTCAGTACTTCCAAGTGACCATCTCTTCATTAATGATGTTGTGGTTCAAAAGACACTCTTCCAGATCATCATCGATATTATTGATGACCGTGGTACCCAGGCAGTACCAGCTATTGTAGACAAACTCAAGAAGTTTGGTTTCAAGTATGCGACTGTTTCAGGAACAACTTGGGGTATTGATGAGGTGGTGGTACCGAAGCAAAAACCAGCTATCATCGAAAAATCTCGAGGCGAGGAACGTCAGGTTATTGATCACTACGATGAAGGTCTTCTCTCACGTGATGAGCGTCGTCGTAAAATTGTAGAAATCTGGCACCGAGCTAAGAATGAAATTGAAAAGGTACTCCCAGAGACCCTTAGTGAAACTGGTTCTGCCTACGAAATGTGGAAGTCTGGCGCTCGAGGTTCCCTTGGACAGATTGCACAGATGGCCGGTATGAAGGGACTCATCGTTAACACTCGTGGTGAGACACTTGAAACACCAGTTATTTCTTCTATGAAGGAAGGACTTACTCCAATCGAATACTTCAACACCACTCACGGATCTCGTAAGGGACTAGCTGACACGGCGCTCCAGACTGCGAAGGCTGGATACCTCACTCGTCGTCTCTTCGTGGTAGCGCAAGACGCGATTGTGACAGAAGCTGATTGTAAGACTAAGGGAGGAACTAATATCAGTCGCGTATCTGCTTCAGGTATTGAGATTGCCTTCTCAAAGGCTATCAAGGGACGTATTCTTGCTGAAGATGCCGTTGACACAAAGGGTGTCGTTATCTTCAAGAAAGGACATCTCCTTTCACGTCGTGATGCAATCGCAGTGGAAGCAACGACTTGTGAATCAGTAGAGGTTCGTTCGCCAATGACCTGTAAGACACTCCGCGGTGTGTGTCAGCAGTGTTACGGTATTGATCTCACAACCAACAGTCTCGTAGATATCGGTGAAGCGGTAGGAACCGTAGCTGCCCAAGCGATTGGTGAGCCAGGAACGCAGCTTACTATGAACACTAAGCACGCCGGAGGTGCGGCGTCTGTCGGTGGAGACGTAACACAAGGTCTTCCTCGTGTAGAAGAAGTTTTTGAAAAACGTCAGCCGAAGATCCCTGCTGTTGTTGCAAAACATGACGGTGTAGTCGTTGATATTCGTACTGAAGGTCGCGAAAAGATTGTAGTGATTGCGCCAGACATGACTTCAAAGACAGCACCGAAGAAGAAAGATAATGAAGAGTACGCAGTGCACTACCGTCGTGTGGTAACGGTTTCAAAGGGTGACACTATCATTCCTGGGCAACTCCTCACAGATGGTTCAGCTCACTTGCCAGAACTCTTCAAGTTTGGTGGACAAGAAGTTACTCAGAACTACATCATTTCTGAAGTAAATAAGATTTACGAACTCCAAGGTGTGACGATTGCGCGTAAGCACATCGAACTCATTGTGAAGCAAATGATGTCTCGTATGAAGATTAACTTCCGCGGTGACAGTCGCTTCACTATCGGTGAAGTAGTCGAAGAATGGATTATCGTAGAAGAGAACGAACGCCTCAAGGCAGAAGGAAAGGAAGTTGCCCGCGGAGATCGTCTCATTCTTGGTATCACCGAAACGTCACTTTCTCGAAAGAGCTTCCTCTCAGCAGCGTCGTTCCAGAACACCACTCGTGTTCTCATCAACGCAGCAGTGAAGGGAAGTAGCGACAATCTCGCTGGTCTCATGGAAAACGTTATCATCGGAAAGCTTATCCCAGCTGGCTCAGGCTTCAAGGGAAGTAATAAGTTCAAGATGATCGAAGACATGCAGGCTAAGCAGTAAACTTACCAAAACAGCCGGCCCTTACGGGCCGGCTGTTTTGGTATAGAAAAAGCCCCGAAGGGCGTTATCGAGGTGCTGGCAGTACTCTTAAGAGTATGGCAGCACCTCGACGGTGATTAGCGTATTTGTTTCAGTCCGTGCTTTGAACCAGCGCTCAAAACGCCGATGACCTTTCTTACCACCTGCGACCTGGAAACACCCCATGGAGCGTCCTGGTCCGCGATGGATCATGATACCAGTACGAATTGTTGAACCGACACCTTTAAGGGCGTTATCTCCCAGCTCAGGTTCAAATAACCTCAGGCTGAATGTATTGTCTGAGCTGAGAGTGCTTGCTCTTGCTTGGTACGGCTCCTGGTCGCGACTAGCAGGGCATTCGCCATTGGTTGTAAACAAGTCGTTTTGTCCAAAGAAACGAACGTTGGAAGAGTCACGAGTGACAGCAAACTCAAGTTGTCCACCAGTTTCGGTGGTGGCGGTAGCTTTGTAGGTTGGAATCAACATAAAACGGCCTTGCCGCTTCAGTTTTTCATAGAGGCGAGCCTGACCGACTACCTCATTAGTAATAATGATAGTAATCATGCTTTTTCCTCGAAGAACAAAAAATTTAACTGAATCGTATAAGTTTTTTACAATAAGTCAATGTTTTAAGGTTTTGGCCTGGTCGCGTATACTGGTAGCACATGAGTGACTCCGTACAACAGATTAAAGACAGACTCAGTATTTTAGACGTAATTTCTCCGTATGTAGAGTTACATCGGGCTGGGAAGAATTTCAAAGGGAAGTCTCCGTTTACCGCTGAGAAGACGCCGTCGTTTTATGTATCTCCAGATCGTGGAATGTACTACTGTTTCTCGACCTCACAAGGTGGAGATATGTTTACTTTCGTACAAGCAATGGAAGGGGTGGACTTTAAAGAGGCACTCAAGATTCTTGCGCAAAAGGCGGGAGTAGAGCTGGTGGCAGAAGACCCAAAGAAAAAAACTGAACGTGAACGCTGGTACGCAGCGCTTCATGACGCTGCTTCGTATTATGTAGAGCAATTGGAGAAAACGCCGGCGGCCATAGAGTACTTAGAGAATCGCGGTGTGACTAAACAAACATTGCAAAAGTGGCAAATAGGTTTTGCTCCGGGGCCACCACAGCACGGTTGGCGAATGGTGAAAGATGCACTAGAGAAAAAGAATTACACCAAAGACGAACTTTTTAGAGTAGGACTTATTAAAAGCACCGAAGGCGGTAAAGAGCCGTTTGATGTTTTTCGTGACAGAATAATGTTCCCACTCTTTGACCAAAATGGAAAAGTTGTCGCCTTCTCAGGACGCATTCTCAGCAAAGATAGCGACGCGCCAAAATATGTAAACTCTCCAGAAACAGAACTATACAAAAAATCAGAACTTCTCTTTGGCTACGATAAAGCAAGGCAAGGAATTCGTCAGCTCAATTTCTCACTCATTGTCGAAGGGCAATTCGATGTCGTGATGGCTCATCAGGCAGGTTATAACAACACTGTCGCTGTTTCTGGTACTGCTCTCACACTTCATCATGTACAGCTCCTAGAACGCCTCTCAGACCGCGTGGTGCTAGCGCTTGATGCTGACCGAGCTGGTATCGCCGCCATGAAGCGCGCTGCTGATTTAATGTTGCGCAGGGGAATTGATGTAAAGGTTGCGGAGATGCCCCTTGGGAAAGATCCTGCCGATATTATTCGCGAAAACGCAGATGAGTTCAAAAAAATAGTAGGGAAGTCGGTGCACGTGATTGAGTTTCTTCTCCATGTGCTTACTCGAGAAGAGAGCGACGAACGAGCGCTCAAGCGTCGAGCGCGTGCTGAAATTCTCCCGTTCTTACTCTTGCTACCAGATAGGATTGACCAAGAACATTTCATTAGTGTAGTCGCTACTGGTATACACAGCACAACCGAAGCTGTGCGCTTTGAGGTAGAACGTCTTCGAGAAGAAACCAAGGCCGGTCCTCTTTCACATAATGAACTCACTGATACTGTACTTAAGGAAGCAGTTGAAAAACCAGACATTGTCCGTAGTGCGAGAGTTTTTTTAGAAGCTGCCGCTGTAGTGTCGGAGGGAAAGATTGGAGAATTTATAAATAATGAAGTGACGAGGCTGCTTGCTGAGATCGGAGAGACTGAAGTTATTCAGGAGTCAGAGCTAGCAGGAGTAACCTTCACACTCGAGCAAGATTTTGCCAAAATGCCCGAACTAGCAGTAAAAGAAGAAATCGTCTCACGACTTAATATTTTCAGGACAGCCCTCACCAGGCGCGCCATGGCAGAAGAAAGACGAATCTTAAAAGAAGCAGAGGAGATAGGTGACGAAACACAACTTATTGCCTCACTCGAAGCAATCAAAAAGAACGAAACGAAGCTTAAGCTGGCATCGTATACAATAGACTGTCTTACACATTAAGACTGACTGGACAAAATAAGGATTTTCTGTATAGTAGGCGGATTATGGCAGCCAAGAAGGCCACAAAAAAAGTTGTCAAAAAAGCGGTAAAAAAACCCGTAAAACCAATAAAAAAAGCACCCGCAAAGAAAGCTCCAGTAGCTAAGAAGCCGGTCGCAAAAAAAGCTGTCGCCAAGAAGACGCCAGCAAAGAAGGTAGCGAAGCCAGTGAAGAAGATTGCGAAGAAGGCCGCTCCTAAAAAAGCGGTAAAAACTGTATCTAAAAAAGCTGTTGCAAAGAAGGTGGTGAAGAAGACAGTAAAGGCTCCAGCGAAGAAAGTCGTAGCTGCAAAGCCGGCGCCGAAGACACCAGCTCCAAAAAAAGTTGCTCCGCCAAAAGCGCTCACTCGAGCAGAGAAGCTACTTGAGGCTAAGGCAGCTGACTTGATGCAGATGGGAAAAACTCGTGGCTACATCACCCATGATGAGTTGCTTCGTTCATTCCCTGAAATCGAAAAGGATGTTGAATTCCTCGATGTTCTCTACGAGCGATTTACTGTTGCTGGGATAGATGTGCTAGCTAGTGGCGGTATGCTCGGCGATGATCCAAGCGATGCTATCCTGGCTCAGAAAAATGCCTTCAAGCGTAGCGACTCAAGCTACGACTCAATTCAAATGTATCTTCGTGAGATTGGGCAATACCCACTTCTAAATGCTCACGAAGAACGAGTACTCGCTAAGCGTATCGTCGATGGTGACGACGAGGCTCGTAACTTGCTCGCTCGCGCTAACCTCCGTCTTGTGGTGTCTATCGCCAAGAAATATGTTGGTCGCTCACCAGACCTTACCTTGCTCGACTTGATTCAAGAAGGAAACCTCGGTCTCTTTAAGGCGGTTGATAAATTCGACTTTACAAAAGGCTTCAAGTTCTCCACTTACGCTACCTGGTGGATTCGTCAGGCCATCACTCGTGCGCTTGCCGACCAATCACGTACCATCCGTATCCCGGTACACATGGTAGAAACTATGGCAAAGTACAAGCAAGTGTCTCGTCGCCTAGCACAAGACTTCGGTCGCGACCCAATGCCGGAAGAAATTGCGACTGAAATGAATGTTGAGGTAGAAAAGATTTACCAAATCGAAAAAATTTCTCAAGACACCATCTCACTTGAACTTCCGGTTGGTGATGATGACGACCGTTCACGTCTCTCAGACTTTATCTCTGACGATAAGATTATCTCTCCAGACCAAGAAGTGGCTCATAGTATCCTGACTGACCAAATCATGGAAATTCTCGATACTCTTTCAGAGAAAGAACGAAAGATTCTCGAAATGCGTCACGGACTCCTAGATGGTACATATCACACGCTTGAAGAGGTAGGAAAGGAATTTGGAGTAACTCGCGAACGTATTAGACAGATTGAAGCGAAGGCTTTGGAAAAGATCAGACAACACGACAAAGCTCGCCGTTTGAAATCGTATTAAATAGCGACCTACTTCGTTAGACTTCAGAAAAAGCCGCTCAATGTACTCTTGTACACCTCGCGGCTTTTTCTTTGTCCGCCTCGCATCTCATCTATTTACTACAATTTCAATAACAGGTACAGGTTTAGAGAGTTCGGTGTGATGCGAGAGAGGAGTTTAGCTAAAACCGGTCATTATATCTTATAAGATATAATGACCGGTTTTAGCTAATTATATAAAACGAAACCCCGCACGACACTTGCCGATTAGGGCGTCGTTGCGGGGTTAGGCGACCCGCTTCATCGGTATGACGTTGGAAGTATCATCAGTACTTCCGTCGATATCGATAATGCGAGAGTCGGTCTTGACCACCCAGAAAGTCTGGTTGCTACCGTCGAACCAGAGGTTCCCACGATAGTGACTCGGTTCCCAGACTTTGATCAGGAAGCAGCGGTTGGATTCTTCGAGAATTCGAGCTTCCTGAATCGTACTACGGACGAGGAAACGCAAATATCGCTTCTGCTTGGGCTTGAAAAAAGAGAACATTTTTCCCTCCAAAATGGTTGAATTTACTTATTATACATAAAATACATAGAAAGTCAATATTTGTGTCAAATCTGGTATACTGTTTGGTATGAGTACTACTAAAGGTGATGAGGCGGTGTTTAGGGCGGCTTATTTGGCTCTCAATGACGCCCAGCGGGAGGCAGTGGATAGTATTGATGGGCCGGTGATGGTGATTGCGGGGCCGGGGACAGGGAAGACGCAGATTCTTACACTTCGCATCGCTAATATTCTGCAAAAAACTGATTCGAAGGCGGGGAATATTTTGGCGCTGACGTTTACAGAGAGTGGCGCTCGCGCTATGCGCGAGCGCCTGACTTCGCTTATTGGTGAGGGAGCTTACGATGTCGGCATTTACACCTTTCATGGTTTTGCTGATTCTTTGATTCAGAAATATCCTGAAGCTTACCCGGACATCATTGGCGGCAGACCAGCATCGGATATCGAACGTGTACAAATCATTGAAGCGATTTTGACTGACACTAGTTTTAAAGCCTTGCGGCCTAGTGGCGACCCGGCTTTTTATGTGCAGCCGATTTTGCGTGCGATTCAAACCCTTAAGCAAGAATACATTTCACCCGACGCTTTTGCTGAGTTGATTGCAATTCAAGAGCAGGCGCTCGCGGGGATTGACCGGTACCACGAGAAAGGTGCACACAAAGGGAAAGAACGGGGTGAATATAAAGATGCCGCGAAGCACTTGGAGCGTAATCGTGAATTGTTACAGGCGTACCGATTATACGAGTCAGCACTGCGCGCCGATAAACTCTACGACTTTGGAGACATGATCACCAAGACTGTAGAGGCACTTACGAATGATGAAGATATTCTTCGAGACCTACAAGAGCAGTTTCATTATGTGTTAGCGGATGAACATCAGGACGTAAATGGCTCACAAAATAAAATTTTGGAGCTGCTCGTAAATTTCCACGATAAACCAAATCTCTTTGTTGTGGGTGACGAGAAGCAGGCGATTTATCGTTTTCAGGGAGCATCTCTAGATAACTTCTTGTACTTTGAAAGCACTTTTGGTGAAACTAAAACTATTTCTCTCACCGATAATTACCGTTCCGGACAAGCTATCCTTGATACTGCGCACGACTTAATTAAAACAGATGATGCTGTGTTGGCACCGCTGCGTTTACCGCTTGAAGCTAAAGCGGTGAAGGAAAGTGCGGTTGAACATTTTGAATTTTCACATGAAGCAATTGAAGATAGTTTTGTGGTGGATTCGATTAAGCAGTCTATTGCAAAGGGTACGACACCAGACGAGATCGTGGTGATTGTACGTACTAATCGCGAGGTGGAACATTTTGCTGCTTTGCTCCGTAAGCAAGGAATTGCTGCTCAGCCGTCAGCTGACAGCGACATTCTAGAGCACCCAGTCACACAGACTATACTCAAGCTACTTAAAGCGGTGACTGCTCCTACAGAAGAATCTCATCTTGTGTCGTTGCTGCACGAGCCGTATTTTACTATTGAGATTGGTGATCTCGCTAAGGTGCTGCGTACATTCAATCGCTCATTACTACTCTCTGTGCTACTTCGAGATGAGCAATTGCTCAAGGATTGTGGCGTTGAAAATCCAGCCTCGATACTGGCAATGACTCAGATGCTTGATAGCGTCCGCGAACGTTCGCTTACCATGGCGCCACACCGTCTTCTGGAAGCGCTTTTGGAGGAGAGTGGTTTGGTGGCCCATGTACTAGCGGTTGACCCTTTTGAGGGTGTGCGGGTTGTGCGTCGGCTCTATGATGAGGTGGAAGGAATGGTGAGGCGCGGGGAAGTAAAAGGACTGCTAGACGTAATGAGGAGATTCGCGCTTCATACCGAGTACGGTATTGCTCTTTCTGCACCTTTTATTCCATCTGGTCACCTGGCGGTACAGGTAATGACAGCTCACAAGTCAAAAGGGTTGGAATTTGCGGAGGTGTATGTCCCGCACATGACCGACAGAACATGGGGAAATAAGAAAAGTCGGGATTTATTTATGTTGCCAATCGTAAAACACTCTGTTGGTGAATTTGATGTCGCAGAAGATGACGAGCGACGGTTGCTCTATGTAGCAATGACGCGAGCAAAAAGGCGGCTGGTACTTACTGAAGCGACGCTTAATGTCGATGGAAAGGAGCAGACAACCTCACGGTTCTTGAGTGGCTTAGATAGTGCACATGTAACTACGGGTGATACACAAGAATTCACTGCTCAATTTTCACCAGTCCAGGATTTGAAAACCTTGGCTCCACTACCGATTACGACTGAAATAATTTTGGAGACACTGAACACTCGTGGTTTTTCTCCAACAGCACTTAATAATTACCTCAAAAGTCCATGGGAATATTTTTACCGTAATGTACTACAAGTGCCTCAGATAAAAACACCAAGCTTACAGCTTGGTTCCGCGGTACACGCTGTGCTTGATACGCTCGTGCGTCATCATGCCAAGGATGCTCTTGATAGCAACTTGGCACGGATTTCTGAACTGTTAAAGCAAGGACTGAGCAAAGAGGCAATTACCGATGAAGAATTCGTTCGGCTACATGAAAAAGGCCTTGATATGTTGATGGCGTACGTACCACACATATTTGCAGAAAATGTTGAAGAGAGTCGAACAGAAATGAAGATTGAAGCTGTGCTCGAAACCGGAATTGAAGCATACCCGACGTTAAAACTAAACGGTAACCTGGATCGTGTAGATTTTAAAAACGGACAGATAGTGCGAGTGTTGGATTACAAAACCGGTAAGCCAAAAACTCGAGGACAGATTGAGGGGACAACAGCAGATAGTGAAGGGGAGTACAAGCTGCAATTGACGTTTTACGCCCTACTCCTATCTTTGCAGAAAGACGCTGACAAGCACTGTAAGACCGGAGTAATTTCTTTTGTAGAGCCTGATAGCCATGGGCAGATTAAAGAAGAAACCTTTGTAATTACTGATGAAGAGATTGGGGCTCTTAAGGTCGAGTTAGTACGAGTGACGAAGGAAATCTTGGAAGGAGGGGCGCTTGCGGTAGCTTGCGACCCGGCCAAGTGTCACTATTGTGATTTGGTGGGTGCTTGGCAAGCTTAAATAAAAGCCAGCTCATAGAGCTGGCTTTTATTTATACGACTTTACTGAGTAGTCGTTGCGGTCGCTTCAGTTGCTGTCGGTTGCCCATCGAGCTGACTGATAAGGTTGTCAATGATACTTTTCACGACATCGTAAGACTGGGCACCGTTAATAACTGCTTGCTCACTACCAACTACAAGTACTGTGTAGGGGGTGCCTTGTGCTCCAAGTGTAAAAGCTTCTTCAACAGACGTGGTCACCTTGTCTTTCATTTGTCCGCTTGAGACACAAGATTGGTAGGCGTTTTTGTCGACACCAGAATTTGCTGCTAGTTCTGGTAATGCCACCATATTGGTTGGTTCCTCTAACTCTCTTCCTGCGAAGATGCCGTCTGTAAATTTCCAGAATGCAGCACTACCGCCAAGGCTTCCGACACAAAGCGCTGCCTCACTTATTTTAGGGGCGTTGGGATGAAGTTGTTCGAGAGGAAACTGTCGGTACACCCACGCAACACGTCCTGTGATTCCGTATTCATTCATGATTTGAGTAAGGGTCTCATGGTATTGCTTACAAAATGGACAGTCATAGTCAGAATATTCGATCATCAAAATTGGAGCGTTAGGGTTTCCTTTGATGTAGTCTGTCTCGTCAACTGTGCGTACAGAGGTTGCTAAGACATCCCCTTCAGGAACACTCGGAGGTACTTGTGTGGTGTCGGGGTCTTTATTTCCAGTAAAGAAAATAGCAACTGCTATCATCGCAAAACCAACAACGATAGCGATGGGTACGGCCGGGTGGCTTCGTGGAGCCTCACGATACGGGTCCATAATAAGACAAAATTATCAGTAAATAATAAAAAGTATAGCATAGTCGGCATGATATACTGTTAGTAATGTCACTGTTTGAAGGTGTTCTGCTCGGATTTCTAGACGGCTTTATGGAATTTTTACCGATTTCATCTTTCGGGCATGTTGTACTCGTACAAAATTTTATCAATATAAACGAGATTAACACTACCGCATTTGTTGGGGTGCTGCATCTTGCTACTGCATCCGCTTCTTTTGTGTATTTTCGTGGAGACATCTGGACTGTGCTTCAAGCGTTGCTGCGCAAGATGGGTCGGTTGCCAGTTAATGACAAAGATCTCGTACTCTTAAAAGCACTACTGCTGGGTACTATTCCAGCTATCGTGCTTGGTTTGTTTATAGAGCCATATACCGTGACAGCTTTTGAGCACACAAGTTTAGTTGCGGCAGTACTGTTCTGTTCAGCCGTTTTTCTCATGTATGTAGAATGGCGATACTACAATCGTCCGATGCATGAAACAGTAAGTGCAAAGCGAGGGTTCTTAATTGGAGTATTTCAAGTACTTTCTTTACTCCCTGGGTTCTCAAGAGCAGCAGCTACTATTGCAGGGGGTATGCTCATTGGTATGTCACGCTATGAAGCGGCGAGGTTCTCATTTCTTCTTGCTATCCCAATTACCTTAGTTGTCGGTGTTCGTAAGGTGCTTACTCTCATTACCTCAGACGGGATGATTGATTGGACTCCCGTGATGGCAGCCGGCGCAACTGCGTTTGTGATTTCTCTACTTTGCATTCATGTCTTTTTGAATTACACCAAGAAATATACTCTATGGCCATTTATTTGGTACGGAATTATATTATCGGCGCTAGTTGGGTACGTTGGATTTATCTCGTAGCCTTATTAAAATAAGGAGTGAGTCATTGCAGCTTCGCTGTCGAGCTCTTCCCAGTGTGCAGTGTTGAGGATGATTTCTCGATTTCTGGTGCCATCCTTGAACTTTACATGGCCATGTTTGCGGGCGTATTCAAAGACTTGCTTGGTGACTTTCACATCTTGCTCGCAGTATTTCATTACTTCTTTTATTTTTCCTTCACGCCACCAGCGGACGGCCTGCAGGCCGTCCGCTGACTTCTTGGCGCCCACTGTCGCTTGTGCCACGCTATCAAGGCGAAGTCTGCGTCCCAGAGAGTTTTTAATATCCTCTAGAAGGTCAATACTTTTGATAGTAGTGAGGTCTCCAGGATAGTACTTATTAAGTAGGGGAATATCGAAGTGATTGCTGTTGTAGCCTACAAGCGCATCGGCGCGTTCAATGATTGGCCAGAGCTTGTGAAGCTCGTCCACGGTGACTGTTGTGTACAAATCCGTCTCGCTATCATAGAGGGAAGCGACAGAAATATCGAGGGCAGCCGCATCGCTCGAACCAACCTCTTGAAAGATATTTTGGGTTTCTAGATCGAAGACAACGTAGCGCATAGTGGGCAGATTGTAGCATGTAAAGAAAAACGCGGCGCCTTTAGCGCCGCGTTTTTCTACAGACTATCTTTTATTGTTTCAAGTGGGCCAGAAGTTTCTTCGCCTGTCGAGAGGTTTTTGAGGACGAAGTTTCCAGAGGAAACTTCGTCCTCACCAATCACTACTACTGACTTTGCACCAACTTCTGCAGCAGCGCCAATTTTCTTCCCAAGCTTCCGTGTACTTATGTCAGTCGACACATTTACTCCCGCCGCACGCAATTCTTTGGCTACTCTTTGAGCTTCCAGATTAAAGTTCGCTTCTGCTGGCACTACTACAATATCTGTAGAAGTCTTACTTACGTTTGGAGGGAGAAGCTTATGAGTTTCAAGGAAGTCACGCATGGTGACATCACCCATACCAAAGCCAATGCCTGGAATTGGGTCGCCGCCAAACAGTCCAGTTAGATTGTCATAACGACCGCCACCAAGAAGCGAACGGTTATGTTCACCTGATGTGTCTTTGATTTCAAAGATTGTGCCGGTGTAGTAATCGAATCCTCGTGCCAGACTCTTGTTGAACACCACGTTCGTGATGCCAAGTTCTGAGAGACCAATTACTACATCTGTCTGTTCGTCGCTATTGTCTAGCATCATAATAATCTCTTCTACCTTGAGGCCGTCGCCAACAATTGCTTTGAGTTCAGTACGGTAGGTTTGAGCATCAATTTTATCTCGTCGGTCGTTTAATCTGGTTATTGCCGGAATGAGTGAGCTTTCAATTCCAAGCGCTAGATAGAGACGTGTCATTAGTGCTCGGTCGTTGACCTGAATCTCAAACATATCTGGCGTCGCACCAAAGTCGATGAGGGTTTGGTAGGCGAGCGCAATCATTTCTACATCCGCGGTGTAATCAGTGGTGCCAAAGATATCGCAGTTAAGTTGCCAGTGTTCGCGCAGTCTACCGCGCTGCATTCGTTCGTAGCGGAAGAGGTTTGGGATAGAGTACCAGCGAAGCGGAAATGACAGGGCGCGGGCGCGACCAGCTACCATACGAGCGACGGTCGGTGTCATTTCTGGGCGGAGGGTTACTTCACGGTCGCCGCGGTCGATGAAGGTATAAGTTTGCTCGTTGATCATTTCTTCGTTCTCGGCTCCTTTGGCTTTGTATAATTCCAATGGTTCAAGAATAGAAGCGTCGTAACGTTCAAAGCCAAAGCTTTCTGCGGTTTTGGCCCAGGTTTCAAATATATACTGTTGAATAGCCGCGTCTTTTGGGTAAAAGTCGCGTACGCCTTTGTAAGACTCGGTGGAGAGGTTTTTGTTGCTCATGCGTAGATTGTAGGGCAAAAGGTCCTTAGATTCAAACTATTCACCAGCTTGTTCTGAAGCAGAGAGATTGGGGCGATTATTAAGCTCGGATAAGCGAGCATCCATGGCCTTCTGAATAGTTGCCTGAAGCTGGTCAGGGTTCGGCATGCCTTTTGAGGAAAAGTTGGCTTCCATATGGCCTGCAGTTTGTGCGCTAATACTTCCGTAATTAAAGAAGGTTGCAACCAAGCCTTTAATCTTAAACTCAATGTCTTGTAATCGCTCAAGACGGAAGATAGCCACGTTTCGATTGAAGAAGTGCACTTGTTCGGCTGAGATAATACGACGGTCTGTTACGATCCAGAGATCAAGAAAGTAGTGTGTCCAAATGATGAAACCACTACATACAGAGAAAAGTAACCAAAGGGTAGTGAGAAAGGTGATTTCTGGAGTGTATGCGCTAGTGTCTACCGTTAGTACTCCGTATGCACCTGAGACACCAAGAAAGATATTAAGGAGTACGATTGGTAGGAGTGCAGTCACCACGACACCAGCAAGTTCGCTTGCGAGCACAAACCAATGTTTACGTACAACAGTAAGGATGTCTTCGCCTTCTTCTAAATCTAAACTTTCGAGCAACATACTATTTGATAATTACTGATGTGGTAATGAGGGTGAGCACCATCGGAACAGTGATAATAAGGTAGACAGCGTAGGTGGCCGTAGATACTTTTCTGTCACTAGAGTAAGCATTCCAGTGATAAAAAAGAACGCCAGTGAATATTACATATACAAACAGTGCTACATACAGAAGTAGTTGAAAAAAATCTCCACCTGGCACTCCACTTGGAAGGAAGTTATTTTGAGGAAGAATTAATGTTGGGGCTGGTACGTTTTCCATTGAATTATTGTAGCACCAAGATAGAGTAACGCTCTACTCCATACTGGTCGGTGTGAGTTGCGCAGGTGAATCTATTTTGCCGGGCAAGATTGCGAATTGCTTCAGATTGCTCAGGCTCGTGCTCAAGCCAGAGCTGACCGTGTCGCTCCAAATGCTTCGGCGCATCCTCAATAATCTTTTCAATTACCTCAAGTCCAGCGGGTCCGCCAGAGAGTGCGATGTACGGTTCATTTTCTAAGACACTGTCATCAGTTCTTCCTAGGTCCATGTCAATGTAAGGAGGGTTGCTTACAATGTACTGGTAGGTACCAGAAAAGGCCTCAAACAGATTGCTGTGGTAAAGGTGGGTGTGCGTGGTGTCGATACTATTGACCTCTAGATTTTTTGTAATAGTAGGGAGGTGTTTTTCATCAATTTCACAAAAATCTACAATTGCATCAGGGATGGCTTTGGCGATCGCGACGCCAATACAGCCCGAACCAGCACAGAGGTCGAGAATACGGAGCTGCTGTGCTCCTTTGGTAGATTCTGGGGCATGAGCAGGGTAGTTGGTTTTTATGTCAGTAATCACACGCTGCGTCCAAAATTCGGTCTCTGGGCGCGGGATGAGTGGTTTGGAATCAAGGTAGATAGTGCAGTCTAGAAATGGAGTGTGGCCAATGAGGTAGCCTAATGGTTCACCCAAGGCGAGCTTTCGACAGTCGGCGAAAAAAGCTTCGCTTTTTTCGCCGCGATACTTCTCCTCCAAAAGCCACTCAATCTCTCGACTCATTACAAATAACTATGCGCTCATAATCAAAAAAGTCAACTCTATACATTTTTGCTATACTACTGCACATGTCTACTCCAATGTTAGAAATCAAAAATTTACGAAAGGTTTATGGTTCGGGTAAAACTGAAAAGGTTGCTGTAGAGGGAATTAACCTTACGGTTGAACGCGGGGCTTTTTTCGGTCTTTTGGGTGCCAATGGTGCTGGGAAAAGTACCACTATTCACTGTATTACTGGTATCGCGCAGCCAACCTCCGGTCAGATTCTCGTTGATGGAATTGATGTGGTGAAAGATTATAAGAATGCGCGCACAAAGGTAGGGCTTTCGCCACAGGAATTCAATGTCGATATTTTTGCTACCCCAGAACAACTGATGGATTTTATGGGTGGGTACTATGCTATTCCACACGATGAGCGCTGGAAGCGGATCAATGACCTTATTGAGCGTTTTGATTTGGAGCAGCATCGGCATGTTAAGTTCCAGAAATTATCCGGGGGTCTCAAGCGTCGGGCCATGCTCGGCCGCGCTCTCGTGCACACACCAGACCTTCTTATTCTTGATGAACCAACTGCCGGGGTGGATGTCGAGCAACGCCGCGACCTCTGGGCTTACCTCAAAGAAATGAATGAGAGAGGGAAAACTATTATCCTCACATCACACTACTTGGAAGAGATTCAGTACCTTTGTAATGAGATTGCGATTATCAACCACGGCCGAATCGTAGCGCAAGGAACGAAAGAAGAATTTATGAAGGATGGAAAGAGTGTTGAGGAGCGTTATCTTGAAATTACTCGTGCAGATAATGAAGAAAATAAATAGTATGCATACAAATTGGATTGGTCTCTATACAATGTTCAGACGCGAAGTGCAGCGAACTATGCGCGTAGTGGTTCAGACACTGCTCGCGCCGGTAATTTCAGCGGCACTCTACCTTTTTATTTTTGGTACTGTCATCGGTACGAAAATCGAAGACTTTGCTGGTGTTCCGTACATATCTTTTGTGTTTCCGGGTATTCTTATGCTCTCGATAGTAAACGCCTCGTTTGCTAGCGCATCCTCAAATCTTTACTTCATGCGCTTCACGCGCGGAATTGAAGAGATGCTCATTGCACCGTTCTCTTACTTCGAGATGTTGGTTGGTTTTGTGGGGAGTGCGATTGTGCGGTCGCTTATGGTGGCGTTCCTTATTTTGGCCGTCGGAATACTCTTTGGTGCGGTTTCGCTCGTGAATCCTTTGGCATTTGTTTTCTATATCTCAGCAATCTCAGCTATTTTTGCGATGTTGGGCATTATTGTGGCGCTTTGGGCAGAAGGATTTGAGCAACTAACAGTGATAAATACGTTCGTCATCACACCGCTCACGTACTTAGGAGGAGTATTTTACTCAGTGACATTCTTGCCGCCACTGGCCGCAACCATCACTCACCTCAATCCTTTCTTTTATTTTGCTGATGGAGTGCGGAGTTCGATGATTGGATATTCTGAAGCAAATGCTCTCGTTGGACTTGGAGTTATCTTTGCCCTGGTCATTATCCTCGGTTCACTTCTCACGCATTTGTTCAAGATTGGCTGGAAGATTCGCTCATAAGTTTATCTACATTTTTAACAAAGTGAGCGGCCTCTGGCCGCGCACTTTGTTATACTTATCACTAGTATGAAAAAGAATACAAAACTGTACGAGACAGCAGCAGCACTTTTAGCTTCAGGCAAGGGAATTTTAGCAGCGGACGAAAGCGATGCGACAGCAGCAAAACGCCTTGAGATGGTGCACTTACCAAACACGCCCGAAAACCGCCGAGAGTGGCGCGAGATTATGCTCGGCGCGCCTGGTATTGAGGAATACATTTCTGGAGTTATCTTCTACGACTCAACTATCCGCGATGAAACGAGTGACGGTGTTCCGTTTGCTGATTTACTGCTTGCTCGTGGCATTGTGCCGGGAATCAAAGTGGACTTAGGCGTGAAGGATCTTCATGGCTTTAAAGGAGAAGTGGTGACGCAGGGACTTGATGATCTCGATAAGCGCTTTGCCGAGTACTACGAAATGGGCGCGCGTTTCGCTAAGTGGCGCATGGTGGTCACAATCGACGAAGAAGAATTACCAACTGATCAATCCCTCAAATTTAATGCCGTTCAACTCACTCGCTACGCTCAGCTAGCACAAGACGCTGGTATAGTACCGATTGTAGAACCAGAAGTTATTTTTGAAGGCGACCATTCACTTGCAAAGGCTGAGATGGTGACGACCCGTGCACTCCAGATTCTTTTCCAGACACTCATGGAGTACAAGGTAGACCTTAGCGGCCTCATCTTGAAGTCGTCGATGGTACTCGCAGGAAGCAAGCATCCTGAAGTCTCGACACCTGAGCAGGTAGCACAGGCAACTCTCCGCACCTTCCATATGTCAGTTCCACACGAGGTTGCAGGTATTGTATTCCTTTCCGGTGGACAAACACCGAAGCGTTCAACTGACAACCTAAACGCTATCGCCAAAATGGGCCCACAACCATGGCCAATCACGTACTCATTCTCGCGTGCGATTGAGGAACCAATGCTCCGCGCTTGGGGAGGAAAGAAGGAGAATACTGAAGTATCGCAGAAGGCGTTACTTGATAACTGTAAAGAGAATTCACTCGCAAGCCAAGGAAAGCTCTAAGTGAGTAGAAAGTGGGAAAGTAAAAAGTGAAAGGTAAAGAAAAAGGCTGGCGCAAGCGCCAGCCTTTTTCTTATTTCTTTTGCTTGTAGACAGTATGAGTCTTAGCGATTGGGTTGAACTTTTTCGCTTCGTACTTCTGGCTAGGATTCTTCTTGTTCTTGTTATTGAAACGAGTGTAGTAGGTATGACCTTTTCCGACGCCATTTTTGTCGCCTTGTGAGACCATCTTGATTAGTAATTCCTGTGACATAGTGCGGCGATTGTACCAGAATGCCCCTAAAAGGTCAACGCTAGTATTCCTTAGTCCAGACCTTATTTTGCTTGTCAAAAAGGCCGATTTTAGTTCGATGGATGTGGTAGGCGAGGCCTGTTGTGCCTATTTTCTCTGCGATGATGGTTGCTAGGGTGCGCATGTAGGCTCCAGAAGAGGCAGTACAGCGGAAGTGAGCGATAATGTATTCGGCTGGCAGTGAGTAATCGATGGCAACATCTTGCCAGTCGGCTCGGACATCGGCGCGGCGAAAGTCAGCGCCAAGTGCTTTACGCGGGTCGGTGACTTCAGGAATGGTGTTTATCTTTTGTAAGGCAATCGCAGCGACTTCTTGACGAGGCTTCGTTTCAATTTCTACGAGTTCTAGTTCGTAGATTTCGGACGTTCGGGTCGGTATTTCAATTTCATCCAGCCGTCCTTCGAGCGTCCACATGTGAAGTGGCTTACCTTTTACAGTCTTGGCGGAGAAGAGTGGATAAGAGAAGGTGAGTGGGCCGATAAGTGAAGTAGCCGTGTTAGCGAGTTGTGGTGCGAGGTCGGTAGGTGCGTCATTTGCTTCGCCCACCACCCCAACACCGCCCTCCGCAAATGGCGCACCTACCGACCTGTCTGTCTGTAATCTTCCTAGTACATCCTGTGTATCTGATGAAATACTAAAGAGCACAGAGAACTCGTATTCTTTATCGAGACCGTGATAGTCAGCTTGATGCTTACATTCCTCACCGATAAGAACCAGTAGTTTGCCAGAGGCCATGGGGTCGAGGCGGCCGGCGTAGGAAAGGGGAACGCCATCCATTTCTGGCTGGGTAGCGCGCCATTTTTCGGCACACGAAAGCGGCGTCTCGCCAACTTCTTTTTCTAGCACGACATATTTTTGCATGTGTGCATACTACGGTTAAGTGAGAGAAAAGAAAAGAGCGGCAGAAGCTTCGCTTCTGCCGCTCTTTTCTAAAATGGCGTGCCGCCTAGATGAGCGTTATACATCATAAGAAGTATTGCGACAGCGGCTACTAACAAAACTATTTTCATACAGTAATTATAACTTACTAAAATTAACTGTCTGCCAGAGTTGGTTGGTGGTAGGGTTGAAGCGCGCGAAGGCGTAGCCTTCGCGCGCTGTTATCTCAAGCAGTCTATTTTCATCGAGAAGTAAGCAAGGCTTGGTGAAAGCGTCAGCTTCGGTAGCGGTTGGAGCTTTTACAAATACTGCTAATTCAGGCACTTTGCCGCTCCAAACAAACGATGTGAGTGTACGTTGTGTCGCTATGTTTCCATTGGCGCTTAAAGGGAGAAGAGGCGGCGAAGCCTTGGTTCAGGATTTTGGTCTCCATAATGTACTGGCCCGCTTCGGTCGGATGTTCTAGGTAAATGGTAATTGCTTCGCCGCTTGGCAGGCTCGTCCCGAACATATCTCCGCCGCCGTTGACCAGAAAATGTTGTACGCCGCGCTGGAGTAAATCGTCTTTTAGTTTATCGATAAGCCATCCCTTACCAAAACCACCTAAGTCGACATTCCCGCAGAGTAGCGTAATTTTATCTTCAGAGATTTCAATATCCGTGAGTGGATTGCAAACAGTTTGTGAAATTGATTCGTTTGGAGTGAAGGAATAATTTGCATCATACCCGCGTGCTTCGAGAATGTGGCCAGTTAACAAGTTGAAGGCGGTTTGACTCTCTAGGTAAAGCTTCTTTCCGTACAAAAGAAGTGCGCGGCACTCCTCGCTGGGATTTTGAAGCACCCGTTCGCGATTGAGAATTGAAATCTGTGAGTCGGGGAGGAAGCGAGAAAACTCTTGATTAAACAACGACGAAAGGAGCTCGAGGCGACCTTGTGTCGCCTCGAGCTCCTCATTTGTAATGCCATCAAAAATCTCAATCCACCACTGTGTGCCAATTGCTTCAAAGGTGAATTGTCGACTCATGGCTATGACTTCGCGTCAGCTTTGATGTTTACGAGCGCATTATTGAAAGCTGCTGTTGTAAGAGAAGCTCCTCCAACCCGAGAGAGATTGAGGGTATCGATGTCTTTTCCAATTACTTCAGTCTTGTACGCTGCCTCAAACTTCGCTGCGTTTGGATCTTTTTCGGCACCATTACTGTAGATCACCTTCGCGTCAGTCACGATATCTTTTGCAAGAGTGAGTGATACAGCAACGCCGTACTCATCACGCTTTGGTGTTTGATATGTTACGTCTGTTGAGTATGTTCCGTCTTTGTAATCAGCTGTAGCTGTTGATTCGGTCGCAATTGGAGCTTCCTCTAGCTTAATAGTTTCCTGGGTAATTGTTACTGGTGCTGAGTCATTACTCTTTGATTGAAAGAGTGTGAATCCAACCCCAATAACGACAATGGCAATAATTGCAATGATGTATGGCATAAATATTACTTAACGATTTCTAGTATAGCACCAGGCCTCCTTCTAGGAAGCTTGACTCTTGATGTTCGAAAGCGCGCTATTAAATGCTGCTGTCGTAAGTGAAGCACCACCAACTCGAGAGAGGGTGATATTTCCTAATTCCTTACCAAGCACTTGGCTCTGGTAACCACCTGAAAAGCGCTTTGAGTAGCCATCACGAGAACCGTCAGCATCAAATGAAAGAGTACTTGCGGTTACCTCATCATTATTTACCGTCACACTAACATTCATCTGGTAGGTACCATCCGGAGTCCGGTATGACTTTGTAGCGTAATACGTACCATCGGTATAGGTGTTGTTATTTGCTGCCGGTACAGCTACTGGTGTTGGTGTTGGCTTCGGCGTGACTGGTCGTTCCAGTGTGTCTGATGGTGAAGGATTATCATCAGAATCATCATTTTCGTCTTTATCAGCACCTCGCTTATCGCTATCGTCAAATATTTATGTTGCTACTTGGGGCTCAGCTTGGCTACCTTCGACAACAGTAACGGAAGAAGTATCGGTTTGTTCTGTGATGGTCGAAGGTGTTTTTTGAAAGAGTGTGTATCCGGTCCCGAGGATAACGAGTGCTAAGACGGCAATAATGTACGGCATGGTAAAATGATTGAAATTATTTATATGATACAGCGTACTACCAACATAACGACTGCTTAATAACACTATACGTAGCATGATGACTTTTATTTCAAAACCTTTCCATTTTGCGCAGTCAAAAGTAGATAGCGTCGGTATGTACCGGATGGTTTCAGGGACTCTCGGAGTCTTGGCAGGAGTTTCAATCTTTTTTGGATTTATTGGGCTGATTCCGTACAGTGGGCTCAGTCAGATTTTTTCACTTGCATTAGCAATTTTTGTAGCGCTCCTAGTGAACGTATTGTTTTCGCTTCTGCTTAAAATTCCTGCGAATCACGAGTCAGCTGTCATTACTGCGCTTATCCTTTTCTTCTTGGCTTTACCAGAAGAAAATATTTTTGATACATGGCCGCTCGCAGCCGCGGTCGCTATTGGTGTTGCCTCGAAATATATTCTTGCATATAAGAAGCAGCACTTTCTTAATCCGGCTGCTTTTGGAGCGGCCGCCCTCAGCCTCACTGGTTTCTATACATTTAGCTGGTGGATAGCAAACCCTGTGATGTTCATACCTCTTGTTATGTGTGGGGTGTTGGTAGTAATGAAAGTCCGCAAATGGATACCAGTCTTGGCGTTTGTTGCGGTAAGTTTTGCAATCTACCTGGCCGAATCAGCAAGCTACGGTACTAGGGGTATCGAAGCAATTCAGACCTTCTTTTTGTCTTGGCCGACACTTTTCTTGGCGTTCTACATGTTGACCGAACCATTCACGATGCCGGCAGAAAAAGGGCAACAATTTTTGTATGGAGGGATTGTCGGCTTCCTATCGAACACATCACTCTTTGTGGGTGTCGTCTCGTTCTCGCCTGAACTAGCACTTGTGGTAGCAAATGCAATCATGGTGCCATCAAGACTTCAACAGAAGCTTTTCTTAGTGCTGGAAGAAAAGCGTCTGATTGCAAAAGATACCTACGAATTTGTTTTCAAAAAACCGCTCGGATTTTCATTCAAAGCAGGGCAGTACCTTGAGTGGATGCTTCCGCATCAAAACCCTGATAGTAAAGGGATTCGACGCTACTTCACTATTGCCTCGTCGCCGACTGAAGATAGAGTGCGAGTAGCTATGAAAATAACTGAAGCTTCAAGTAGTTATAAAAATATGATGAAGAGCTTAGATGTTGCACACCCTCTTATTGCGAGCCAGCTTGCAGGAGATTTCTTGCTTCCAAATGATAGGGAGGTAAAGTTGGGATTTGTGGCGGGCGGAATTGGAGTGACTCCATTTCGAAGTCATGTTAAGTACATGATCGATAGTGGCAAGACACATGATACAGCTCTGTACTACTGCGTAAATACTACAAATGAAATTGCGTATCAAGAACTCTGGGCTGATGCAGCTGCTGGGTTCGTATTTTCTTTTGTACCGGTAGTGGCAAAAGAAACAGTTGCAGCCCCAGTCGAGCAAGGGTATGTAACAGCTGAAATCATACAGCGCCGCACACCAGATTATCTGCAGCGGACTTGGTATATTTCTGGTCCTCCAGGAATGGTTAATGCGTACAAGAAACTTTTGAAAGAGATGGGTGTAAAGGGAAGTAGAATAAAAACAGACTTCTTCCCAGGAGCTTAGAAAAGTTTTAGCTTTGACAAAGTAAATATTTTATTTTATTATAAAAGAAGCGGTTCCTCCGCTCTTTTTAGTCTCAATACGTCCATAAATTAAGGAAGGAGAGTGGCCATGCGGTCACATATATCTTGGAGATGGTACTTGCTACCTCTCGCACTAATGCTGGCCTTCGTTGGTTCGGCAATACACAAAAGCTCTGAAATTTCCACTAGAAATGAAGAAGCTCTAATTTCAACGTATCCAGTCATGTCTGGCGTTGAGGTCGAGCGTCGACTCGACAGTCTGGTGGGTAAGATCGAAGGGTGGCAAATGTCGCCTGATGAGTATTTCGCTACCTTGGCAGAGCTCGATCTGCTTGAAAAAGCGACGCGTCGAAACGACGGAGCAATCGTGAATCGAAATGACTATCACGCAAACAGCATGATGATGTTTCGGGCACGTGCTCTGCAGAACGACCTCGCCAACAAGCACAGTCGCGGCTTACCTACGAGTGAAATCGAAGCAGCGCGAGATCGCCACCCGAACATGCTTTTTGGCGGTGATCAGGTGGCTCGTGGGAGCGAATTGGTTCCACTAGGTCGGGCTTATCTTCTCATCGCGCTCCTTGCTGCTCCCATCTTCTTCTTCCTCCGCTTGCGGCGGGAAGGGTTGATGGTGCTTCCGGAACTCGCGTGGAGGCTTCCGTTCTGGGCAGTGCTGTGGCCTGTTGGTCTGTTCAAATACCCGGTCAACATTGATGTTCGGGAGCAGGCTCGGCGCTTCAAGCAATGGTTGGCCGCGTTGGTCAGCATGTTGCTCGGTATGTCGCCAGTGGCGATGGCTCACGCAAAGTCAGGAGGCGGCAAACTCGGCGGCGCCGAGGTGGTGCAGGTAGAACAGCAAGGTCCAACAATACGGACTATTGACCCACCAGCGCCACAGATTCTGCCGACGCTCGTTGTCGACGGCGTGACGGTCAATTTCAGTGGGTGGGCTCATGTTCAGACGTCTTCGAACGATGGGCCTGAGCTTACGATGCTGAAGGCTCGTTTTGTGGTGACTGACTCGCAGCGAAATGTCGAAATCTTCTCACAATTCGATCCGTTGCGTGAAGGCCAGCCTATTGATGAGCTGTGGGTTTCTTATGGAGACTCTGACCTCAAGGTGAAGGTAGGACACCTGTTTCGTTCGTCTGCATTTTCGGCACCGGCTCCGTTCTTGATGGAGACTATCACCGCGCCGAGTCTGCCGGTTTCCTTCTTCGGGACGGGAGTCTCGGTTGAAGGTGCCTTGAACGACAACACCTCATGTGGGTTTGATGCGACTGGCGACAGTCGCGCTGAACCCTTTTCTGGGCAAATGTTCGACAGGCTCGATGTGTCTGGCTCGGTAAAACGAACGCATACGAACGGGTTTATCCGCCTGTCTGCGCAGCATGCTGGCGATCTTCGGGTCATCATGGATGGGCAACATCAGTTCGGGCCATATCGGGTCAGGGCTGCGGTGCATTACCGCACGGATGGCGATCAGGTAGGAGGCTATGTATTCTTGTCTCGTGACTTGAGTGACACCGTCAAGGTGTTCACCCAGTTCGAGATGGAGAATCACCGACTCAAAGTCCTCGCTGGGCTGCGATATGCAGTTAACGACAATCTCGACTTCACTGCCGAGGCGTCAAATGACAACGGATGGCGGATTCGTGCCCGCGGTCGGTTTTAGAACGTAAACCATGGATGTATTGAGACCACCTGGGGCTCGCTGTGCAAACAGCGAGCCCTTTCTCTTTACCAATCAATTTCCCTTAAGTTGTGTTCCTTTAGATACTTATTGGTTTGACTGAAATGCCGTGAACCAAAAAATCCGGTGTAGGCAGAAAAAGGAGACGGGTGAGGTGCTTCTAGAATTAGATGTTTATCGCTATTAATGAGAATTTTTTTTGCCCGTGCATAATTGCCCCAGAGTAAAAACACTACATGTTCTTTTTCGTCTGAGATTTTTTTGATGACCGTGTCGGTGAATGTCTCCCAGCCGATGCCCTGGTGTGAACCTGGTTTACCTTCTTCTACGGTGAGAGTAGCGTTTAAGAGAAGAACACCTTGCCTTGCCCAGCGCTCGAGATTGCCTGATTGAGGGAGTTCTTTCCCAAGGTCGTTCGCAATTTCTTTGTAGATGTTTTTAAGTGACGGCGGGAGTTTTATTTCATCTTGTACAGAGAACGAAAGTCCGTGTGCCTGGTCACGACCATGGTAGGGGTCTTGTCCAAGGATCACCACTTTGATTTGTTCAAAAGGACAGAGTTCTAGTGCGTTGAAAACAAGTTTTGAAGGAGGGAAGATGGAGCAGTTGAGGTATTTCTCATGTAGTACTGAAGTAAGTATTTTGAAATAATCTTTTTCAAACTCATCTTTAAGTACTTTATCCCATGAATTTTCTAGCGGTATTTTCATTTTGACTAGTATACTATTTTCACATGCATGAGACACATAAGCGTAGTATCGTAAAAGGTATAAGTTGGCGGCTTATCGCTTCAGTGACTACTATGGTAGTAGTATTTATCATGACGGGCAACCTGGCACTCGTTGCAAGTGTTGGAATAATTGACGTGGTAGCCAAGGTGTTTTTTTATTATATCCACGAGCGTACGTGGGGAAATATTCATTGGGGTGTACTTGGACCAGAACCAGCAATACAAAAGTGCGATTGTGATTGTCACCCGAAGTAGCTCTACTTCTGACACTTGGGGCAGTAGTGCGTGCCGCGGCCGGCGGTTTTTGTTTTGAGGACTATCGCACCACAACGAGGGCAAGGGGTTTTTTGTTTACCAAAAACCTGTAGGTGATTGCTGAAATTGCCTTTGTTACCATCAGTATCTTCAAAGTGCTGGAAGGTAGTACCGCCAACTTTAATAGATTCATTCATTACTTCGCCAGCATGTCTCGCGATTTCAATTGCTTCCTTTTTGGTCAGTGTGTCAGCTCGGCGCATGGGCTTTACCTTGGCTCGCCAGAGCGCTTCATCGACATAGATATTCCCCAAGCCCGCAACAAATGCTTGATTCAAAAGCGCAGCTTTCACAGAGGTTTTCTTAGTGCGAAGTTTCTTCTGAAATGACTCAGTATCAAATTCGGCATGAATTGGTTCTGGTCCGTACTTTGAGCGAGCTTCGGTAACTTCCTTTGCATTGGCTAGCTTGGTGTATCCAAAGAGACGCATGTCGTTGAAGTAAAGTGTAGTGCCATCAGTGAAATGAAACGCGACGCGAGTGTGCTTGGTTGGAAGTTTGACGTCGGTGGCGGTCATGGAATGACCGCCACCGACTACATGGCCCTTTTTATCAACAAAGAAAAACTGTCCAGTCATTTTGAGGTGAGCCAACAGAAACAAATTTTTTTCAGCAGTAAAAGAGAAAATCATTAATTTACCAACACGATCTATGTCGGCGATCGTCTTACCTTTCAGTTTCTTTGAAATAGTAGGATTATGTTCGACTGCTTTCGTGTGAAAAACTTCGACTCGTTCAATGGTTTTTCCAAGGACTTTGTGTTTAAGCTGTAGTCGTACCGTTTCGACTTCGGGGAGTTCCGGCATATGGCCCAGTATATAGCAAAATCGTCCCCACGTACCACCTGTTGAAATTAAAGTAAAAAACTGTACAATGGTGCGACTTACGAAAGTAAGCACATTCCGCGATAGCTCAGCGGTAGAGCAGTCGCCTGTTAAGCGATTGGTCGTAGGTTCGAATCCTACTCGCGGAGCACATATAATAAGAATTAATATATACTGAAGCTATGACACGAATAATTGCATTGAGTCCAAAGAAGAACACCAAAACCCGTCCATACAAATCACCCGCACGACTGGCAGCCAAACAAGAAATGCTTGCAAAGAAAGCAGGAAAGGGAGCAAAGAAGTAAATCAGGCCGCAAATTCTATTATCTATATAAGAAAAACCACACACGTGTGGTTTTTCTTTACTTCACTATCTTTAGGTATATACTTTGCATTATTTAAACTAATACAAATCATATGGATATCAATGACAAACTGAAGGGAGTTGCCGACGGGGTAACAGAAAAGGTGCAGGATCTTGTAAAGGATGGAGTTGAAGAAAAGATTCAGGATGTTGCCGGTGGCGTAGTTGATCACGTCGAAGGCTTGGCTGATAAGGTGGGATTAGGAGAGAAGTTTGACTCAATAGTTGATGCTGTCGAAGATAAGGTAAATCTTGATATTGATGGTGATGGAAAGGGAGGGGAGTAAGAGGTACAAGAAAAGGCCGGAGCTTAGCTCCGGCCTTTTCTCATCTCTGTTTCGCTTTAAGTTCCTGCAACTGTTTAAGAAGTTTAATCAGTTGCGTGAGTTGCTTAATCTTCGCTTCGAGCTCGGCGCGGGTGGCGGGAGCTTTTATAGTAGCTGGCTTTACATCCCAACATGATTTGGCTGGGTTCCAAGGGGTAGTACTTTCGTTTTTATATACATGCTTGGCGTAGCCTAGATTGCCTTCAAGTGTGGTGATGTCGTATCCAAGTGCTTTAGCTGGAACAGCATGAATGCTTTCAAAGAATTGGAAAACACCAACCATGCCGCCGCTGTCGCCGCCGCGGAGAACATTGCCAGCATCGGTAAATTGGCGGAAGTTTGACTCACAGCGAGCGATTTCTATCATCACCGGGGTATCTTTGAAATATTCTCGGGTGCGCTTCTCCGACTGTTCTCTCGAGACAGGCGAGGTCGTGCTAGCCGCATCTACATCTGGTACAGCAGTAAAGAAGTAGGAAAGAATAAATAAAGTAGAGATACCAAGTATTTTCATAGAAGAGAATTATTCTATCAGAATTATTGAATTTTTTGTAAAAACTCTTTATAAAGTTTTGAGGATACGTGCCATGCGCCAGGGCTTAGGACGTTGTCCATGTCATCGACAATGAGGTAGATAGCACACACTAGGCTTCCAATTGAAAGTGTGAAGATTAAGTCTAAGAAGACATTATTAATCGCGACCAGGAGTGATAGTCCAATAACCAAGGTGGCTGAAAGTCTAAAGGTGTTTTTAATAATGTCAGGCATTTGCCTCGTAGAAAGCAGAATACGCCTTTCTCTGGTGTATAGCAGTGTGTTTACCAGCTTCGTATGAGCACTTCTGTCTTGTTGGCTAAGAGAATTTTCAACAAAAGCTGCATTGAGCGCTTTCAGGTCTGTGACTGCCGCGCTTACTTCCAGTAGCTTCGCCTTAGGTGTCCATTCGTGGCTAATCACATTTTCGATATAAGCAACAGCAATTGCTTTTGATTTAGATCGTATATCATCAGTTACGGCGCTAAATAAGATAAGGTGATCGAGTGCGTTTAGTTCCTCAAGTACAACTTTTTGGATTCTCTCCCATTTGTCCCAGAGGTGTTGGATTAAGAAACCAGAGAGAATGGAGAAAATAAGACCGATTGTTGAGAAGAGCCATCCGATACCACCAAGGTCGGCATGCGCGGCTTCGTATATTGTCGCTCCTTTTAGTCGCAGCATAGAAAACGCCGCTAAAAAACAAATAAGGAAAAGGAAAAATTTACTCTTGTAGTTCATGGCGCCATACTAGCATACGTGGTTGAGAAGAGGGACACCTTTCGTTGACCTTGCTCTGTTTACTCACTACAATGTACAAAACAGTCCTTTGGGAGAAGCATCATGCGTGTATTGTCGCTTATTTGTGCGACAATCAGCATGATTGTCGCTCCGGTTGTTCTTGCCAAATCCGTACCCCTACTTGTGTCGTCTGAGGCTACACTTGCTGTAGTGGAGCAGCCAGTATCGACCGGCTTTGCTCGTGGCCGAACAAAGCCGGTCGATACCATCGTGCTACACTCCGTCTTTGCTGAAGGCCAACCAGATCCGTACGGCGTTGATGCTGTGATTCGAATGTTCGCACAGCACAATGTCAGTGCACATTATCTCATCGCTCGAAATGGGACCGTCTACCGGCTTGTAGCAGAAGATAATACAAGCTACCACGCCGGTGAAAGTCGGATGCTGGATCCAGATGGTCGTGCTGGAGTCAACAATTTCTCTATCGGTATTGAACTTATCAACGGATATGATGATAGGTTTACCGAAGAGCAATATGTCGCGCTTGAGACGCTTATACGGGACATCAAGACCAGACATCCGATTCGGCACGTTGTTGCACACGGTGAGATTGCTTCGAAGAGACGAAGCGACCCATGGAACTTCGATTGGGTTCGGGTGCGTGGGTGGATTCAAGATTGGTAGCCTCGTCGCTTGCGACTAGGCTACTCTTTTAGTGGTGATAAATGCTTTCTGCTTTAATCCGTTTTGCTAGTAGTGTAGACACGAAGCAGACAATGAGAAGTGGGATAATAAGTGATACATTTTCAGTCATTTCGTAGGTAATAACGGCAGCCGTTAGTGGCGCGTGAGCGGCGGCGGCGAACATACCAGCCATGCCAAGCGTCACCAGAAGTGGCGCCGCCGCCGCAGGTATCACTCCGAAATAAACACACACCGTAGCGATAATTGCACCGACAATACCACCCGTAAGCAGGAGTGGCGCAAAGATACCACCAGAGCCACCAGAACCGAGGGTGATGCCCGTTGCGAATATTTTTATGAGAAGCAAAACAATAAGGAAGGTGAGCGGAATACTAGAAAGTGAAAGTAAATCAACCATAAACGGATACGCTGCTGGTTCGTGAATGTAGGGAAGATAGAGGCCAATGAGACCAATGGCAAAGCCGCCAAGAGCTGGTTTAATAAGATGAGGCGCGTGGATTTTTATAAAAGCAACTCGTGTCAGCGAAAGTGCGCTACCGAAAAGGAGTGCACCAATAGTGGTAGCGGTCGCGACCAAGAGCAATATTCCAAAGAACAGTAAATCAAATGAAAATAGTGTGCTTACCTCGAACCGAAGTCCTTCATGCCCAGTAAGGTGTCTGGTGCCCAGGAAGCCAATAGTTGCCGCAATTGCTACATAAAAAAGATGTCGGTACGCTGGTTTGTGTTTGAGAATTTCGTAGGTAAAGAGAATGCCGGCGACGGGGGCACCGAAGGTTCCCCCGATAGCTGCTGCTGCGCCGGCAGCTAAGAGAAGACTGCGTTCATAGGTAGGGAGCTTAAAAAACTGACCGATGGAAGAGCCTATGGCTGAACCAATTTGAATAACAGGTCCTTCGCGACCAGTCGACCCACCAGAGCCAAGGGTAAGGGCAGCAGTGAGGATTTTTATTGGCGCAACAATCGGCCGAATAGTACCTCGCTTATGAGCGAGAGCTTCCATCACTTCTGGCACACCCTCTCCTTCGGCTTCGTCGACTTTCGCTAACTTGAAAATAATACCTACCAAGAGCCCACCAAGCGTCGGAATGAGAATTCGTTGCCAGGTAGGGATTGTTTCAAGAACAGTCAAAAAGGAGCTTGACCCATTGTGACCATAAAAGCCTAGAGTGGTCAGGTAAATAAGGAGATGGAATAGGGTGGCGCCTACGGCGCCACCCACACCAACCAAACCGGCTAATATAAACATTCCGATAGGGGTACCTTTCTGAAGCCATTGCATCCCTCCATTGTAGCCTTTTTGTTGCCTTATTCTCACTGAAATAAACAATCCAGGAATTCGTAGTATACTGTAGGTACTTATTCATAATTTCATACCTATGTTCACCCTGTATTACAAACCTTCTTGTTCATTTTGCCAGCGTGTGCTCCAAATGGCCGATACTTTTAATGTTGAATTAGAGCTCAAAGATGTAGAAGAAAACGAAGAATTCAAAGCAGAGCTTTTAGAAAAGGGGGGTGAAATGCAAGTTCCGTTTTTAGTAGATAGTGAACGAGGAGTCTCTATGTACGAAGCTAGTGACATCATCGACCACCTGCGTGAGTTTGGTAAAGGGGTGGCTTCGCCTCTTGCTGCTTCAAAGCCGCGAGTGCATGTCGGCGGCTCAGTGTGTGAATCCTGCGAAGGGTAATTTATGTACGTGAAGGTTCATGTCTATGCAGGCATGAAGAAAGAGTCCGTGAAGAAACTCAAAGATGATACTTTTGAAATCGTTACGAGAGCACCAGCAGAGCGTAATCTAGCAAACCAAAGAGTTCGGGAGGTAGTCGCTGAAGCATACGGTGTGACAGTAAACCAAGTACGAATCATAAACGGTCATCACAACCCAAGTAAGCTACTAGAGGTTATATAAGGTGAATAACACAAAATACATATGACATTTCCAACCATCAATTACAAATACAACGGAATTGAAGAGGCGAAGTCATTGGTAGATACTGTAGAGCAAAAATTTGCACCACTTGCGAAATTGATGCCCGTAAATGCAGCTACTAAGTGTGAAGTTGAATTTGAAAAAACCGGCGGACACCAGCATGGACGGATCTATCGAGTAGAAGCAAATGTGGTTATCAACGGTAAATTATATCGGGCAGAAGCGACAGAGAACTCTTTTGAAGAAGCTATCGATAAAGTGCGCGATGAACTCGATGGCGAGCTTAGTCGCGCAAAAGACAAGAAAGACACGCTCCAAAAACGAGCAGGTCGGGCTCTCAAAAATCTTTTATCGAGAAGCTAGATAAGCTGTAAAATCAATTTCCTTTTTGCCTTCAGGGACAACTCGAGTGAGTTCAAGTTGGGCGCCGTCCGTAAGGCCGGCGCCTTTAACCTTTACGCGCTTCCCAGCGTCCATAAAAAAAGTATCACCAATTCCGCTGTAAGCTTTTATCTTGCACAGTATTTGAAACGCTTCGTCGCCGACTGGAAGGTTGTTTGGATCGATGAAGAGTTCACTGTCAGCTTTATCAAATTTCTTCGTGTAGGTCGCGACTTCATGATTTTGTTCTTTTGGAGTGAGGATTCCAGAAACCCACTTAGGGATTGTCATCGCAAGGAGTTCGCCACCAATTTGGGAAAGCATGTCATCCAGAAGTGTGCCGTCAATCGGCCACTCGTTTAGTGATAGTGGTGCTTGAGCGAGAATTGGACCATGGTCCATCTGCTCATCCATAAGCATGATACTCACACCAACTTCGCTTGGCCTATTCTCTAAGATTGCAGTACGAATTGGGCTCATGCCACGAAGCTTTGGAAGAAGTGAAGGGTGGACATTTACAGTGCCGTGTTTTGGTAATTCCAAAAACCACTTCGGCAAAATAAAGTTGTACGCTACAACCACAAATAAATCCCACTCCGTTTCGGTTATTCGCCCTAGGGCCGCCTTGTCTTTGAACGATTCAGGTTGGAAGACTTCGATGTTGTGTTCGGCTGCCCAGGTTTTGATCCGGGGAGCGGCCAGCTCGAGCCCGCGGCCACTTGGTCTATTTGGATTACAAATAACTAGCTCAGGCGTAATTTGAGCTCGTACCAGGGCTTCAAGAGAGGCGGGCCCCAAGGGCTCTCCACCAAAAAAAGCAATCTTTAATTTTTGATTACTCATTATCTTTCTTAGTTTTATGCTTCGCTTGTTCTTTTTCTACTGGCCACGTCTCTTCTGCTCTATCAATGAAAAGAGTCCCGTCGAGATGATCGCACTCGTGTTGGATAATTTGAGCAAGGAGGCCACCAGCGCCGCGCTTAAACGGTTTACCAGTTTCGTCTTGTGCTTCGAGCGTGACATTTGTGTGGCGCTTCACGACCCCGTATTCTTTTGGTACCGAGAGACAGCCTTCACCTACGACGTGAGTTTTTTTGGATACTTTTGTGATGCGAGGATTGATGGCGATGATGGTAGGGAAGCGTTCTTCATCAGAACCACTTTGGTCTTCTATTAAAAACATTCGCTTTGCAACGCCGATTTGTGGTGCCGCAATAGCAACTGCTGAAAAACCATCAACTTGATACTCTTTGATAGCACCACGAAGACCTTTCAGTATCTTTGCGACCGTTCCGTCAGAAAATTCCTCTGAAGTTATTTCCTCAGAAATGGTATGTAACGCTGGGTGGTTTTGTGCAACTAGCTTTGCCATATATGGCCTAATATAACAAATTCGGCGGGATTTGCGAAGCAAATCCCGCCGTTTTCGTTACACAATCCTCTCGGGGTTGATTTCAACTTTCACATAGAGAGGCAATTGCCTTACTTGCTGCATTACTTCTTCGAGACTGGCACTATCTTCTTTAGAGATACGCATCAGAACGTGACGAAGGGTGTGGGCTGCTGTTGAGTGGGGGTTGGTGTAAAACTCAGCCAGTGGCGTTGTGAGAATCTCTTTAATAATTTTTTCTGATTCACGCACAATTGCTTCAGGTCCTGACCACGAAAGAAGAATAAATGTACTAAACGGGGGATAGTATAGTTGTTTCCGCAAGCTAATTTCGTCGTCAAAAAATCTTTCAACGGCACCTTTGCTGGCATATTCTACAAGCGGATCCACATCACTTCTCGTCTGAATAAGTACTTCCCGTACGCTACACTCTCGTAGCTTCATAATAAGTCTAAAAAGTGACTCATCAGCTCGCCAGGTCGGTGTACTTCTGGCTGCGTCAAGCGAAATAATGACACTCATGTCTACTCCACGATGGAGATGTGGAAGAGCAACTTGGGTACCAATAAGCACACCACCTTTTTTGGTGAAAAATTCTTTAACAACTCTCTCTACTTTTTGCGGCGTTGGTGCAGTACTGTGATCAAGAAGTGTAACGTCTGTATAAGGAAAGAGTGCTTTCCATTCGTCGTATACATGTTGAATACCTATCCCGCGCTCCTTCAGTCGCCATGAGCCGCACTTGTCACATACATCCGCTGCCCGGACTCGCTTGCCAGACGTGCTTGAGACAAACCAGCGCTCCTCAACATCGTTTTTGGTTGTGCGTATAAGTGAGTATGGCGTATGGGAATCAGGACAGCGGAATATATGCCCACAGTCTATACAGGCCACAACCGGAGCAAGTCCACGTCTGGCGCTGTACAGAAAGACGTGTCCTTTTGATTCAAGAGCTGTTGTGACGTTTTTTATGAGCGAGGGTGAAAAAAGCTGGAAGGGTACTTCAGTACTTGGTTTATCGTTTTGCTTCACGACGTGAACTGGTGCAGTGAAGACGAGCCGCTTCACTTCTTCACCGCAGGTAAGATACGTATCATTTCTGCGTTTTGCTTCCTCCTCAGTTCGCACGACTGTATCTCCCAAAATAATACTTGCGCACTGTGCTTTAGCATAGGTAGTGAGAACATCACGATGATCGAGATATGGTCGATTGCGGTCGATATAGTGCCCGCTGGCAGATTGTTCGACAATAATACTTGAGATGTCGCCTCGACCACAGTAGGCATAAGGAGGAGTCGTGATGATGAGTTTTGAGAATTTTGTGTCTTCGAGCGATGTCACCATATCAGCATAAGCTTTCTTACTTGTAGTGGCTGTGATAGTGATGATTCGATCGCTTATGCCATGACCAAGTTCTTTTTTAGCATACGCAACATCAGCGCTCGTGGGCACCACAAAAAGTACTGACCCTCGCTTGGCAAAGGTGCTTCTGATGTGGCTCTGGTAGGTGCGGTATCGTTCGTCGAGGCGGGCCATAAGCACTTGTGGCGTCGTCTCTTCATCGTGCGCGACTGGTGTGGTGTCCTTGTACGTACGGAGGCCGTTTCGTATGTCGGTTGGAAGAAGGGTAAATAGTATTGATCCAAGCGAAGCAGGGTACTGCTCAGTCAGTTTCTGTGCTGTCTCTCTAAGAGCAAGAGGGACGATTCCTGTCGATTCTTGATTGGGGAGCTTCCGAAGTGAAAAAGTAGCAGCTTTCAGGGCCGTTTTTGCGGTACCAACTGAGGTGACATTGGTCACAATTGCAGGTTTGTTTTTACCGCGAATCGGCACTTGCAAAAACGTCCCGACAGCGTACGAGACACTCGAGTAATAAGAGAGTGATTCAAGGTAGCTGCCGCGGATGAGGGGAATCACTTCAATGACATACATAAAGGTCATTGTAGCAAATTATAGAAAGGGGAGCGAAAGTGGTGTGCGGGCGAGAATTAGCCACAATGCCTTGAGAGACGCACGTTCAATTTTCTCTTGGAAGGAGAAAATTGCCGCTATGCTCGAAGCCAGAAATTCCAAAGCTTTGGCTTTGAAATTTCTAGCTTCTGCGCAATGCCTCTCAAAACATCATGGCTAATTCTCTAGATGGTAGTTTAAACGAAGGCCGGTCCTTCGCTTGAGCGAAGGACCGGCCTTCGCAGGTTTGGAGTTTTTTAGCACCAGCCCTAGGTCTTGCCAAGGGTTGGTGTTGATTATCAAGGTGTCACCTTGATAATTTTTTCATCTAGCTACATTACAGCGAGACAAAAGAAAACCGCCCGATCCGAAGACCGGGAGGTTTATGGCTGACGACGTTTTTCATATATTTATGAACTCCGACTATATCTCCTCTTGAGTTTCGGTAGTTCTGACTCGGTAACCTCGACAAGCCTAATAGAGCTATACTGGCCGGTATAATGAATCCATCCACCAGGCGGGTCTTCCGCAGAAGGTCTACTCATTTTATCAGCTGCAATCTTCCTTGCAGAATCCTCATCTTTGGCCTCAAATTGCCAACGATGATTCTTTTCTCCTTTACTGCTTACCATCACTCCAGATTTTATGACTCGTTCAGTACAATACAAGGCATACATTTTCATGGCATGTCCTTCCCAGGCTTTACTTTAAATTTTATAGCATCTTAATTAAAACTCGTCAAGGTAGGCGATATCTGCGCCGAGGGTGGTGAGGCGTTCGACGAGCTTCTCGTAGCCGCGGTTGATGCTGTAGATGTTGCGTAGGACTGAGCGGCCTTCGGCGCCTAACATCGCGATGAGGAGGATAGTGGCTGGACGAAGGGCTGGAGGACAGACAAGTTCGTTTCCACGGAGTTTACTTGGACCAGTGATGTAGATACGGTGTGGGTCTGCAAGTACGGTGTCGCCGCCAAGTTTATCAAGCTCAGTAAAGTAAATTGCGCGCTTCTCGTACATCCAATCATGAATGAGGGTTTGGCCTGATGCTTGGGTGCAGATGACTGCAAAAAACGGAAGATTGTCAGCGTTGATGCCTGGGTAGGGACGAGAATGGATTTTGTCAGTTGCTGCTATCAGCTTTGATGGCTTGGTTGTGATATCAACAAGTTTCACTTGGCCATTTTTTCCGAGATATGGTTTCGACTCAGTGTATTTAAATCCCATCTTTTTTAGTGTGAGAAGTTCAAGTTCAAGGAATTCAATCGGGCAGCGAGTGATAGTAAGTGCAGAATTTGTCACAATTGCTGTTGCAAGGAAGAACATTGAGTCGGTTGGATCTTCTGCCAGGTAGTAGTCGATATCTTTCTTGATTTCCGGGACACCAGTCACAGTGAGAGTAGTGGTTCCGATACCTTCAATTGTCACTCCAAGAGCCTTCAAAAATACACACATTTCCTGCACCATATAGTTGGCTGAACAGTACTTGATGGTGGTCGTACCTTTGAAAAGCGCAGCAGCCATAAGAGCGTTTTCGGTCACTGTGTCACCTGATTCGTAGAGGATAATTTCGGCAGGCTGCTTATGCTTTACCGACACTTTATACGCATCTTCTGTGACTTTGATATCAACCCCAAATTCTTCAAGGGCGTAGAAGTGTGGGCGCACTGTGCGACTTCCAAGTTTGCATCCGCCGGATTGTGGTAGTGCAAATGTGTTCATGCGGTGGATGAGAGGCCCAATGAACATGACGATACTACGGGTTCTCTTGGCGGCTTCTACATCAATCTTGGAGAGGTTGATTTTTGCAGGTGGAGTTATTTTCATTACATTCTTATTCCACTCAATTTTTACCCCAATACTCTCAAGTACTTCAACCAGTCGATGAACTTCCTCAATCCGCGGCATGCCGTAGAGTGATGTCGTTCCTTTGTTTAAGAGAGAAGCACAAAGAAGACCAACAGCACCGTTTTTTGACGTGTTGGTTTGGATGGTGCCAGAAAGTTTTTTGCCTCCTTTAATTTGGACGTTAACTGTTCCAGGAGAAAGGGTGATGAGGTTCTTTCCAAGGGCTTTGCCAATGCGCTTGAGCATGTCAGCACTTACGTTTTGCTTGCCACTTTCAATACGTGCAATCGCGCTTTGAGTCGTTTTAAGTTTCTTGGCTAAGTCAGTTTGGGTAAGTCCCATGGTCTCCCTCACATCCGCAATGCGGGTTCCAATATCTTGCATATAGTAAGAAATATAGCATAAACGCTATAGAGGAAAGGAAACTATTAACATTGACAAAATAGGATAAACCTGTATAATGAAAAAACGTCATTTTTATAAGGAGACGTTACGTGAGGAACATTGTTCTTTTTTGCTTGTTTGCAGTCGCTGCCTCGCCTGCATTTGCCCATCCTGGGCAGAAAGACTTGGTCAGCACCGTTGCAATCGAATGGGTGGATGATAAGCCTTTGGAGCGACACCCGCAGGAAGTCAACTGGGCAAGGCGAAAGTGCGATGACTGGGCAAGCAATATCACCAATGCCCACGAACGTCAGCAACTCTACGTGCGCTGCCTCCGGGCTGAATTGCCCGCGACGCATTACCGCATCATCGACATGACCGATCCGCGGGCAGTGCAGGGCAGGTATCCTCCGGCTAACAATCGGAGCATGCTAGAGTTTCCGCACGAAGGCCAATGACCGATGTGCCCCGGGTCTAAGTGTTGACCCGGGGTGCACCGCCTCCAACAAATCCACCCTAACCGGTGGTATTTTTGATTTTGAGTAGCATTTCCTCTATCTGTCTATTTGCGGTATCATAACCCCTACATGTTCGCGTCTCTTACGCCTAAAATCGGTATCGACCTTGGTACCACTAGTATTCTTGTTTTTGTTCCTGGACAAGGAATTGTGCTTAATGAACCATCAGTGGTGGCTGTGTCAGATGATGGCCAGGTCTTGGCAGTTGGAAGTGAGGCAAAGCAAATGATTGGCCGTACTCCAGATAGTATACGTGCGTATCGCCCGATGCGTGATGGAGTTATCGCTGACTACAAAGTGACGGAGGCGATGCTCCGTTACTTCCTCAAGAAGTCGATGAGTAAGTACAGTCTCTTTAGGCCAGACGTGATGGTGTCGGTACCGGCAGGTGTGACTTCGACTGAACGACGTGCGGTAGTGGAAGCTGCGATGCGCGCCGGCGCAAAAAATGCTTTTGTGGTCAAAGAGCCTATTTTGGCAGCGATTGGTGCGGGCGTACCTATATATGAACCGCAAGGAAACATGATTGTCGACATGGGCGGCGGCACCATCGACGTTGCTGTGATCTCACTTGGTGGGATTGTATCCGCAAACTCAGTGAAGTGTGCTGGTAATCGTATTGATAACGCCATTATTGACTACGTAAAGAAAACGAGAAATCTCGCGATTGGTGAGAAGACTGCTGAAGATATTAAGATAGGTGTTGGTTCGGCATTACCACTTGAGGAAGAACTCACCATGGAAATCAAAGGACGTGACATGATTTCTGGACTTCCGCGTACTACAGAAATCAAGAGTAACGAAGTGGTTCGTGCTATCGGAAAAGAGCTCAAAGAAATGATAAAAGCAATTCGAGACGTGTTTCAAGAAACACCGCCAGAGCTTGCTGCAGATATTATTGATGGAGGAATTATTCTTACTGGCGGAACGTCTCAACTTCGCAACTTCCCAGAGTTGATTCGTAGGCGAACTGGAGTGAAAGCTAGACTCGCAGACCAGGCACTTTTTTGTGTTGCAAAGGGAACAGGGACAGCACTCGAACATCTCGACGTCTATAAACGTGCTGTGCTTTCTAAGAAGTAGGTGTGGTTAAGAGGGCGCCCCTTCGGGGCGCCCTCTAGTACAATACCTATGTAATGCACGAAGGAGTTCCAAAACAATTTTCATCGCCAAATGAAGAGATTGAGTATCTCAGGCAGCGCATCGCTATGCGAGAGCGTGAGCTGCTG
>JACCDV010005397.1_pt1 | contig 38729 bp, 31 predicted proteins | sample 7446131 | NCBI WGS metagenome assembly JACCDV01 (sample SAMN15323448, study PRJNA562643) | freshwater metagenome | isolation source: river surface water | place: USA:Blue River Watershed | collected 2017-08-17
AAAAACGCTTCTTTACCTGAAGTGGAAGCTTTATTAGAGCACCAGATTAAAAACTATAGTCTACCTAAGGAGATTAGAGTTTTTGATCCATTAGTAGATCCAGATATATTTATGGGTGGTGAGCTTAAAGCTAGAGCAGAAGGAGCTATTCAAAAATTAACTACCTTGAAATTTAAAACGCCTTTAAATATAGATTTAATTAAGGCTGCAGTTATTAGTTATGGTTCGGACTTGCAAGATTGGCGTATATTGAATAAGCGTTTAAATGAGTTGGATGCTAGTCAGAGAGCGGAAGTACAGTTAGAGCTAACTAAGCTTGCTCCTGATATTAAATATTTAGAGACTTATAGCAAGGGTTTCTATAAAGATCCACTACAAGCTTTTCAGGGGATAGATGTTATACAACTAAACTCTGATCATGATGAATTGATTCGTAGTTTAGAGGACTTAGTTCAACTGCGTAATCTGATGCAAATTAATAATCCTGATTCGTTACTTGTATTAGTGGATAATCCACAACAGGCGAAGCGTCCATTCTTGGATTATGATAAAGCGCTTGAATGGATGGCGCTTGGTGGCAGTGTTTCGTCACACTTGATTGCAGAAGATGTTTACGAGAAATGGCGTATTCACATGGATAAATCAAGTGCTTGGGCTAAATTATTTATCCAAAAACTAATTTATAGAGAGAAGCTTAGTGCTACTGAACAAAACGAAAACCCTGATTATTTAGCTATTAATACTCAAGTGCAAGATGCGTTTATGGAAATGAAGTTGCATGCTGATTTGGAGCGTGATCTTGTTATTCAGAAATTCCGTGAAGCGGAGGAGATGGGCGCTTCGGCTAAAACTCGTAAGCGTTATGCCGAATGGATTCAAACCCTTTCAAGGATTGGATCTTATACTAATACTAGTGAGATTACTTTTAATGATTGGTTGATTCTTGGTGGCAGATGGGTGCTTAATGGTCAGGATAAGGCTGCTATAACCTATGTAGTAGATTTGTTTGAGAAGTCCTATGAATTAAGAAGTTTAGGTAAGCGTGGTTTTGAGTTAATGGATTTATTTATTGCTGCTGATGAACCGTTAGAGCTTGAAGCTAGAGCAAGGATATTAGAAAACGCAGGTTCTACGAAGGAAGCAGATCTTCTGGTTAGTTCAGCTGCTGATAGTTTAGAGTATAGAGCGCTCATGAGCAAAGCTTCTCATGGTATTTTGATTAGAACTCAAGAATATGAAAGCTTCAGTGCTCCTGCTAATTTAGATGAATTAGTTAAAGCTTGGGATAGATTACTGATTGACTATATTGATAAACTTAAGTCCAAATCCCCGAGTATTGCTGAACTCAATACTATATTAGGTAGATTGTTTAAAGTCTTAGATGTTTTCTCTAATAGGATTAGTAATGCTGATGCAGAGTTAAATCTAGCGGTGCGTAATTTTATTAAGATTCGTGAAGCTGATAATTTGTCGCTAATAGAAATATTTGGTGATCATAAAAAACATGGTGGAGTTTTCCAAAGGTTCGCTGCTCAAGTTGAAGATTTGGCTCCGGTTTCTAAGCTTGGTGAGATGTTTATTGATTGCTATTTAATTATGCTTACGCTTGGCGTTGAAGATGAAAATGAAATCGTCAATAAACTTGCAATATTTTTTGATCAGTATTTAAATGTGCACGAAGAAGATTATCCACCTTATATGTTCCATAGTCTCTGTGCTGGTTCCAGCTATGGCTTTAATCAAACTTACTATCTAGAACCGAACTTGCGCACTAAGATGTTTAAGCTTGCTTGCAAGGGTGGCATTCATACTTATAAGATCTTGCATTATTTGCTTTCACATAAATCAGTGCTCAAATATAGTTCACAGGAGTATCGTGATGGAGTAATTGGAGATTACGATAATGGAATGATAGCGATAGGCTATCAGCATGAAGGTATTTGTATTGAAGAGCGTTTCTGGGATTGTATGCGCGCGCTAAGAAATTTTGTGCGTAATTATCACGATAAACATCCTCTGCCAGTAATTCTTAAGAGCCAAAATGCAACTGTAACTAAATTGTTCCGTTATGGTGTAGATGATGATGTGGTCTTAGTATGGATAGCAGGTCTATCTAATATTGGTAAGCATTCTTGGGATGTGAACTGTGTGCTTAGATCACCTTTGTTGCGTGACTACCCACAAACCCACTCTGGAAGCGGTAAACGTTATTTGAATGTCTCGCTATTTACCCCTTATCTAACTAATGAAGGAGAGATCAAGCAAGTCTATACTTCATTCAGACCTGAAATTCTAGAAACGCAAAAGCTTAGATATATAGCTCCTTTCCCTGTGGATTTCAAGCATCCTTTATATGCTGATCAGCAATACCCTGGGCATCATGGTAGTTATTTATTGAACGCTGAAGGTTTCGTACATGCTTTGGTGAACCTAGATCCTGAGTTGAAACAATCTAAACTTACCTTGCCTAGACCTAATATTATTATGTCGGCGCATACTCACCCTCAATATATAAATGGTTTCACTGCTTCGTTGAAGATTCCTGAAGTGTGGTCAATGCTTAGTATGATGCAGATGTATTCTAAAACCGAAGTGCCTCGAATTTTAGATGAGATACATATGGAAAGCCTTATGCAGATTGACTTCTATCAGAAGGAGTTTGATTCTATTGAGAGCTTGAGTAATGCTTTAGACAAACGACTTGAAACTGCTAATGCTAAGCATATAGATTTCTGGTTATTAAAAGCAAGTAAGGATTCTGGTGGACGAGGTATTAGTGATAAGTTGAGTCTTGCTAATAATAGACAAGAGATACTTGAGTTTATATTCGCTAAAACACGTACAGATGATTTGGTAATGCAAGAGTTTGTACCGAATAATGCTAGAGCTTTTATTAATCCAGAGTTTTTGAAATTAGTGGAAGATGCTTTTGTCGATTCTGGAATTAAGATAGATAAAGTTACACCTTACGAGCAAATATTTTTTGCAATGCGTAGTTTTCAGAGTACTAGTGGTATTAAAGGTTATTTATTCTCCGCTAATATTGGTTCAGTAACGGTGAATGCCGGTCAGGGAGCCAAGATGTTCTATGGTGAACCAATATATATTATGCCGCTTTACTTGGCTGGTAAGGTTCAAAAACTACTTGATGAGCAAGGGGAATTAATATTAAAAGAAGCAATTCCACGACATGCACGTAAGTTTGCTGCAGCAAATGATATACCTGTAATCACTAACAATATTGGCACTGACAATACTTTCATGTTAAACGGTCTGTTTGATTACATTCCATATATCTATGTGGTGCGCGACAATATTAAGTTTAAAGTCATAGCTGAAGACAATAGCTATGGTGGTCTGGATTATTACTATAGTTATTACGGTAAGAAGATCACCTTAGTTTCAGCGCGTTCACATAAGGCGGCTTTGGATGCGATAGAAAAATTACTTAAGGATAGTGCGAATGGGGACTATGAGGGTGATGAGCAAATCATAGATATGGATCTAGCCAAGGTTGAGTTTAACAGTGGCTTAGGTCAGGCAAATCTTTTACAAAGAGCCATTGAGCAAATGGCTCCGCAAAATCGAGATTTATTCTTGGAATGGACTGAAGATTTGGGAGCTATTGGGATGGAGTCCCTGGTGGCGGCATTAGGCTAAGTGAGTTATAAGTTAGGATTTTATAACTCAAAAATCGGCATTTGATGAGCTATAAACTTTGAATTTATAACTCAGGAATGGGTATAATATGAGTTATAAATTAAGGATTTATAACTCATGACTTGGAATTGGCAGAAGAAACATTGGCCTAGTTTTAAATATGACCTTAAGCAACTTGAGGACTATGAAGCTGCTTTTATGTATAAATCTGGAATCTTCCTTGGTACTTTGAAGCATATTCAAGAAGGGGATAAAGAGAGTTTTAGAATTGAAGTAATTTGCGAAGAAGCATATAAGACCTCAGAAATAGAAGGTGAGCTGCTTAATCGAGAAAGTCTACAATCATCGATAAGAAAGAATTTTGGACTTAAAACTGACTATCGGAAGATTCCTGCAGCGGAAAGTGGCATCGCTGAAATGATGGTTGATCTCTATAAAAACTTCTCTAAACCTTTATCCCACAAACTTTTATATGAATGGAACTCGTTAATTATCAGAGGTAGAAGTGATCTATGTTATATAGGCAAATATCGTCAAGATGAAGATCCGATGCAAGTGGTTTCTGGTCCATTGCATAATCCTAAGATTCATTTTCAAGCACCACCAGCTAATGTTTTAAAGGTAGAAATGGATAGCTTTATAAAATGGTTCAATGCTTCTGATGATGCACCTTTGATTAAAGCTGGTATCGCGCATTTGTATTTTGTTTGCATACATCCTTTCGAAGATGGTAATGGTCGAATTGCAAGAGCATTAGCCGAGAAAGTTTTGTCGCAAAGTTTATCTAGGGCAAGTCTTATTCCTATCTCCTCGATAATTGAGAAACATAGAAAAAAATACTATGCAGCGCTTGATGCAGCTAATAAGGATTTGGAAATTACTGAATGGTTGAAGTATTTTGCCCAGACTATTTTAGAAGCTCAGGATTATAGCCAAAACTTGATAGAGTTTTTGGTGAAGAAAGGGCAGTTCTATAAAACTCATCAAGACCAGTTGAATGAGAGGCAAGTGAAAGTCATTGATCGTATTTTTGCAGAAGGAGTTAATGGATTTAAAGGTGGGCTTAGTGCTGAAATTTATATCGCGATTACTAAAACATCAAGAGCCACTGCTACAAGGGATTTGCAGGATTTAGTAGAGAAGAATATTCTTCGCCGTACTGGGCAGTTGAAGAGTACGAGGTATTGGTTGTTATATTGAGAAATGGAACGGAACGGAGTAACGTCAGGGTGTGGCAAGTAACTCCGCTTTATCATAAATCGGCAATGAGCAAGCGTGATTTATGCAACTGAAAGCCGCTGCTTGAGGGAGTTCTGGATACTCTACGTCTGGATTCATGAGCTTGCCTTCTTTGCGGTCATACCATTCTATTCTGATATATGTTGCTGGATATTGTAATGCAGTGGTGAAGAGTTTTTTAGCTTTACTGTCGCGTTTAGAACCAACTATAGTGAAATGCACTGGGTCCTCAGCTAACTCACGATCTACTATAAGTATTCCAGGCTCAGAGAGGGAGCTGAGAGCAACCTCCTTACTTGCTAAATATTGCATGATGTATTTAGCCTCATCTTTAAATTTATTAACGCCAGTATAGTGAGCAAGCAAGTTGAATAATCTTGCAAGTTTGATATTTTCTTCTAATACAGGACTTGGTTTGAGTAGTGAGTTGATCTTGGCGTTGGCTGCTCTGTCTTGTTTGTCGTTAGAAAGATAGCCTGGCTCTGAAGATTTATAATTGTCTATGATGTACTCAGCGATTTGTTTTGAGCTTGTGAGCCATTTACGGTCTGCTGTTGCTTCATATAGAGCGAGGGTCGCTGCTGCCATGTATAGATTGTCTGAGAGGTAAGAATGTTTGTCTTTAGCCCCATGCTTATAAGAATTATTAGAGTGTTTATGGGTGCGATTGATAGTTTGAGCTGCTTTAATGGCTCTTGCTAATAATTTAGGATCTTGAATTGCCCTATAAGCCATCACTAAAGCTTCTATGATTCTTCCGTTTCTATCAGCATAAATATTTTTATCTACTTTAGGTATGCCTTTCGCTTTACGTTCTTTGTCGCTTAGTTTGAAATAGTCACTAGCTTTCTTGCCTTGTATCAAATCAGCATCCTGACTAGTGTAGAAAGCGCCACTGAAATCAGTTAAAAATTGATCTATGTATTTAACTGTTGCAAATATTGTTTGCTTAAACTGAGGATGCGGATATTGTAATTGCGCCAAAGAATAGATTCTTAGATATTCAGCTTGTACTGAAGCAAGCTTCTCATAGTGTGCATGATCCCAGTCGCCATGTGTAGAATATTGATAGAAGCCACCCCATTCGGAATCTGATATCGCAATAGCAGCTTTCAGTGTTTGTAGTGTAGATGCTTTCGCGCTTTCCGCTTGGGGACCTGATTCTTTGGCAATTAATAAACCGTATTCAATAGTGTCTCTGTCGATATATTTTTGTGCAAGATTTAATCCACCAAGTTTTAGATCTAAGCTTGAAGAGTAGTTAGTTCTTAGTTGTTGCTTTAATTCTTCACTTAAGTAACTGGTTGTTGAATATTGAATAGCTTCTGAATAGTCATTCTCGGGACTTGGATCAGCGATAACTGCTGCAAGTAGTTTCTTCATTGATTCAGGATCTATATAGCCAGCTCTTTTTACTATCTCTTGTCCTTGAGCGTTGAACATGATGGTAGCCGGCCAACCGTAGTCTTTATAACGGTTTGAGAGGTATGAGTTAGAATCTTGATCTATTTTTAAAGCGATAAAATTATCGTTGAGTAACTTAGCGACATCATCATTGGCGTAGGTCTCAGCTTGCATCACATGACACCAGTGGCACCAAATCGCTTCTAGATTAAGAATAATGAGTTTGTTGTTTTTCTTGGCGTCTTCAAAAACTTGATCGTTCCACTCTGATTGCCAGTGGACTTTTGAATCTTCGTGTTTGCTTGCTTCTGGCTGGGAATCTAGTTGCTTGCATCCAATTAAACATAGTGATAGTAAAACTAAAACTGCTAAGTTTTTGCGCATGTGAGTATTTTATCATTGTGAGATTGCTTCGTCGCGCCTACTGCGCTCCTCGCAATGACGGTAGGCACTTCGCTTTGCTTGTAATGGCGTTTAACTATGAATTAAATAAGCATTACGAGCAACTATGCTTAAAGGATGAATAGCTTTATTTTCCTTAATCACTTCTTGAATTTTAAAATTCATAGCTTTTAATAGAGCTTTGTTTAATTCATAATTTTCTGTGAGTAGCTTTCTGATTTGTTCTAGCTCGTTACAGTGATTGCGAGTGGGTTCTAGCATGTCAGCGAGGTAAAGTATTTTGGATGAGGTAAGCATGTCTGGAGAACCTAGCGTATGATCGCGCACTGCGAGTAACACTGTAGGATCATAGATCTCATGTTCTTCTTCTATCCATGAGGCACCTACTCTGGCGTGCAGAATATTTGGGTGAAGTTGATCTTCTTTAAAGATTTCAATGCCGTAGAACTCAGCAAGGCTGAGTAGTTCAGTGCCCTTTAATTCTTTGCAGCAATCATGTAACCAAGCTGCCAACTCTATTTTATGTAAATAAGCATCAGTAAGTTCAGCTTTATAATCTGGATTGTTTCTTAAGGCTTGTGCAAATAGCAATGCGGTTTTGGCAACTGATTCTGTGTGCCTGAAGCGATGTTCTGAAAGGCGTGATTTGAGCTGTTCTTGTATGGTGTTTAGATATTGCATTAGAAGCTCTTAATGCCTGTATAAATATAGAATAGACCCATAAGAGCTAATATTGCAGCGGATATTCTTACGATGGTTTTGCTGTTGGATTTAAAGACATTTAATTGTTTAGCTAAGCCAGTAAATAGACTTGCAAAGAAAATTATTGCTGTGTATCCCAGTGAATAACCAAACATTAGAATGATGCTTTTTAATGTTGAGCCTAAGTTGGCTGCAATGCTTACAACGCTTACTAGGACTGGACTTGAGCAAGGTGAGCTTACTAGTGCAAACACCAATCCCACTACGAAAGGATGTGCTTCGGGCATGGTTTTGAAAACTTGAGGAAGAGGTAATTTGATTACATCAATTAAGCTCAATGCCATAAAACAAATAATGATACCTACGGATAGATTTATGATCGCTCTATATTCAGTGAATACCGCAAATGCCAGGCTACCAAATACTCCTAATAAAGTAAGCACTAAAGCTACACCTAAAACAAATACTCCCGCCTTTTGAAATGCTTCAACTTTGTTTTTGATGTTTAGAGTGCCAATATAGGCAAGATTTATTGGTAATAGAGATAGAACACAGGGCAGTAAACTTGAAAGCAAGCCACCAAGGAAGCCAAGCCCCAACAAAAGCCCAAAAGGTGCTTGTTGATTGTTACTGAGTAATTCGGTAAATTGATTTTGGTAGCCAGCTAAAAATTCTTCCATAGGAGCATTTTAACACTCTTCTACAAAACTTATACTTTCGCTAAATTATCTGCTTGAGCTGTCAGTGCAGGCACTACTTCAAATAAATCAGCTACTATGCCATAGTCTGCTTTTTTGAAGATCGGCGCTTCTGGATCTTTATTGATAGCTACTATAACTTTACTTGAACCCATTCCGGCAAAGTGCTGTATTGCACCAGAAATTCCACAAGCTATATAAAGATTAGGGCTAACAACTTTACCTGTTTGTCCCACTTGCATACTATGCGGAGCATAACCGCTATCAACTGCTGCACGAGAAGCTCCCACTGCCGCATTGATCTTAGAAGCAAACTCTCTAAGTATCGAAAAATTATCGGAATTACCCATAGCTCTTCCGCCTGAAACGATGATGCTTGCTTCAGTTAAAGGAATCTCTTTAGAAGAAGATTTTTGTACTTCGGCTACTTGTAGTTTAGAACTAGCATTTGGAGATACGTTCACTACTTCACCTGATGATTGTGGTGTTGATTGTGCTTTAACGTTATTAGGTCTAAAAGTAATGAAGGATTTGCGACCTGCTTGCAATTTAGCTTGAACTAATAATTTATTAGAGTACATACTTCTGCGCACTTCGTTAGTATCTTTGTTATAGCCAAGGCAGTCAGTAGCAATGTTTGAGCCAGTTTTAGCTGCTGCTAATCCTAATAATGCTTCTCCGTCTACTGAGTTGTTTGCAAAAACCAAATCAGGATTTTCGCTCGCTACTACTTTTAAAAACTCTGCTAAGAATAAATCGCTTCTGAAAATTTCAAAATCAGCACTATCTATTAGATGTACTTTTGCTGCGCCTACTTGACTAGCTTCAGTTGCCGCTGCTGCGCTATTAACGCCAAATACAGTTGCAGCTACATTCCCTGGCCCTGCGATTTCTGCTGCGTATTTAATGATTTCTTTAGAGGCCGAACTTAATTTACCGTCGCTAAGTTCTGCGAAAACTAGGATTTTAGTCATAAGTGCCTTATGCCACGAAATCTTTGGGCTGCAACCTTCGGCTTTGAACGTTAAGCGTTTTGCGTTATTTGTGGTATAAATGCTAGGTAATCAAGTATAATTCTTACGTGGTGTCAGCCCAAAATACAGACGATTTTTATAGTTTATTAGGCGTTTCTCGTGATGCAGGCGAGAAAGAGATTAAATCTGCCTATAAACAAGCCGCAAGAAAATATCACCCGGATAACAAGGAAACGGGTAGTGAAGAAATGTTCAAAAAGCTTGGAGAAGCTTATGAGACTTTAAAAGATCCACAAAAAAAAGCTATCTATGACCAATACGGCAAGGAAGGTCTTAAGGGTATGGGCGGCTTTGGTGGAGCTGGTGGATTTAATGGTAGTGGTGCAGGCTTTGAAGATTTAAGTGACTTGTTCTCTAGTTTTTTTGGAGGCGGTGGATTCTCTGGTGCTTCTAGTCGTGGTGGTGGCAGAAGAACAAGCAAGGGGCAAGATCAAGTCGTAGACATCACTTTAGAGTTTTTAGATCCTATTAAAGAATTGAAGAAGAAGATCAGATTCAACCCCCTAGTGCAGTGCGCTAAATGCGAAGGTAAGGGTGCAGAAAAAGAATCAGATGTGATTACTTGCGTTACTTGTAAAGGAAGCGGACAAGTGACTACAGTGCAAAATACTATGCTCGGACAGTTTAGGCAAACTAGTACTTGTCCTGGTTGCTCTGGTAGTGGTAAGACGATTACCAATCCTTGCAATTCTTGTCGTGGTAAGGGTTTTAAGCGCGAGAATAAAGAAGTAGAAGTTACTATTCCAGCGGGTGTTTTTGATGGAGCTAATATGAGGCTTGCTGGTATTGGAGATACTAGTACTAATGGTGGTCCTCCTGGCGATATTTATTTAGCGATTCATGTTAAATCACATGCCAAGTTTAAAAGAGAAGATGAGGATATCTATTCCGAGATTAATATAGGGTTTTCTGAAGCGAGCTTGGGGACTAGCTTAGAGGTGCCTACAGTACGTGGCACTAAGAAGTTGGATATTAAATCTGGAATTCAATCTGGAGAGGTGTTAACTCTTAAAGGTGAAGGTATGCCAAGAGTGAATAATCCTAATAAGATTGGAGATCACTTCGTGAAAGTTAATGTAGTCACTCCTAAAAATTTAACTGGTGCTGAAAAAGACTTACTGAAAGAATTTCAGAAACTGCGGCATGGCAGAGATATCATAATATAATTACTTAAGCCCGATTCTGAAAGCTCGAGAACAAGGCTTGCGAGTCACGAGACTCCGGAGTTTACTAATAAGTAAATGAGGATGGCGAGTGACGAGCGTAACGCAGTTATCAAGCTTTCAGGGCGGGGCTGTCAAGCGCCTGTAGCTCAACTGGATAGAGTGTTGGTTTCCGGTACCAAAGGTTAGGGGTTCAAGTCCCTTCAGGCGTGCCAATTCTTAACTGAAATTTGTCGAATGTCGAAGTACGACTAGGTTATCGTTGACAGCTTATCCAAGTAAGTAAAGAAAGTAAAATTCAAGCCAGGTTTTTTGTTGTCGTGAGTGCCAATGAAGATCATTCGCGTATCTTGTCTAATGAATGAATCAATCTTTCGTATAAGTTCTTGCATTGGGTGCAATTGTGAGAGAAATAAGCGTTTGAAATCTTTAGTAGCTACTTGGGTTTTGTTGTTCATAATTGAGTGCCCTCTTAATCACTAATCCTCAAATGCTTTACTGGTCTGTCGTTCATTTAGTTGAGGTCTCAATTAAACGCTTATAAATTGCCAAATTATAAGTGAAAACACCCAGAAGATAATCCATTAAGACGTATAGATATGTTCTGCGCTAAAATTGTATTGCGCTATTCCTTCGTTGGAATGGAGTGTAATTACATTATAGGTAATTGCTTAATATCCTGACTTGGGCCTGAAAGGGGCCTGGGTTGGCTAATAGTTAGTCACAAATTTTTGTGACTAACTATGCATACAAAAAAAATGGCAGACGTAAATCACAATCCTGCTAGCTTAGCTACTAACACAGCGGCTCACATGCCTGCTGCTCCTACTGGACATGGAGCTGCAGCAGCGAATACTGCTTTGAGTCATGAAGGTACTGCTCAAGCAAACAATGCTGGAGCTGCAAGATTACCAGAAGGTCTTTTCAATCCAAATGCTACTGCAAATACAAACAATGCAAGCGCAGTTTCAGAACAAGAAACTCTTGATACTAAAGCTGAGGATATGAGTTTGCCTTTAGTTACTCGTTTCTCTAGGGCTGGAGTGAGCTTGCTAGAACTCGGTGCTGCATTGCCTTTGATCTTTAGTTCTTTAGTCAGCCAAGCAAAAAATATTATCGCTCAAGAACATGATAGCCACAACAGTTTCGTAGTTAATTATATGACTACTGCTGTTGGATCTTTATCAAGTGTGTTTAGGTGGGCTTTTGATAAAGTTGTGCCGCAAGCTAAGCATGACGGTGACATAACTATTAATAAGCGAGCTTTTGCTTTGGATGATTTACTCAGTAGAACTTGGCAGCCAGCTTTTGTACATCAAGTTACTTCATTCATCTTTACTATGCGTCGAGCTTTATTTGCTTTCTTCCCAAATATACTTTCAGTACCAGCCGAAGAACACGATCCATCTAAACCAAATGGTTCTACTACTTCTGGATTTAAGGCAAACACTTTTAGAGCCATGTCCTCTTTCTTAAGTCCATTCAGGGTTATATCGTCCTTGGTGACAGCGGGAATTGCCTTGCCAGCTCATGCTTTGGGCGCTTGGTTTGCTTATGATGGAAACCAGAAGCCATATGAGTTTACTAAATTAGCTTCTTCAATTTCTGATTACCTTATGCCTTTAACTACTAACTTAAATTCTTTATATAAAGTTACTAAAGCCTACTTTGATTCATGGGCGCACAATATGCATACTGGTCTAGCTTTTGATAAGTACAATATTAATTTCTTACATGTGGTTCAAGGTGTCCTTGGTTCTATAACTTCAGTTCCTTATTTCTTTGGAGTTCTATTAAAGATTAAAGACTTGCTCCTCAAAAAAGATCCAGAGGATCCACGTGGGCAGCAATTCTTGCTTGCAAATAAAGCTAGAGATTTTATTGGTGATATACCTCTAGAGTTCGTTTCCTTAAAGCTTTTGCCGGGTGGTAATATTGCGACTGCGCAAGCAAAAATTCAGAACTGGATTTCTATTTACTTAGAATATATCCAGGATTATTCTAAAGAGTTTAGTGTCAAGCTAATGAATGCAACACCTTGGATTAGGGCATTCTTCTCTAAATTCCATCCAACTGATATCTCGGGTAAAGTGCTTCCTGGACATTCAGCTGAGATAGTTGAAGCTAGTGATCCTAAGGATAATCATGTCTTTAATATTTTCAAGAAGACTGATTTCTTTAATGAGATTTATGATGTGCTTCACCCAATACAATCAGCGTTAATGATATTGCCAAATGCTTTTGTAAATCAGAGTGATGTCTATGTTCAGGATAACGGTACTAAATATCTCAGATGGCTGGATCGCTTAATAGGAGTGAATTCTATGGTCTTGTCTCTTCCAAACTTTATGATTTACATGGTTAAAACTCGTATTCCACAGATTTATATTAAGTGCTTACAGTTATGGCAACGTAAGAATGATCTAGAAGGTAGAAGTTATGATGCTTACGCTAGAATGCAAAAACATATTGCTGCGTTGCGTACTAGTGGTATCCCAGGTTCTAACTATCTTGCAAATACTTTGGAGAGCTTGAATCTCAAACCAAATGATTTCCATAACCAACATACGATTAAAGCTTGTTTTGATAAGCTCAATGCCGAAGCTGCTAATCATGAGCAAGCAGTGAAAGCATCTGAATTAGTGACGGCGATGAGAATTGGTATGAGACATATTATTGGCAGTGGCAATAGAATGTTTTATGCTAAACGTAATGAGCAGGGTTACACCGCTGAAGAAGTTGAGAAGAATAAAGTTTATGAATCCATGGGTAAATTTAGTACTACCGTGAAAGGTCTACCAATACCGTTCTTGGGTACGGTCGCAGGTGGTGCAATTGAGATGCTTAGATCCATGTACAAAGTACAACCACGTGAAAATCTTAAACGATTAAATATTGGAGGATCTAAGCCGGCACCAATTCTTGCGCCGTGAAATTAGCTAAGCAAGCTGCTCCTACCATTCCTGAGTCATTTCCAAGTACTCCCTCAATAATGTTTACATGTTCTTTGAGTGAGTCTACTACTTTGTCTCTGACACGTTTATTGAGATTTGGGTAATCAATAAATTGAGCCATGCCACCACTTACTACTACAGCTTCTGGATCTAAGGTGTTGATTACACCAGCCATCCCTAAAGCTAAATATTCGTGCCAAGTGTTAATTACTTCAATTGCAATCTCATCGCCTTTTTGATAAAGCTCCATAAGTTTATAGTTGTTCATTTCTGGATCAGAGAAAAATAAATGTGCAGTGTTCTGCAAGCCTCTTCCAGAAGCATATGACTCCCAGCAATTCCAAGAACCACAGCTGCAACGACGTGATTTCTTGTCGTTTAATTTGATGTGCCCAATTTCACCACCTGCGAAATGTGCTCCACGCCAAATTTTATTTCCCCAAACTATGCCACCACCGATTCCAGTACCTACTATTACTAAGAGAACTGGATCCATATTTTTTGCACCACCAACAGTAGCTTCTGCCAGTGCCGCACAGTTAGCGTCGTTCTCTACTATTACCGGCATTTTCAGGCGTCTTTCCAATTCTTGTTTAACTTTAGTGCCCTTCCAGCCTTTGATATTGCCGCAGCTGCCTATCATTACCCCGTCATCACTCACTACGCCAGCGGTAGAAATTCCCACGGCTTTAATGTCGTTCTTTGTTTGTAATTGTTTAACCATGGATTCCATCATGTTGAGGATTCCTTCGGCGTTATTTTGTGGGGTTGCTTCTTTTAATTCTTGATCTTTCAGTAACTTTCCATTAATGAAAGGTGCGGCAGCAATCTTAGTGCCACCCATGTCGATTCCGATAGTTGTTATTTCAGGTTTTAAAGGCATGGGGATTATTATAATACAGTTGCTGAATTGTAATTAATCAGGCAATAAAAACTTTGTTCCGAATATTAGTAAAATTTAATTGATTTATTCTGGACAGTATAGGCAAGTGGTGCAATACTGAAATTAAGAATTTCTTTAGTATCTCGATTCCAGGTTCCCATGTGTTGTTAGAAATGGTAGAGATGGCAGCTTATCAATGGTGATTGGCTAAAAGGAGAAACAAATGGACAACTACGAAGATAAATTCATAATAGAGGAAACAAGTGCTTGCGTGGCAAACACTAAAAGACAGGAGCTAGTCAAGCAAATAGAATCGCTGAAAAGCTTTTATTACGATATCGGTTTTGACTCGGACAATATCAAGACGATATTTTCATTGACTCTGTCATATCTCAAGGGGCACGTTAACAAGTTAGTTGTTAAGTCCTTCTTTGATGTGATGATGAATCAAAGTAAGCTTAATACCGAAAAAGAAATTGACTTGCTAAATTGCTTCGATGACCTAGTAGAAGGCATGGACGAAACTAGCCTAGTTGATTCTAGTAATTCAGTTAAATCGTATCTAGAAGCAGCATAAAATAACAAAAGCCATTCTAAAACTCCCAGATGCGAGGCATGCGAGTACCGAGCCACCGGAGTTTACTAGAACGTAAATGAGGATGGCGAGGGACTCGCATAACAAAGCAGATGGGGTTTTAGGATGGCTTTTAAGCAGTAACCGCGCCACAAAGCATTGACGTGCCAGTTGACTTAAGGTCAGCACATGCTTGAGTGATGCGTTTTGCCATAGAATCTTCAGCGGCTTTGAGGTAAGAACGTGGGTCGTAAACTTTTTTGTTACCAACTTCACCTTCTACTTTTAATACGCCGTCGTAGTTTTTAAACATATGGTGAGCAATCGGTCTAGTGAAGGCATACTGAGTGTCAGTATCAACGTTCATCTTGATTACGCCGTATTCAAGTGTCTCGTGAATATCGCTCAACTCAGAACCAGATCCACCGTGGAACACTAGATCTAGAGCGGCTTTCGCGCCATGTTTATCAACGATAGCTTTTTGACCATCTCTAAGAATAGTTGGTTTAAGTTTTACGTTTCCTGGTTTGTAAACACCATGTACGTTACCGAAAGTTGCAGCAAGCATTAATCTACCGATTGGGTTGAGTGTCTCGTAAACTGCAAGCATATCTTCAGGTGTAGTATAAAGTTTATCTTTGCCTACGGCAGATGTATCGTGACCGTCTTCTTCGCCACCAACTACACCAGTTTCTACTTCAAGAATGATTTCGTTTTTCACGCACTCTTCAAGTAAAGCTTTAGATATTTTCAAGTTCTCAGCTAAAGGTAATTCAGAACCATCAAACATATGTGAGTTGAAAAGGTTAGTTTGACCATTTGCTCTTCTACGCGCTGTTTCAGCGATAAGAGGTTTGAGGAACTTCTCTACGTTTTTAGGGTGGCAATGATCTGTATGTAGTGCAATCATTACGTTATACTTCTCAGCTAATCTGTGAGCAGCTTCTGCAAGTACTATTGCTCCGAAAGCCATATCTTTATTGTTTAATCCAGAAGCGAACTCAGCTCCGCCAGTTGAAACTTGAATAATACCGTCTGACTTAGCATCCGCAAACCCTTTAAGAGTAGCGTTTAGAGTAACTATAGAAGTTACGTTGATAGCAGGGTAAGCAAATTTACCTTTCTTGGCTCTATCTAGCATTTCGCAGTATTGTTTGTAGTTAGCAATTGGCATTTAATTCTCCTTGTTGTATTAATAGTCTGTTATTGCAAGGACACGGGTAGTGTGTAACTAAGCAATCCAGCACTAGGACTGAGTTTAGCATGGAAATGATGTTAATAATTTTTTAAGATACCTGGGCTCCAGGTGGATTACATTGAATAGTCGTGAGCAGAGGAGTAGTTTCAATGTTTATATTTTGTTTGCTAAGCTGTTCATCTATCTGTCGTTGAATTTCCTCTCTATGTACTGAAACATCATCTGGAGCACTTATAGAAAAATCAACACGAGTTGGACTAATGTGTCTGCAGGAAATGTTTACTACCTCACCAATTGTAATTTGACTATCAATACCTAATTTATAGGTTGATTCCTCGAGATCAGGGAATTGTATTCCTACTGTAGCTTCTTTTTTTTCATAATCAATGTTTGTTACTTGAAGAACGATATTACTGTTTATTATTAATTTTTCATTTAGACGGCGATCTATTCTTAAGAATCCAGCGGGATCGCCTGGTCTATAAAGAGATAGTCTCCTTGCTGTATCACGATAGCTTGCTCTTTCTCTAGTGACTGCAGCAAATCTATCAAGTGGGTCTAAGTGCTCATAAGCTCTAGATTGTTCACCACGATCAACTGATTGAAAATGTCTTTCTATAGAATTCATGTTTACGCAGCCCTGTCTAATTCAGCATTTGAAGCCTGTTGATGCAGTTTCAGAATATCTCTACGACCAGCAGTTTCATTCTTCTCTCCAAGATTGGACTGCCAAACTTCACAAGTTCTAGGTCTGTCGATTTCTAATTCTAGAGACTTACCGTTAAAGTTAGTAACTTTGAAACCAAGTGTTTGACCGTTTGCCGTCGCTATCTCAAAGGAATTTTTATTAGTCTCTGGATTTCTTAATCTGAAAAAATATCTACTTGGTATTTTATTCTGTTCTTCAATAATAGTTGGTGGTTGCCACGTAGTATTCATTACAACTGCTTTTCTAGAGAAAATAGTTAATTGAAGATCATCGCCTTTTCTTTCTATATCAATTCTTGTAGCTTTACCTCTTCTTGGTCCAGATATGATTTGCGGATCTATAGCTTTTAGTACGATGCGATCATTCTGAAAATCAAATTCTTGTCGTTTAACAATGTTTCTCTCACTTAAGGTACTTCTTGAATTGTAACTGGGTATCTCCGCTAGTCGTATTTGCTGAGGTATTTTCGCTGGTTTAGGGGTAGTCTCTTCTGTTGTCTTACTTTGACTACAAATTAATCTAAGTTGATTAGCTCTTCCCATGCAGAGTCCTGAGATTATCTTTATAATACCAAGGGTTTGAGTAAAAGTCAAGTCTGGCTTAGACCCCGACCACAGTAGCCATGGCTTTGCCGGTGTATTCCATTACTATTACTTCTAGTAATGGGTGACGGTGCATTTTGTCATCTACGAAGCGGTGAATTTCAGATTTAACGTCCATCTCAATCTTATCCGCTTCAAGTTTTTTACTTTGTTTATTCGCTGCTGATCCGTGAGGGTTATGCGGACTGCGATCTACAGCTTCAGTGGCGATCTGCTTAATCTTAGTATGGAAAGCTTCTTTAATATTATTGGTGTCTAGGTTTTTTACATTGGCGAAGGTCGCTTCCTTAGGGGATAGTACTATGCCTCGTGAGTAAACTTTGATATCGCCCATTACTTCACCATAAGCATTAAGAGTGATTACAATTGCCAGTAAACCTTCAGAAGCAATCATGCGGCGCTCTAGCATTATTGCTGTATCCAGTTCACCAACATTGGCGTTGTCCACCATGATGATACCAGCAGTAACCTTATCTACAACCTTGCATTTGCCAGCTTGCATCTCCAGTACATCACCGTTATCCATTAATAAGATTTTCTCAGGATCAACTCCACAATCGACACCAGTTTCACCGTGTTTAACTAACATGCGGTACTCACCATGACATGGCATGAAATACTCTGGCTGAGCAAGATTGAGCATCATCTTTTGCTCTTCGCGACTAGCGTGCCCTGATACGTGCACAGATTGTCCGGCTCCGTAAATCACATCCGCACCACTGTTGTAGAGCATATTGATTAGATTGTTTACTGATTTCTCGTTGCCTGGAATTGGAGAAGCGCTGATGATCACTGTATCTCCAGGTTGTATTTGTAAATATTTATGTTCTTTACGAGCAATGCGCGATAACGCCGCAAATTCCTCTCCCTGAGAGCCGGTGGTTAAAATCACTAATTGCTCTGGAGGTATTCTGTGTATATCTTCTTGTCTCACCACGAAATCTTCTGGAATAGAAATGAAACCCAGGTCTTTAGAAATGGCAGCAAGGTTGATCATGGATCTACCGAATAGAGCGAGCTTCTTACCCGCTTTCAGAGTGAGTTCCATGATTAGCTTCACGCGGTGTACTTGGCTTGCAAAGGTAGTTATATAGCAGTGACGTTTAGAGCTAGTGATGATCTCTTGTAACTTAGGAATTACCGCGCGCTCTGAAGGTGTGTAACCAGCTTTCTCGGCGTTCGTGCTATCGCTGATGAGCAGAGTAACTCCTTCTTCGCCAGCTTCAGCTAAACTTGCGATATCAAAAAACTTACCATCGATAGGGCTGTGATCAAATTTAAAATCTCCAGTATGAATTATTCTTCCGGCTGGACTGTCGATGATTAATGAGAAGCTATCAGCAATACTGTGATTATTGCGGATATAAGTTATGGCAAAACTGCTGCCAATAAAAATGGTTTCTAATTCTTTGGTGAGCTTAGTGTTTTGATCGTTGATATCAGCATCTGCAAACTTGGATTTAAGTAGCGCCAAAGCCAGGCTAGGAGCGTAAATCACGGGTATCTCAACTTCTTTAAGCATCGGTACCACACCACCAATATGATCTTCATGTCCATGAGTGATTACTAACGCTTTGATGCGATGTTTGTTTTCAATAATATAATTTAATTTAGGTAGAACTATGTCGACACCAATCATGTCCACAGTTGGGAATGCTAAACCTGCATCAATAAGTATCAGATCATCTTCGCACTCATAGACCCAGGTATTCTTGCCGATTTCATACAGACCACCAAGTGAAATAATTTTCACTATTTTATTTGGATCGAATTTTATTTTGGTATTCTTTGCGATTCGCGGCATATTAAAACTTATTCTTTAACATAGGAAGCTTAAAACTTATTTGCTTTGGCTGTTAGTTAAACTTTATACCGGACTCTTGCAAACGACAACGGAGTTTATAATTTTTTTCAAATTGGCCCTTTGCTCTTCGTTAAGCGGTACCAAGGGTTCTCTTAAAGCCGGAGAACATAAACCCATTATACCCATAGCTTCTTTAATACATGTCGGATTTGGTTCAATAAATAAAGTATCGAATAAAGGGAAGATTTGCTGGTGTATTTTAAGCGCTTCACTATGCTTACCAGCTCTATAAGCTTTAACCATAGCTTGCATTTCATTACCTACTAGGTGTGAAGCCACGGAGATTACTCCATCTGCGCCGACTGCCAGCATAGGCAGTGTGAGGCTATCATCTCCTGAGTATATAGCGAACTGTTGTGGATTGAGTTTGAGGCGTAGTTTAGTAATGATATCGATGTTTGTGCTGGCTTCTTTCAATGCACATATGTTTGGAAAACGCTCTGCAAGCTCTATTACGGTCTCTGCAGTTAGTGCAATATTGGTTCTAGAAGGAACGTTATAAAGAATAATAGGTAATTTAGTTGCTTGCGCTATTAATGAATAGTGCTGCTTGAGACCTTTTTGGTTAGGTTTGTTGTAATAAGGAGTAACTATAAGTAAACCATCAGCTCCGAGCTTTTCAGCTTCCTGACTCATTTTGATGGAGGTTGCTGTTGAGTTAGAGCCAGCACCGAAAATGATTTTAGTTTGCGTGCCGAGTTTTTTAACTACTGCTTGCGTGTGTTTTAATAACTCTAATTCTTCATCGTGAGTAATAGTGGGGCTTTCACCAGTGGTACCAGCGATGATAATTGAATCTGAGCCATTCTTCACTAGGTGTTCTACTAATTTAGTTACTGCTGGATAATCTATTTCATATTTATTAGACTCCTTGAAGGGAGTGACCATTGCAGTGATAATAGAGCCAAAATTCACAGACATTGGCTTTGATATTAGCAAGTTTGCTGATTATAGTGGCTTGGTGATCCATATGTTATGATTCTTATCTTGGACTGCTTGTGGATCGGTGGTGGAGTAAATACTCTGTGGGTGAATCAAAAATTACAATTCAACGAGCTTTTGTTAAGGCTGCTAATGCATTAGGTAAGGAGAGTGGCTTAGGGCAAGTGTTTAATGCTTTGTCGGGTAATTCAACTCTTCTTGGAATGGATTCTAAGTTTATAGGGGCAATGAAAGGTTTACATAGAAATCTTGGAGAAGCTTTGGCATTCGATAATCAAGAAGATGACCCTAAAGATCCTTTGGTTATAGCAAAAAGGCTTGCAGACTTTCTTCGTGGAAGGTTTAAGTCAGCAACTAATCTAGAGGATTGTCGAACAAAGGGTTTTACTGCAGACGATTCTACGCCTGGAGGAACTATAAGTACTCTTAAAAAATTATTTGCTCATTCCGATCCATTGAACGCTGATACTCCGGTGAAGTGGGATCTTAGATTAGTGAATTTAGTAGGAGGTTTAATTAATCGTATTGTTCATGATACTCATGCAACTAAATTTTTAGAAACTTTGCGTAATAATGCTAATCAATTAACTATTGTTGGTAAAGAAGAGAAGCAGGAGTCGGAGGTTAAGTTTTTAAATGAATCTCTTATCCCTCATTATCGTTATCGATGTTCTTATAAAGATTTTAAATTTACTGTAAATATTGTAAGAGCGGGAACTCGCTCTATGCCAGAATTTCAGATAGGGATTAATGATATAGAACATCAGAACAAACCTTATAAACCGTTTTCAGTAATTACACCCAGCCTTATCAAATCCTGTCCAGGATTGATAGATGCGATTATTGAAAGATTTAGAGAAATTAATTCTAAGTTCGAACTTTTTACTTTTGTATCTGTGTAGTTAGTTTATTCCGAGTAAAGGCGAATACCGCGAAGCTTGCTTCGGCGGATGAGCCGGCACGAGGGACGCCGCCGAGCCGGTGGATAGCGATAGGTATCGAAAAATCTCGCGATGATACCCCATAGCTTGCTATGTGGGTTAGCGAGATTTTAGGTGAAGACGTCATAAAGTAACCCAGGAAAGTTTTCCGATGCTAAATGGGGGATTTAGGGTTTCGAAGGAAGTCTAATGTAAATACCCCTTGAGGTGAAATACATATTGAAAAATAAGGCTTGATACTACTAGGTTTTTAGGGGGCTATAGTAATACTATAAGGTTTCTAATTTGTATTTTGCCCGAAGGGCGAGATGCTTAAGCTTTAACCTTCGCCTCAATTTCCACCAGTTTCTCACCGATTCTAACAGCGTTCAAAGCCGCACCAATACGCAGGTTGTCGGAAACTAACCAGAAGTTTATAGCGTTAGGATTACTTTCATCATAGCGTAGACGCCCGACATAGACTGGGTCGCGCCCCGATACCCAAGCTGGCATAGGGTAAGTTTTAGTTTTAGGGTCGTCCATAATTTCTAAAGATGGAGTAGCTTCCCAAACAGCTCTAATTTCATCTAGAGTTACTGTCTTGTCGAATTCTACGTTCACTGATTCAGAGTGAGAAATTAACACTGGTACTCTTACTGCAGTACAGGTTATCGCTAAATCCGGTCTGTGAAGCATTTTGCGGCTTTCATTGATCACCTTCATTTCTTCTTTGGTGTAACCATTGTCTAAGAACACATCTATCTGCGGAATAAGATTGAACGCAATTGGATGAGCAAATGCTTTGTAGTCATGTTGATCGATTTCTGTACCGTCTGCACTAGCTAGGGTATAAAGCTCATCAGGAGCGGCTTCTATAAGCTTCCTGCTGGCTTCTACTAGTTCGTCCATTGCTGCTTTACCTGCACCAGAGACGCTCTGGTAAGTGCTTACTACCACACGTTTGATGCCGAATTTTTGATCGAGTGCTTTAAGAGCTAGTACTAGAGGTGCAGTTGAACAGTTAGGGTTAGCGATGATACCTTTGTGTTTCGCTACATCTTCACCGTTCACTTCTGGAACTACTAACGGTACGTCTTGGTCCATGCGAAAAGCGCTTGAGTTGTCGATGATGACTCCGCCACGTTTTGCTATTTCTGGTGCAAGTTTTTTGCTCACATCAGAACCTGCTGATGCAAACACTATATCCACTCCATCGAAAGCTTCTGGGCAAGCTAGTTCTATAGTGTAGTTATTACCCTTCTTAGAGGTGATCTTAGTACCCACTGATCTTTCACTTGCTAATAACTTAAGTGTTTTGCATGGGAAATTTCTCTCCTCGATAATTTCTAAAAGTAATCTTCCTACGTTTCCGGTGGCGCCTAGTATAGCTACGTTGTATTCCTTCATAATAGATTATTTTAGCAGACTAAGAGATCCTTACGTCGCACGCTACGCGTGCTCCTCAGGATGACGTGTAGACGTTCTTCGCCACTACTCGCAATGACGTGTAAAATATAACTATGCACTCACTGGTATCCAAAATTTGGATAAGGTTCCTTGGTCTATCTTATTTCTTGGCTTTTGCTTCGCTGATGATGCAATTGCGCGGATTGATCAGTAGTCAAGGAATATTGCCGGCAGTAAAATTTTTAGAAGCTGTTTCTAATAATGTTTCCGCTAGTTTACTTGGAAAATTTTTCATTTTACCTTCATTATTTTGGTTCAATAGCTCTGACAAATTTCTATTTGCAGCTTGCTTTTTAGGCATAGTACTTTCTATGAATTTAATGATAAGAAAGGATAAAAATAAATTTGATGTCTTTGAGTTTATTTCATTAGTAGTGCTTTATTTGCTTTATCTATCGTTTGTGAATGTAAGTAGAGATTTCTTGAGCTTTCAATGGGATGCTCTCTTGCTTGAAGCTGGGTTCCTGAGTGTTGTGTATGCAGCTTTCAAGGCTAATGCATTTGCTAGTCGTGTTTTAGCTTGGCTGTTTAGGTTTTTGGTTTTTAAGCTTATGCTGATGTCTGGTTTAATTAAGCTTTATACGCATGATGCAACTTGGGCTAATTTGACTGCGTTAAATTATCACTATTACACTCAACCTTTACCGAATCCAATAAGCTTCTTTATACATCAATTGCCAGCTGGCTTTCATAAGTTTAGTTGTATGTTGATGTTCTTTATAGAATTAATAGTTCCATTCTTTATTTTTACTGGTAGATCTTTAAGGCGTGTTGCTGCATTGGCGTTTATTGCTCTTCAGCTAGCAATAATGTTTACTGGTAATTATTGTTTCTTTAACTTGCTTACTATTTTCCTTTGTCTATGGTTGCTCGATGATGCTTTGCTTGCAAGGTTGCTTCCTGAAGATTTGGTTTCTAAATTACAAGACATCTCTATCGTTTATAACTCAGAACAAATGTTTCATCGACAAATAAATAATCAGTTAGCTAGTCTTGATTCTCATAATTTAACTAGAACTATGTTGAAGACTTCTGTCGTGGCTTTGGCTGTTTTGTTTATTACTGTGGATGCCTATTTTATTGTAATAAGATCGCCTCTAGACCTTAGTCGAGCACAGGCTTCCCTTCGTCCATTAGATGCTTTAGTTTTACCTTTGTTACGCTTTCATATGAATAGTCCTTATGGCTTGTTTGCAACTATGACTACCGTGCGTAATGAAATAGTTATTCAGGGTGCTAATGATATACCGGGTCAGTTTGGGATGACTGATTGGCAAGATTACGAATTCTATTTTAAGCCACAAGATCTTAAAGCTTTACCTAAGCAAGTTGCACCTTATCAACCTCGCTTAGACTGGCAGATGTGGTTTGCGGCTCTTTCGAGTGTCGATCAGCAACCTTGGTTTGTTAATTTCTGTGTGAGATTACTTCAGGGAGATCAAGCGGTATTGCGCTTATTGAAACATAATCCTTATCCCGATCATCCACCTAAATATTTAAGAGCATTACTGTATGAATATAAATTCAATGATCTTGAGACTTACTATAGAACCGGAGAGTATTGGTCCCGTGAGTATCGTAGAGTATATATGCCAGATATAAATTTACAAGCTAATGAATCCTGAAAGCTTATTTACTTTTAGAGCTGCTGCTGAGCGTGGTTATGCTAATCATGGTTGGCTTGAGAGTCATTTTAGTTTTTCTTTTGCTGAATACTATGATCCTGGGTATATGCGTTTTGAAAACTTGCGTGTCATTAATGAAGATGTAGTGCAGCCAGGGACTGGTTTTGGTACACATCCACATCGTGATATGGAGATAGTTACTTATATTCTTTCTGGTGCGCTTGAACACAAGGATAGTATGGGTAATGGTTCAATAATTAAAGCGGGTGATATACAGCGCATGAGTGCTGGTACTGGAGTGACTCACAGTGAGTTTAATCCTTCAAGTACTGAACCGGTACATCTCTTGCAGATTTGGTTTTACCCTGAAAAGAAATCCATTACTCCAAGTTATCAGCAGAAATATTTTTCTCCTGATTCTAAACGCGGCAAATTAAAATTATTAGCTTCGCGCGACGCGCGTGAGGATTCAATTACCATTAATCAAGATGTAGATATTTATGCAGCTTTAATTGATGGAGCAGAAGTTGTCGAGCATCAGTTGAAGGCTAATAGAAAAGCTTGGATTCAAGTTGCTCACGGCAAGCTAAAAGTTAATGGTTTGGAACTGAATCAAGGTGATGGTTTGGCTGTTAATGACCCAATTTTACTCAAGTTTAGTGAAGGGGTTGAAGCTGAGATATTGGTGTTTGATATGGTTAAGAGTTGATAGCTTTAAGTTTGTTTTTAACCTGAAGCGCTAATTCTTCCAGGGCTTATCGTTGACCAATAACTAGGGAGATTGCTTTTGAGATCGCCTTTGTCGTCAACTGTAAATTTTATTGTTGGCGGTGTTAAATAATGTTGAGTACTTGGGTGTCGTTTCAAATTATTTTCACTTTGTTGTCCATCTATAGTATCTGATGCTTGCATTGCAGTGCTAGTTTTATTGTCGCTTGATATGAGATTTACTTGAGGTGATGATTTATCTAATGATTTAGGTCTGATTAGACTAAATGATGCTCCAGCACTGGGGTTGTCAATAGTGATTTCATCATGTCTATATTTCTTAGGTTTGGATTTGCCATGTGTATCTGAAGGTGGGTTTGAATATCTAATTGAAGTTGTTGCTTCATATTGAACTCTTAATTCAGGACTCTTCGCTGTAAGTCCTTTGATTGTCAACTTATCATGTTCAGGATGAACTGCATTACCTCTTGATAAATTGATGCTGATTCTTTGATTCTTCCCTTTTAAATGTTCTTCAGCCTTAGTTAAGTCTAAGGAGAAGGTATCTTCTGAATTTTTAGGTCCGGTGAATGTTAATCTATTTACGTTTTTTAAGTCTACTTCTTGGGACTTGCCATCAGTTGTAACAATCAGTTGTCCATTTTTAAAAGATACGAGAGTTTGAGTTTTAGCTTCTTGTTTAGTAACTTGAATATCTATAACCCTTTCAGTTGCATTTTTAGCTGTAATTATTGGCATTATATCCCCTTGTGACTTATGGTTAATATAAAGTTCTTACTAGCTGAGATTTGATAGGCGATTTAGGGTTGTAGATGTCAACTGAATCTGTTGTCAGAGGAGAAATTTTCAGTTTTCAAGAAGGTCTAGGCAAAACTGCCTTAAGGACCCGCTGAAAAACGAAGTTTTTCTAGTCGGGTCCATGAAAAAAGGTCGGAACCGCGCGGAGCGCGTGTTCCGCAAGGGAGAGAATAACGCATTTTTCAGTGAATCCTTAATGAATTCATAGTTTTGGAAATGTTAGTTAGTAACTGTAATATAGTTAAGCACTTAACTATATTACAATGCAATTATCGTGATATCCTGATATATTAATACGTAATATATGGGCTTGTTTGCTGCCACATATCGATTAATTTTTTTGCCGAGGGAGGTTCGCAGAACTGCATATCCTAATATATCTCAATTGAGTCTTAGTGATGATCAGAATAAGCAAATGACTCTTTGTGGACCTACTGCGGTTCTAGATACTGTTAAACATCAAGATGCTGCAAGTCATTTTCTAAAAACTTCTGAAGACAATAGAGCCTTAGGAGAAGAATTGGCTCGTGATATGGGTACGCGTTTTCTTCCTTCTAATAATCCTGGTACCGAACCTGATGAACTAATTAAAGGTACCGAGAAATTTTATGCTGATCATGGTAAAAAACTTACAAGTATCGAGTGGCGTGGTTGGGGCGCAAAACAGACAATTAGAGATGGTTCTAATAAGGTACCGAGTTTCAACTGGATTGCATCACAATTGAAGAATAAGAATAAAGAAGTTTTACTGCATGTAGGTAGGTATAAAAAACTTAGTGATGGATCTTATGAAAGAGTATCAGGGCATTTTGTTGCAGCTGTAGGATTTAAGAAAAAGAATTTAGAACTAATATTAGATGATCCTTCTCCTAGTGCTAGTCGCAGTGAAAAATCAGTGAAGTGTAAAACTCTTCCTAAGTCTGTCTTTAAGCTAGATCCAAAGAAAGCTTCTGAAGACGTTAAGCTAAAAGCTTACGAGCAATTAGAAGGATTTGATTTGCTTCCGGGTACTGATTGTGCTGTAATAGATGGGGTGTTTTCGTATGAAGTAGGGTCATAGAGCTTATGCGGGGAAATTGGTGTTCTAGCACATTGAGATGATTTCCTAAGTTTTCTAATTCAATCTATAATTCCTATAATGCAAGGAAAATTTCTTTTAAGTTTTTTGATTAGTTGTGCTTTTATCACTTCAGTGGAAGCAATTCCAGCGTGTAGTAGATTCCCAACGTTAGAAAGGATTATTACTGAGCTTAAAACAGGTCGAGTTGTAACTGATGGCAAAATACTTGCCAATAATTATTACCGCATCCAAATTACAGGTGACAATATCGATGATTATCCTATTCAAGTTAGTGCAATCACTTTTCTTTCACAAAGCTCTAATGTGGGAAACTCTGTCCAGACATATTTAGATGCCAATGTCATTTTTTATGATGCCGCTAGTTATAAGCAAGAGATTTTAGCTAATGTTTTTTGCTTAGGTTCAGATGGGAGAAGTATGACTTTGAAGCTAAACAAAACTTTCTCTGAACTAATTACTGTTCAAGCAAATGAGGAGGTGCTTGAGAGTACCTTAGATCCAGTTGATATCAGCGATCCAGATCTAGAATTCTATTTGGCTAATTCTTACTTAAATAGAGTGCTTCCACCGTTTAATAATAATGATTCTTATAGATACGTAGTAGAAAGCTCGGGTGAAGAAGAATCAGATTTATTAGAACATTTTTTATATGCAGAATTAGATAAGGATAATGATGGTATTGTAGATAGCACTGTTAGTGCGTTTACAGTTGATAGCGGAATTGTAGATGGAGGCTTCACTTTTGATGATAAGAATAGTATCGATCCAGTTGTACATGTTCATTTGGATACCGATCAAATCATCACTTTAACTTTGTCTGAACCGATATTGTCCAAGATATTAGATTACACTTTGACTAATAGCGTGGGAAGTGAAGTTGATTTTTTGGAACCAGGAGGACTTTATTTTATAGAAATCACTCCTAAAGATGTTTCTATAATCAATGAGGCGTTTACTTTTCAAGTTGATACTGCATTTAAAAAACTTATTAAAATTACTCCTCAAAAACTATCTTTTAAAATCTCAGACATAAGTAGTCACAGATCTAAAAAGCTTAAGATTAAACTAGCTCCTATCGCTAAATTTAAGGACATTGATACGGATGAAGACGGACTTGCAGAGATTGGTTTATCAATGTACAGAGCTAAATCTCAAGAAGCAAGTTTGAATATACCGGTGAAGGTGAAGTTGTGATCGGGGCTTACCCCTTAAAAAGCTTCGATGACGGCTGAGTAGTTACCGAAAGAGTGATCTGCAAAAATATGATTTGCCCATATTTGGTTGGGTTTGGATAAGCTGATTGAAGATTTGAAGACTGGTTTCTGTGATTCTGCAATGTGCATTGATTTATATAGGCTTTATCAGCTGGTGGGAAGGAAATGTTAATAAACACAAGGTAATATGTTAATATTATCTTGTGAAGATTTTCGCTCCTAAATTACAGCCTGAGGAACAGACATGGACTCATACTGCCAGAGCGCGAAGAGAAATTCACGCGCGAACTGCAACAACTAAAAACATGGCAGCAGGTTCTGCTGCTGAACCATCGGATTCAGAGAGATTACATTTACCTGATGATTCTTCTACAAGCGCAGCGAATGATAACCCCGTTCAAACTAATGCTATTGAAGAGAAAAATTATATTTGGTCTAATCCTAGAGATATTTTTGTTTTAAGGCCTCTTGAGGGTTCTACTATTACTAATCATATAGAAGATAAGCATTATGAGTATAATCTGCCTTTGATAGAGAGTCATATGAGAAGTCATATGCCTGGTAAGAAAATCCATTTTCTGGAGGGAGTGGATGAACTTGTAACTCAAATATCTAATCATTTTAAAAATGCATCTAGTCCTATTTTGGTTATATCTCAAGGTTTCGTTGCAAATAATGGATTTCAATCATTTGGACCAGAATATTTAGTACAAGCAATCCAAGACAGAATTCCTGAACAGTTTCAGGACCGAATCAAGATTGTAGTAAGATCTCGCGAAAAAGCTTTTGAGAAGAATGGTTCAGAACCAATGATAATCGGTTCCATGAATAGAAAACCTTTTTATACTCAATTGCAAAAATTAAACTCTCTTATTCATGAATACGTTGTTGATGAAGTTGGTAAGAATGCAACTATACCTTCAAATTTAATTACAACATCTAATTTTGATCAGTATCTGAGTAATAAAAGTCATGACTTGCTACATACATTAGGCTTTCTACTTGATTATATAAGTGAATCTCAGTATGTATTGAATAAGGGCGCTTCCGTTAGGAATAAGGACGGGGATTATCCAAGAGTGATATCACAATACCTGCAGAAGGTCTATGATAATTTAATTAGCAAGCATAATAATTTTATCTCTGCTGCCAAGAGTTTAGAAGTAGGATCTTTAAGATATTGTTGGGAAGAAATTCAAGATGAACTTAAGAGATTGCATAATGGTCTTTGCCGCTTAATGCCAGATGCTGAGAGGGTTAGATACGATTTAGTTACTGAAGAATATGCAAATGGAATGCAACACTTATATCATGAACTAATAGGACAATCTCGGCAATATAGTAATCATGAAATCAATTTAGTAAGGTTATTGGAAGATCTTGGAGAGCGTTGGAGCAAACCTCTTGCTAAGGCTGGAATCTCTTTAAAGATTAATAATCAATGTTCGGGTGCAATCTATAGTGATGAGCGAGCTTTGTCTGCAGTTCTGAATAATCTTATGGGTAACGCTATAAAGCATTTGGTAAAGCATCCTGGCTTAGCTCGTAACATTACAATTGATCTTAGTGACTCTCGTGGATTGTTTAAATTTACTGTTACTAATCCAGGTCAGCTAGATGATGATATCGATGAGGTAACAATGTTTTTCCATGGAGAGTCCAGTGATCCTAGGCATGAAAGAAACTACGGTGGTGAGACTGGTTTAGGGCTAAGTAGTGCTAGAGATATTTGTAGGGCTTTGGGTGGTAATTTAAGCTGTAGAGCCAATAATAATGAGGTATCGTTAATAGGGCAAGTAAGTTCAGTGGCTGGGGCTTGAGTTGATGCAAACCAGACCACTAGAATATTTCCCGCAGCTTGGTATTTGGGGTCGTACCTAGACATTCTACTCAATTAAAAATAATATGGAATCAGAAATTAGTTTTTCCGAGTAATGGTTTGAAGCATGGACAAGGCTAATTTAGGCTGCTAACAGTTTTGCACCTAAAGATTCAGCCATCTCTCGTGTTGCTTTAGAAATTTGTTGAAGCAACTGTTCTTGCTCAGGTTTAACTGTAACGGTTGGTTCAGACAGTTTAGCTCTCTTCATGTATGCAGATCTGAATTCAGTATCCTCAGCTAAAATATTGGTTAGACTCATCTTCGTTTCAGGATTTTTTAACACTAGTTGTTTTGCTAAGGATGTGGCAATTTCTCTATCTCGGGAAATCTCGTTAACAAATCCAGGCACTAAGCGCCCGCTACTTTCAGGAATAGTTAGAAGTTTAGCTATTGTTTCACCTGCATGATCAACTCCTACTGTACCAAAAGGCAAAGAAGAGTCTTTTATTGTAGTAGCTTTTTCTATTCGGTCAAATAAAGGTCTTGCTTGAGCTGCAAATTCTTCAGGAAAACCAATATCATTAAAATTTACACGGGTAGAATTGTTCATAATTAGTTTATTTTAGCATTAGTGCGAACCCCTACTCAAGTGAAGTAATGGTTTGAGTCTTGCAACCACCATTTTTTAATGCGGACGCTTGGTTGGCGAACTATAATAGCTCTTCTATAATTTTAATTATCAATAATGAACTTTGTTGGGTCACAAATTAATCAAACTGAGAAAGATAGATTCCTTATAAGAGAAATCAGACCTTCCGATAATGAAGCAATTAAATCCATTATTCTCCAAGTCTCTAAAGAATATAAAATATATGACTCTAAGATTGGTTACACGGAGCTAGATGATTTATATCAGATTTTCCATGCAGATAGATCTAACTATTGGATAGTAGAAGATTTAAATACTGCCGAAATTTTAGGTGGAGGAGGCTATCAACAATTAGATAATTCAAGTTCAGTTGCAGAATTGCAGAAACTGTTTTTGCTTCCTGAAGCAAGAGGACATGGACTCGCGAAGAAGATAGTTGAGCTGATTCTAAACCATAGTAAGGGTGCTGGTTATAAACAAGTATATTTAGAAACCGCCAGTCAAATGAAAGAAGCTATTGTTTTATATGAAAACTTTGGATTTAAACGAGTGGAAAAATCTATGGGCAAGGTAGAGCATGTCCAATGCACGTTGTTTATGATAAAGGACCTGTAGCAATGGTGGAGACGCTAAAATACATGCAAGCGACATCATGTTAAAACAAACCAAAAAGTCTATTGTAGAAGCATACGATATCAATAAGTTCAAAGAACGTGCCTATAAAGCCATAGATATCTTGATTAACTATTTTAATGAAGCTCAATCTAAGCAAATCCCTGTGCTTAACTGGCAAACTCCTGAAGATGCAATTGAAAGTTGGAGACCTTCAAAATATTTTTATTCTAATGATAAGGAACATCAATTAGAAGCACTTTTAAATAAATTCATAGCAGAATCGAATCATTTGCATTCGCCAAATTATGCTGGTCATCAAGTATCTGTGGCTTTACCCACAGCTGCAATAGCAGAGTTTGTATATTCTTTCCTAAATAATCCATCAACTATTTATGAGATGAGCCCAGCTAGTTATGGAATTGAACAAGCCATTGTTTGTTGGATGGCAGAGAAGCTTTATATCGATAGGCAAACAGCCGGAGCAGTTTTGACTTCGGGTGGATCTTTAGGAAACCTAACGGCTTTACTAGCAGCAAGACAAGTAAAAGCTCCTTACGATGTATGGAATGAAGGTGTAACTGATAATTTGGTGATTATTGTCTCTGATCAAAACCATTATTCTATTTCAAGAGCTGCCCATATCATGGGGCTTGGTAACAAATCAATTTATACCGTTAAATCAGACGAGCAATTTAGAATGTCAGTAGAAGATTTAAAGAGTGTTTATCAGCAAACACAAAATGACGGTAAAACAGTTATTGCAGTCTGTGCAAGTGCTTGTTCTACTGCTACTGGAACTTATGATCCTATTAACCCAATTGCTGACTTTTGCGAAGCAAACAATTTATGGTTGCATATTGATGGCGCTCATGGTGCTTCTGTTGCGCTGTCTGAGAAATATAAACATTTAATACAAGGCATTAATAGAGCGGATTCTGTAGTTTGGGATGCACACAAGATGATGGCAATACCAAGCTTAATCACAGCTGTTATTTATAAAAAGCGCCCAGAATCTTATGCTGCCTTCTCCCAGCAAGCAAGCTATTTATTAAATGAGAACTCTATAGAAAGAGACACTTGTAATAGAACGATTGAATGTACTAAGCCAAGTATGGCTATAAAGCTATATTTGTCGCTTGCTATTCATGGTGAAGAATTTTTCGCTGACTATATCGATCATACTTATGACCTTGCAAAAGAGTTTGCTGCTCTAATTAAGTCACAGAAAGACTTTGAGCTAGCAGTTGAACCGCAAAGTAATATAGTTTGTTTTCGATATTTAAAAGCAAATCTTTGTGATGAAGATCTAAATATATTGCAAACTAAGATCCGAGAGAAAATTATTAAATCTGGTAAGTTTTATTTGGTACAAACTAAGCTGCAGGGGAAAGCTTACTTAAGAGTTTCACTAATGAACCCTTTAACTACTATTGATAATTTGGTGGCTTTGCTTGAGTTAATTAGGGAAACAGAGTAGGAGTACGAACCCGAAGCCTTCGAAAAACGCTATGCGTTTTTCTCGTCTGACTCGGGTGACTAAGCTTCTCTCTATAGATTCATGGGTTCCAGGGTCTTCGAAAAATGCGATGCATTTTTCTCGACCGTTTCGGGGGTCTTGGGTTCTCATTTAAGATTACTCATGTGCGCGTCCCCTGAACCCTCGTCTACGGCGTGACAGATTCATAAGTCTCGGTTTAAGTCTGCAATTCCCTACCTAAAAAGAAAAAGCCCATCCTTACGGACGGGCTTTTTCTTTTTAAATGGCGGAGACGGCGGGACTCGAACCCGTGACCTACGGCGTGACAGACCGTCGCTCTAACCAACTGAGCTACGCCTCCGCGCCATTTTCCCCCTTACGCAATCTTACGATTGCGGATAAAATACTAGCATAAGAAGTTGTGAGGAAATTTGTACATATCTTTTTATTAATAAATTCTTTTATATTAGCTCTGCCGCTAAAGGTTGGCGCAGCTACGCCTGTGTATCAAGCAGAAATTAAAGCATTTGAAACCAAAGGTCTATATATACAAGTGTTGCCTGAGACTATACTCGATACCGAGTTGAGTTTGAGCGGAGATTTTTTTAGTGCATTTCTTTCTCCTAGTGCTTGCAATATTTTTAAGGTTCCAGAGAGAACTCGTTTGCTTGGACAGATTACTAAATTAGATCGTCCTAAAACTTTTAGTAGAGATGCACGTATCAATGTTCATATTAATGAACTTATGTTCCCCGATGGTTCGACAATGAAAGTTAGCGCGGATTTTAGTTCTAAGGAAAGTATGCAAGAAGACGAGAAGCCTAATGATGTTAAGGCTCTTGCTAGAAAATTAATTAAACATGGTAGCAGAGTCACTGCTAGTACTTTAGTTGGTGCAGTGGATGCTGTGCAATATGGTGGTTTGAGTACTGCAATTATGACTTATGGTATTGTGCCTGCTTCAGGAGCTGCTATAGGACTGGGTTTGGGCTTGTCCGGAGTCGTGAAAGGTAAGGGTGAAGAACTGGTTAGTAGTGGCTTTGAACCTATTAATCTAAAACTAGATTCTGAGTTTGTTTTTCTTGAAGAGATACCTATACTTGCCCAAGAATTAGAACCGATACATGCAAAGTTGCTTGGTATCGATATTAAAGTGAAGCAGATTTCTAAATATAAATCTCAAAGCTATGGAGACTTTGTGCTAGTTGATATTGAACTTGCCAATAATAGTCCGAAGGATTTGTTCCTCGGGGATTTTGTTTTAAGTTCTAATCGACATATATTGCCGATCTTGAATAATCCTTTGATTGCCAATGACGGATTCTCTTCTATTACTGTTAAAAACTCTCGTGAGCTGCAATTAGCTTTTAGTCTTGGTTCAATGAAGCGCAGTGATAAATATCAGTTAATGCTTTTAAATCCTGTCACTCAGGAGATTGTGGCGAATGCTGATATAGATATAAGCAGTTATTTATAAATTTAAAGCCTTCAATTCTTCAATTAATCTCTCTGCTTCTTCCACGGAATTAATCGCTAATATTTGCGGACGGATTTTGGAAGCACCTTTCATTCCTGAAGTGTAATTGACTATATGCTTACGGCTTTCTCTGATGCCAATTTCTAGTCCTTTGTATTCTACTAACATCTTACAATGTTTGAGAGCTAGGTTGAGACGCTCTTCTACATTAGGTTCTGGGAGTATTTCTCCTGTTTTAATATAATGATTTACTTGTTTAGAGAACCACGGTTTGCCCATGGTTGCTCTAGCGATTGCCATGCCCGCCGCACCGGTCACTTCTAAAACTTCTTTAGCGTCATTTAAATCTTTGATATCACCATTTGCAAACACTGGAATCTTAACTGCTGAAACTACTTTAGCGATCTCTTCCCAATTAGCTTCACCAGTATAAAGTTGTGCTCTGGTTCTACCGTGTATAGTCATTGCTTGCACACCCAAATCTTCAAAGCTACGTGCTAAGTCAACAGCGTTCAAGTTCTCAGAACACCATCCTAGACGGGTTTTTACGGTTACTGGTAATTTAGTAGTTTTGATTACCGCGCGTACTATCTCTGCAGCGAGTTCTGGTTCGCGCATTAATGCTGCACCATCTTGCCCTTTAACTATTTTAGGAACTGGACAACCCATGTTGATATCGATAAATTTTGCTCCTGCTTCTTCTGCTATTTGAGCAGCTTCTGCCATTACTTCTGGTTCATGACCAAACAATTGAATCCCGGTTAAAGGATCAGCTTCTGGTATATCCATGCGTTCTGCGTGTCTATGAGTTTTAGAATTCTTGTGCGCGTAAGTGAGAGATTTAGAACTAAGCATTTCAGTTGATAGCAAAACATCTGGATCAAATTCTCTACAAAGCGTTCTATATACTATGTCTGTAACCCCTGCCATAGGCGGGATATAGACATAGCCGTTGAGCTCTAGGTCTCCAATTCTAATGCTAGTAAGCATAAAGGATTATTATAGCTCCTCAGGATGACGTTGGATTATTTCTTAGCCTCAGCTTTAGCCTTTTCCTTGCCCTTCTCTTTTTCTTCTTTCTTTTTCTCTTCAGCTGCTTTCTCAGCTAGTTTTTTGTCTAATTCTGCTATTTTGTCGTGTATCTCTTGTGGAACGGGTTTGAAATCTTTTTGTTTACCCTTAAGTACTTCCACTGCCTTCATGAGTTGCTTGTCCTGAGCATCTTCTGGCTGTCTGACACCGAACTTCACATTTGGATCAAAGAACCAAGGTCCACGACTCATATCATAATCAACTTTTTCTAACTTCACTTCGTGATCTGGTTTAATACCTTTTTTGTTGATATCTGTTTTGTTTGGAGTGAGATATTTTGCGATAGTGACGTTTACTCCGCTACCATCGCCGAGTTTATTAATTGCTTGCACTAAACCTTTTCCAAAAGTAGTAGTACCGATGATGTCTGCTCTATTATTGTCTCTGAGGGCACCAGCGAAGATTTCACTAGCACTTGCACTGTTGCTATTAACAAGTAGCGCTAATGGTTTATCAGTAGAATTGACCTTGCGAGAATTAAAAGAGCTAACGTAGCCATTCTTGTTAACGGTACTCACAATGATACCTTCGTTTAAAAACATGTCAGAGATAACCATGGCGTTGTTCAATAAACCACCAGGGTTGTTACGTAAATCAATGATGTAACCTTTTGCATCTTTGTCTAGTTTATCCATCGCATCCAAAAGCTCTTCTACAGTGTCTTTGGAGATAAATGTGCTTAAGCGAATATAACCTATATCGTCGAATATTAATTTAGCTTGTCCATCAGGAATAGATTTGATAGGGATTACAGCACGATTAATAGTTTTCTTGAATTTTTCTTTTTCACGTTTCACGGTAAGAGTTACAGAACTTCCAACTGGTCCACGTATCATCTTGGCTGCTTGTTCAATTGATAAGCCCGATGTGTTTTTACCGTCGATCTCTATAATTAAGTCGTTCGGTCTTAAGTCTGCATTCGCTCCTGGAGTGCCTTCTATCGGAGCAATAATAATTACTTGTCCAGATTTATCAAGTCCGATTTGTATACCAACTCCAGTAAGTTCAGCTTCGATAGATTCTTTTTCTTCTTCAAATTCTTTGCGATCAAGGAATCTGGTGTAACGATCTCCCAGAGAGGCAATCATTGTTTCTATGGCTTTATAAGCATCTTCACGTGTCTCTAAATAGTTATCGTAACGATGTCTCCAGATCTCCCAATCTTGGTGATTGTAATGTTGATCTACGTAATCAGATTTGATAATTTTCCAAACTTTGTCGTAAAGTTTTAATGGTGGTACTTCTGGGTACTCTTTGCTTTCTTCTAATTCATGTTGAACAGAAAGTGCATTAACTGGACTGCTAAGGAGCAGCATGGATATAACTAGAATTGCTTTGATTAAGCGCATCTTTATATTATACTCGCACCTTCATCTACTGCTCTTAAGAATCTATATTCGCATTTGACATTACTTTGTATCCAAGCTGATTGCATGGCAAGTGCTACAGTTTCTGCGGTCTTCTGATTATCCACGACTGCTATCAATGTTGAACCTGCTCCTGAAAGCATTGTGCCAATTGCACCTGCTTCCACTCCTGTGTCTAAAACATATTGCATGCCTGGAACTAACTTGGCTCTGTAATGCTGATGTAGACGGTCTTTGAAACATTGCTTTAATACATTCGTGTTCTTAGTAGCGAGTGCTGCAACTAATAAACTACTGTAACCTAAATTAAAGACTGCATCCTGGAAGTCAATCTGTGAAGGTAATACAGCTCGCGCATCTGCGGTTGGTACTTTGAAATCAGGTGTGATAGCAACGAAGAATAGATTTTGGTCCCAAGGCAGTTGTACATAGTGATGTTGAGCATCAGCGTAAACACAAACTATTAATCCGCCGAGCATGGCAGGGGTGATGTTATCTGGGTGCCCGTCAAGTTGAGTGCCTATCTTAAGAACTTTACTTTTGTCGTAAGGTTCACCCATAATTTTGTTAGCAGCCATCAGTCCTGCTAGGATTGCTGTGCTGCTAGAACCAAAACCGCCAGTTGTCGGAATATCGGCAGCAAAATGTATCTTAATAGAGGGTGTCTCTTTTGATTCTTTGCGGAATAAATAATCAAAAGCACGATAAACCAAATTATCTTTACTGTACGGTACTTCATTTGGACTAACGTTAGAACTATATTCAAGTTCTGAGCCAGGTTTATTTAATAATTCAAAAGTGTATTGATTATATAAATTTAATGCTAAGCCTATAACGTCGAAACCGGGTCCTAAATTTGATGTACTTGCAGGGACTTTTACTGTGAATTTACTCATTAATCTGATTATAGCTGAGGTGTTAGGTTTTCACTAGCTGCGTGGAAAAATATTGATTAATGGCAAGATCTCCGGCACTTGATAAATTTTGTAATGCAATAGTGGCAGCACTTAAGTCTATTCGCCACGCGAATGAAGTACCTTCATATTTATCTAGTAAGGCTAGAGAAATCAACGCTGCTTACATTGAGGGTATGGTTGAAGAAGCTTCTCAGCCTGCAGTTGTAAAGGAGTTTTTGCAAGTTAATAGAAAGCTCAAAATTTGTACAGATGAGAGTTTAAGAACGAAAGAAGACATCATTAATGAGATTAATCAAGTTAAACCATTTATAGATAGAATTAAAAGTCCTGGTTTTAAATTAATGATTGATAGATATTTAGCTGCTCATCAGCTTGCCATAAGGCTTTCAGAGCTTACGGATGAATTGTTGGCGCAGTATGGTAAGCAAGAGATTGCCGCAGATAGGAAATAGAGCCGTTCGTCATCGCAAGCCTGTAAAGCAGGCGTGGCGTCCGGTATTATATAGTAATGCTCTCCTATGAACAAAAAACTAAATTACGTTCTGCTATTAAACAAAAAGACGGTTGGTGGGCAAGTATTTTCTCTGGTCCCTTAGCAAACCGTTTACTTGAGCCGATTTGTGAGATCTCTTGGATCACGCCTAATTTAATTACAATCACTTCTTTATTTATAGGTTTAATTGCTGCTTGGTGCTTTAGTTGTGGTGATCGCGTGCATCTCATTGCTGGAGCGCTTTTGGTGCAACTATCTTTTACGGTGGATTGTATGGACGGACAGCTTGCTCGCTATCGCCAGCAATTCTCGAATCTTGGAGCCTGGTTAGATAGAGTCAGTGACCGGGTTAAAGACTTCATTTATTTTTTCTCATTAGCTTGGGGATTTCATTGCCAGCATCCTAAGTTGTTTTATATAGGGTTTGGTTTCTTAAATACTCTTATAGACTGGGTTCTACCTGCTAAGTCAGTATTCTTGATGCCAATTGATTTGCAACTAATACTGATGAAAAACTATGTAATAGAATCTTGGTTGATATTTCCTCTTGCCATGATAGCGATGTTTGCCGTGTTCCTCATTGACTACTATGTGAATCAGGATATGAAACTAGAAACCCCAAATCGTCATCCAGAGGAGCCCGTAGGGCGACGTAAGGATCTCAGTCTTCTTAAGTCAATCCTAAGCTTCGGTCTTGCCGTTTACCGCACTATTCCGATATTGCGCTTCAATATCGGTGAACAAGCACTTTTGATCAGTTTTTTTACTGCACTAAATATGGTGTTTACTCTGCTAGTAATTTTTGCTTTATTGGGTAGTTTTTATTGCTTCTACTGGCCAGTAGCGAAGTTGAAAGGGTTTACGTCTGGGAAGTGAAGTCTCTAAAATGTAAATCCACTACTCTGCAGGTGATACTATCCATTAGCTCAAAGAATCGTTCCATGAGACCTGCTTCCCA
>JACCDV010787763.1_pt1 | contig 38710 bp, 33 predicted proteins | sample 7446131 | NCBI WGS metagenome assembly JACCDV01 (sample SAMN15323448, study PRJNA562643) | freshwater metagenome | isolation source: river surface water | place: USA:Blue River Watershed | collected 2017-08-17
AAGCATCCGACATTGAAGGCACATTCGACACCTTAGCGGGGATGAAAGGCCACTTTCAATACGCCGAGAAAAAAGGCTACTCGGGCGTGGGCATTTACACACGTCATGAGCCCAGCGATGTGGTCATCGGTTTTGATGGCGGCGAGTTCGACGCCGAAGGCCGCTACGTCGAGCTACGTTTTGACACGCCCGCACGCAAGCTCTCCATCATCAGCAGCTACTTTCCCAGCGGCTCATCGGGCCCTGAGCGCCAAGAAGCCAAGTACCGGTTTTTAGATGCCATCTATCCGCATCTGCAAGCCGGCAAAGCTGCGCGTGAGTTTGTGCTGTGCGGCGACATCAACATCGCACACAAAGAAGCGGACTTGAAAAACTGGAAGGGCAATTTGAAGAACAGCGGCTTCTTGCCAGAAGAACGCGCGTGGATGACCAAGCTCACCACCGACGGCGGTGTGGTCGATGTGTATCGCCAGCTTGAACCCGACACCACAGACGCTTGCTACACCTGGTGGAGCAACCGTGGCCAAGCCTATGCCAATAACGTGGGCTGGCGTTTGGACTACCACTTGGCCACACCTGCGGTGGCAGCTAAGGCACGCAGCACTGAAACGTTCAAAGACATCAAATTCAGCGACCATGCGCCGCACACCATTACCTACAACGACTTATTGACTTAAGGGCAACACCTTCAGAAGCCGCACTGCGACACCCACTGCCACGCGAACGCGGCATAGAAAGGAACGATGGTCATGGCTAGCCTTCCTTAGGCCAGTTCATGAGCGGCCCGACTCATCGCACGTGACAACGTCGATGCGCTGGCATAGCCCGTCTTCTGCGCCACTTGCTTGAGGCCCATTCCGTTAGTGATCAAACGCTGGGCCAATGCGAGGCGCAAGTTTTCTAAATACTTGCCCGGCGACACCAGCATGAGCTTTTTGAATTGGTTCACATAGGTGGTGCGCGACATGCCAGCCACATCAGCCAAGGCTTCAAGAGACCAAGGCTTTGACGCATCTGCATGCATGGCTACCAACGTCTTTGCAATCCGCGGATTTGCCAACGCGCTAAATAGGCCTGTGGTTTTTTGAGGTTGTGCCACCAAGTGCCGCAATAAACCAATCAACAAAATATCTCCCGCGCGGTTCATTAACAGTGGCTGGCCGCAGCGGGTGACCGACATCTCGCTCGCAATCAACCGCACTATTTGTGCAAGTGACGCATCGGCACTATCCAAATCAATTTGCAGCGGGGCCACAAAGTCTGACAAGAAGATCTGCGCCACGGGGCCTTCCAATGCGACTTCAAAACTCATCCATCGCGTATGGCCTTCGCATTGAACTCGAGCCAGCTCTGCTGAACTTGTGTGCGGCGGACAGACAAGCAAGCTCATGCCGCTCAGATCCAAAGGTTTTTCGTTGCTCGGGCTGCGCACCAAGATGTGCAAAGCAAAGCACTGCGGCGCATCGGTCAGCCACACGCGAGGCGCCAAGCCCTCCAGCAAAGCAGACAGTCGATCTAATCGCGGCACAGTCATTTCCGTACTTTAAGCAAATAAAACTGGACTTATTGTTGCATTTAATCAACCACAATGCCTAACAAACCCCATTTTTGAAAGACCTGAACATGCTGCTACCACGTCAAACCACCCCCGCTTTGAGTGTCCCTACTCTGCATCACGGCACGTTTAACGTAGCGACGGATGCTGCTGAACACTTCACTTTGTTGGTGTTCTACCGCGGACTGCATTGCCCAATTTGCATGAAGTACTTGTTAGAGCTCGCGCGTTTGGTGCCTGAGTTTGAAAAGCGCGGCGTGAAAGTGATCGCGCTGTCCAGCGACACCCAAGAGCGTGCGCAACTAATGGCCGACAAACTGAATGCGCCCGAACTACGCATGGGCTACGGTTTGGCGTTGGATGTCGCACGGCAGTGGGGCTTGTACATCAGCACCTCACGTGGTTTGACCTCGATTGGCATTGAAGAGCCCGCATTGTTCTCCGAGCCTGCGGTTTACATCGTTCGTCCAGACACCACGCTGTACTACGGCGCGGTGCAAACCATGCCCTTTGCGCGCCCCAACTTTGCCGACTTGATAGGTGCGATCGACTTCGCCTTGGCGAAAAACTACCCAGCACGTGGCGAGTACACCGGCGCGGTTTAATCGAAACATGCACTATGTTTCTAAAAATCATTGAGATCACTTTTCCGATTTTTGCCATTGCGTGGATTGGCTTTGTCTACAGCCGCCGCGTCAAACCTGACTTAGCGGGCGCGAACAAATTGGTGGTCGACATAGCGCTACCCATGCTCATCTTCACGTCACTGGCAACTAAAAACTTCAACCCACAGTCAGCCATCTCGTTCACCGGCGCATCGGTGCTGCTGATGTTGCTCAGCGGTCTATTGGCTTGGCCTGTAGCTCGACTGTCTGGCGCAAGCGCGCGCGCATTTTTGCCGTGTGTGATGTTCACCAACGTTGGGCCTGTCGGCATTCCGCTCATCGTGCTCGCCTATGGCCCTGAGGGCTTGGCACCCGCTGTGGTGTTACTGGTGATTTCAAATGTGCTGCACTTCACAGTCGGCGCAGGCGTGATGAGTGGACGTGTGGATTGGCGCATGGTATGGGCAAATCCCCTGATTTGGGCGACGCTGTTGGGTGTGAGCTTTTCACAATTTCAACTGGAGCTTCCCAATGCACTCAACACACCTCTACTCATGATTGGCAATGTGTTGGTGCCCATGATGTTGCTATCGCTGGGTGCGCGTTTGTCAAGCAGCCAAGTCAGCGATGTAAAAGTAGGGGCGCAAGCCTCCATCCTCACACTGGTGTTGCGCTTGGTAGCGACGTTGTTGGTGCTTCAAGCCGTGCCACTGCAAGGTGTTGAACGCGGAGCTTTGGTGTTGTTTGCATGCTTGCCATCGGCCGTGTTCAACTTCATGCTAGCCGACCGCTTTCAGGTTGAACCACACAAAGTGGCTTCGATGGTGATCGTGGGTCACTTTTTCAGTTTGCTGTTTTTACCCTTGGCAATTTGGCTCGCTTTTTACGTGTGATTAACAGCGTATGCCCGCCTACACTTAGGCGGTGACTACCCATACCAAACAACAAATCGCCATCATCGGCGCTGGGCCCGCTGGCCTGATGGCGGCTGAAATGCTCAGTGCCGCCGGCGTTCATGTGCATGTGTACGACGCCATGCCATCGGTCGGACGCAAGTTCTTATTAGCTGGCCTTGGTGGTCTTAATCTCACGCATGCGGAGCCATTTGAGCAATTCATCACCCGCTACGGCGACCGGCAGGCCGCGTGCGCGGCATGGCTCCAAGACTTTGATGCGCAGGCCATTCGCGATTGGGTGAAGGGTTTGGGACTCGACACCTTCGTGGGTACATCGCGACGCGTGTTTCCCACCGACATGAAAGCAGCACCGCTGCTGCGTGCGTGGCTGCATCGCTTGCGGCACCCAGCACACGGCGAGCCCGTGACGTTTCACATGCGTCATCGTTGGAACGGCGATCTTTCCCATGATGCCAACAACTACACACTGACTTTTGACACACCACAAGGCCCACACACCACGCAAGCCCAAGCTGTGCTCTTGGCATTGGGTGGCGGAAGCTGGTCGAAGCTTGGCTCAGATGGCGCGTGGGTGCCTTGGTTAAAGCACTTAGGGCTAGACGTTGCACATTTGCAACCCAGCAACTGCGGCTTTGATGTGCAAGGCGGCTGGACAGATCACTTACGCGAAAAATTTGCAGGCACGCCTATCAAAGGGACGGTGATGAGCTTTGAGGATTTCGCTCGCAAAGGCGAATTTGTGCTCACGGCCACAGGCATTGAAGGCAGCTTGGTTTACGCCGCATCAGCCATGCTGCGTGATGCAATTACGCGTGATGGAAGCGCCACTTTGCACATTGATTTAAAACCAGAACTCTCTGCCGAGCGGGTATTGACTGATGTGTCGCACCCCCGCGGTTCGCGTTCCTGGTCGAGCCATTTGAAAAGTCGTCTGAACCTATCGCCCGTCCACTTGGCTCTATTGCACGAAGTGCTCTCCAAAGAGGCAATGACCGACCCAGCGCAGATTGCATCCGCCATCAAGGCTTTGCCTTTGACACTGCAGGCCACGCGCCCCATCGATGAAGCCATCAGCACGGCGGGCGGCGTCAAACTCGAAGCACTCACGTCAGAGCTGATGGCCAACACGCTGCCCGGCCTATTTGTTGCAGGCGAAATGTTGGATTGGGAAGCCCCCACTGGCGGCTATTTGCTGAGCGCTTGCTTGGCCAGTGGCCAGTTGGCAGGGCTTAGCGCGGCAAAGTATTTGTTAGGCAACGCTCAGCTGAGGGCTCTATGATTGGAGCATTGCTTAGATATAGATCCATTTGACGTCATGTTTCGTACCCTCCTGAAATCGAAAATCCACCGCGTCGCGACCACCCAGTGCGAGCTCCATTACGAAGGCTCCTGCGCCATCGATGAAAACCTGCTGGATGCCGCCAACATTTGTGAGAACGAACAAGTCCACATCTGGAATATCAACAACGGCGAACGCTTCATCACCTACGCCATCAAAGGCGAACGTGGCTCGGGCATGATCTCTGTCAATGGCTCTGCTGCACGCCGGGCCAGCGTGGGTGACTTGTTGATCATTGCTTCATTTGCGCAAGTGGCAGAAGCCGATGTGGCCAAGCATGAGCCACAACTGGTGTTTGTGGATGAGCACAACCAACAAGTGGGCTTGCGCCACCATGTGCCCACACAAGCTGCGCCTGGGCACGGAACAGATGAGTGCTGAATTAACTTGGCCTCACGATCAACCCGCTCCCAGTGAGCGGGTTTTGTTTTGGGTTTACCAAGTTGCCACTTACGTCACGTTCAACGTGATTGATGACGCGGCGATGCTGGCGTTTTTATTGAGTTGAAGACAGACAGTTACAATATCAACTGTTGCAGGTGATTGCTTACCTTTCCTGCAATTAAGTTTGACTGGGCAGTGGCACCCTCAACGCCACACACCTCTCCCGCCGACCTATCTCACTGGGTTTTTGGTGGTCACACTTTCCAAACTTGGCAAGCTCATTGCACTGACGGATTCGTCAGCTTGGCTCATACAGGGCCGTATTTACTTTTTTCGAATGAAAACTCATACAACGACCGCATTCACTGCGGGCAAATTTTTAATCACTCCGATGACGCGCACTTGCCAGAACGGTCGCTTTATCGCCTCACTGTCTGTACGCCGCGGCCAAAAATCTCAAACCCACGACAAGGGCTACAGCTTTCATCCGGAGTTTGACTCTGCAGACAGCGCCATGACCTACGCCACCGCACAAGGGCAGAACTGGCTGATCAACCCCAAGGCATTTGCCTAAGCATGGAGGCCCTATGGCCAAAGAAGAACTAATTGAAATGCAAGGCAAAGTCGATGAGGTACTGCCTGATATGCGCTATCGCGTGACGTTGGAAAACAAACATCAAATGACTGCCTACATCGGCGGCAAGATGCGTAAATTCAAAATCCGCATCTTGGCGGGCGATAAAGTCACGGTGGAAATGTCACCCTACGATTTAAGCAAAGGGCGCGTGACTTTCAGACACATTGAAACACGTATGCCGCCCAGTGGCGCACCTGCGAGACGACTACACCGCTGATTAAATCCAGTTAGCCGAACTGCGCAGGAGTCTATCGTGCATTTTCTTTGTGCTCTTGCAAATCTGATTACTACCTAACACTAACATCAAGCCCCGGTTCGAATGCACAATCGAGGCTCCTGAGCCATGGGTCAAAACTTGGCCGATGCTGCCAAATATGTGAGCGCTAATAGGTCCACATTTGAAGCGTCAACAATTGCAAACGCTGCTATCCTGGCGTTTTTGCTGGCTTAATCTATGCGCAAATAATATTATCTAAAATTGATCGGCTACGATTGATTTTGTGAGTTTAACGAACCCTGCGATTTACGTGTGGATCTATTGGAACACTTCGACCCATTGAAATTGCAAAGGCAGCTATGAAATACAGAGCTGAGATTGACGGTATGCGCGCGATTGCGATCATTCCGGTCATTTTTTTTCATGCTGGCTTTTCCCTGTTCTCTGGGGGATTTGTCGGCGTTGATATATTTTTTGTTATCAGTGGTTACTTAATCACCACCATCATTCTTTCGGACTTGAAAGAGGGAGGTTTTTCTTTTCTCAAGTTCTACGAAAAACGCGCCCGAAGAATTTTTCCCGCCTTGTTCTTGGTAATGTTTGTATCGTTGCCATTTGCATGGATCTGGCTACTACCAGAAGATCTAAAAAGTTTTTCGAAAAGTTTGTACTTTGTTGCAGCGTTTTGTTCCAATATTTTGTTTTGGAAAACCAGCGGCTACTTTGATGGTGATGCCGAACTCAAGCCCTTACTGCACACATGGAGCTTGGGTGTTGAAGAACAGTATTACTTGGTGTTTCCATTGCTCATACTGATATTGTGGCGCACACAAAAACGGCTCATCTCGTTTGCAATTGCTGGAATATTTCTGGTTAGCTTGTACGCAGCAAATCTCAAGATCTCAGACAACCCTATGAGTGCCTTTTATTTTCTCCCTTACCGCGCTTGGGAGTTACTCATGGGTGCACTCATTGCCAGTGGACCGCTATTCAAGAAACCCAAAGACAATGACTTAATCAATCAAATCGCTAGTGCGATTGGCCTTGTCTTAGTGTTTATTTCTATTTTCTTCCTTGACAAAAACACCCCATATCCCAGCTACTACACGCTGCTACCCGTGGCAGGTGCAGGCTTACTCATTAGGTTTGCCAAGCCAAATACCTGGGCACATTATTTCTTAGCAAACAAGCTCTTTATTTCTGTAGGACTAATAAGCTACAGCGCTTATTTATGGCATCAGCCAATTTTCGCTTTTGCCAAACATTTTTGGGGTAACGATTTGCAGCTAGGCGCACTCTGTGCATTGGTTTCTTTTGTATTCGGATTGTCATATTTCACTTGGAAACATGTGGAGAGGCCTTTTAGATCCTCAGGAAAAATTAGTACGCATCGCTTTACTGCACTATCTATTGCCTGTCTAGTCGTGCTAAGTGCAATTGGAGCTGCAGGCGATATCAAAGATGGGGTGCCCTCACGGTTTAACTACATAGAAAAATACGCTGGTGATACTGGACAGGCTCCCTTTTACCAATACGCCAAACAACATTTTTTCCCATGTACACCAGACAATCTTGCGAAGCAAGCGTTGATGTGGGATGACATACCACGGTGCATGCAGTCGAAAGACAATCTCCCAGTTGATTTGATCTTGCTTGGCGACTCTCATGCAGAGCACTTATTCATTGGTCTATCCGAAGCGTTAGCTGATTCAAATATTGTTTATTACGCTAAGGCATCGCCCGCATTAACGAGCAATCCTGAGTACGAAGAAATCTTTCAAGAAATCATTCGTAATAGGAATGCTCGTACAGTCGTGCTTTCCATGTATTGGGTAGGAAAAATTTACTCTTTACCAAACAATCAATCTTTCGAAAAAGAATTAACAAATACGGTTGGCTTTTTGGTTAAGCACAATAAAAACGTTATTGTGCTTAACGATGTTCCTAGGTTTCCGTTCCCTTCAGAAAGGTGCAAGTTTTCGGCCGATGAAATCGGCCGCTCAACATGTGACATCAGCATGTGGTCAATTGTTCGATACGAACTACTCTACACCACAGTACTTAAGAAATTAGCGGAAGAATTGCCCAATGTGCGATACCTCTCTCTTCGCGATTTTTTCTGCGAAAACAATGGTTGCAGCATGGTTCAAAATGGTGTTGTGATGTATAGGGACAATCACCATTTAAATATTCTGGGCTCAAAGTTTGTCGGTCAAAAAATAGTCGAACAACTACCTGATTTAAGAAATTAGCGCTCTGAACGAGGGCTTATGGTTTTATAGTTCAAGCAGCAATATCAACGTAAGCGCCCTTGTAGCCATGCGGGCCATAAACCATGGCCTTGTAGTCTTTGAATTTCAGTTCACGGATTAAATCGCCCGTTTGCTGCTGCTCTACTTTGACTGATAACTCAGCCATCTTCTTGTTGTACGAGATGTCGAGAGAGTTCACATCTGCCGCTTGCTTAGCGCGTTCGGCCAGTTGCGCCTCAATCGCTTTGAGATTCGCCAGCATGTCTGGCTTTTCTTTTTGCTTAACGTCCAATGCATTTTTTGACACGCCAGCAACTTGTGGTGCAGGCTCGCCCGCTACCTTGTTAGGTCGCGCAGACACCTGGGCCGACATGCTTGCGGCCGTAGGGACATTGACTGGAGTAACGCTGATGGTGTTCAAAATCTAAACTCCATAAACATGCAAAAAATATAGCGTAGGCAACTAATCCTTTCAATGACAGGTGAATATTTACGCCGCCGCCTTGAAATCGAGTACTTTAAATTTATGTTTTGTCGCTTGGTACGCCGCACGGCGTATTCACAGGGCGCACTCAGCCCCTTAGCATGCACTCCTTTTTCACGCAGCGGCTGCAGAAAATCTGAACATGGCTGAATTCAAGATCCTCATCACCAGCCAAAAAGGCGGGGTTGGCAAAAGCACGGTGTCGGCCAACTTGGCTGCATATTTGTGCAAGCAAGGCCATCAAGTGGCGCTGCTGGATTTCGATTTGCACGGCTCATCCAGCAAGTGGCTTGAAAGTGCTCCGCCCATTGGCATCAATATCCATCACGAGCCTTTACCGCTTGAGGTGGGAGGCACGCGCCCCGTGCATGATGCCAAGCAAAAGCTACGTCGGCTTTGTTACACCAACGACATCGTCATTTCAGATCTCACTTGGAGCGACTCCGTCACAGCAGAGCTGTTGTTTGAATATGACTTGGTCATTGTTCCCACATCGGTGTCTGAGATTGAGCTCAATGCCACTTCAGATTTCTTAGAACGCTTTCGGTGGGTATTTGAATCAACCATTCACACGCCGCCCAAACTCTTGCTCAGCCCCACGCGCGTGCACGACGACCAAATGTCTGACACCACCTTATTCAAACAACACTTCCCATTTCGTTTGGTTTTGGCGCCAGCCATCTTGGAAGGCCAATCTGCACGCCAGATGTACAAACGCGGCTACTTATGTGATTTAACAGATGCCTGCGGCACATCGTTTAATGCGTTTGGCAGCGCAGTGAGCGAGGCCATTGCACTGATTCAACAAAACAAAGCCAAACTTGAGGACAACAACAGCCGTATGCGTGCTTTGCTCAAGTTGGCTGCACAGTACGAAGCGTCATTGAAGTCCGTGTTTCGCTGAATTGCGGCGCCAATGAAAAAACCCTCACGCCCAAAGGCGCAAGGATTTCAGAGAGGCAAAAGCTTGGGCGAATTAACCGCGTGCTTTGCGGCGTGCAGGCGCTTTGGCTGCCGCTTTAGGTGCGTGCTGTTTCAGCTTGGCAATGCCTTCTTGTGCCAACTCAGCTGTTTTCTTGGCGTTCTTACGCACTTCAGCAAATGCTTTGTTGCTGGCATCCACAGCAGCTTTGACAGCGGTCACGGCTGCTTCTGAACCTTCGGGGGCTTTTTTCAGGTTGTCAGCCAAAGCCTTGTTAGCAGCTGCGTGTGCTTGGTCAAAGTGACCTTCTGCGAATGCAGCGCTCTCGGCTTGGAATTCTTGGCTCAATTCGTAAGCTGTGGCGGCAAAGCCAGCCAAGCTCTTGGCAGAGTTTTCCAATTGGGCTTTCAACAACTCCAACGCAGCGGCTGGGTCTTTGACTTCGAGGGCAGAGACCAATTGCTCTTGCGCCAATTCAGCATTTACACGGGCTTGCTCAAGCGCCAACTCGGTTACACGCTCCAGCTGTGTAAACGACAAATTAGCAAATTCAAACGCAGCCTTCACAGATGCATCCACTTGGGGTTTAACTTGGTTTTGCATACGGATTCCTTGGTTGAGTTAATTTAATGAAGTGATGGTATCGGTGTATTTTTTGAAAAACAAGCCAATACGCAAGCTTTAGAGCTAGCTCTCTATCAATGGAATTCGCGGGTCAACGCCAAGAAACTGGTCGACTGACTTTTACCCTGAACGAGCGGGCTGTCTGTAACGCCTGTGCCAAACCATTTTTTTCTGAACTGATAGGTCACGCTGTAATGAGGGCTCAAGGGGTAGGACACAGTGACGCCAGCATTGGGTGCAACATCGCTCTGACCGGCATAAGGCGTTAAACCACTGGCAACAGACTCAGCGACACTCACCCCATACAAATGCTGTACATATTTGGCATTGCGACGCTCGACGCCCAGCTGCGGATAAATGCTCAATCCCGCCACATTCAACTTGGCCGCATACATAAAGTCCAGCAAACCACCGCCGGATTGGGGGTCGTGAAATGCATAAGCAAAGAATGCACCGTACGCCGTTTTCTGAAACGTCCCAACACCCACAGGCATTGGGCTTGCCCGGTCAGTGATACCCGCTTGAGCCGCAGCATAGCCTTCTAGCGTGATGCGCGTTGCCAACTCAAGATGTCCCGCCCCCAATGGGAGGGCTTTGTAACCCACGGTGTTGATGCGCGCGTAGAAAGGCCCGTAATCGGCGTAGACATAGGGCAACACAGTGTTGGCGCTATCAGCGGTACGAGTGATCGCGGGCGTGTGATACGCGGCCAATCCGACATCACCCTTGAGGGTGTATTCATTTTGTGCATAGGCCATTGATGTAGCAAGTGCACTGGTAAGCACAAGAGTTGATGCGCGTATTGAGGTGTTGAATGTAATCATTTCAGGTGCGATTGACGTGCAAAAAGAATGCTCCGATCTTAGCGGTTGACTTTGTCTTAAACGAGTTGCCAAGGTATCTCCTAAATGACGAAGCCCAAGTGCATCCCTATCCTTTAGACACATCAAAAGGTACCTCTCGTGCGTCGCATTCATCAGCTATTTAGCTTCAGTCTCAAAGCCGGCTTGGTCCTCGTGGCCATGGGCGAGGCTATGTTGATTTATCTAAGCGACTTCTCTGGTTATATGTTTGATGTGGTCATTTTGACCATGGCCTTGGTGATGACCGTGTTTTGCTTTGTGCGTGCCATTCGCAATTACTCGGATGATGTGAAAAAGCTAGGGCTCTAAGCCTTTCTTTCACGCTACCATTTAGGTAACTGATAACAATGTTTAGAACTCTACATCCGCTTACGAGCTCTTGAAAATTCACTGGCATTTGCTTGCAAAGTTTCGAATTTTCAAGCCCTGTTCAAGGGTACGTTAATAACTTGATTGTCAATGTGTTAAATGACATTGATTAAGCAAAGAATTTTGCTTATGCGCGTCAATTCGTTATAAAACAGTGCCGGTTGTGCACGCACATGTATGACTGATGATGGCAGTGCCAAGCCGGCGTGCATCGCGGGCAAAAACTTTTGCTGCAAAAAATATCCAAACATGTGCGCTCTTGCCAGATCGTCAAATTTCTAACGCTGCCGATATACCAAGCTCCTCACAGAAATGCATGAGTGCACGAGCGTCATCGCGCCAATCGGCCTCGTCGAAATCAAGAGCCAGAAAGTAACAACTGTCATCTTCCAGCAATGGATACACGCCAATCGTGTGCTCACCAGCCAAGTGTTTATAGATATTTCCTTGGGTTTGAATATCCAATCATAGAGGCAGGAGGAATTGCTTCGCCCCGGCGCTATGGGAGGAATACCTTGAACTTCCGCCATCGCGGCGAACTTGACTTACGACTGTACCGTGTGAAAGTCAGCAGTCAGATCACAAATCATGCTCTGCCAATGACGCGACGGGCGCCGATTTCTTAGCCTCAGCAGCAGGCGGCTGCCCACACTGCTCACGCATCGAACTCCCTTCGTCGTCAGAGTCCAAGTAAGTGGCTGTCCCACTGGAGTGAGCATTCTCATACACCCGACCTATCCGTTGCGACGAAGTTTGTGCGTGTCTCGACGCTGGATACTTGGCTCAAGGATGAAGCTTTTTGATGTATCGTGCCTTCAAACTAAGGGGGAAGAATGCAGCGCTACCACGTTCACCAGTGTTTCCACGCGGTCGGCCACGGGACGTTCATAACGGGCGTAGTTATGGGAGACCGCAAACGGGCATTCAACTGGATCTATGACTGCGGGTCCAAGAGTGCGAACGCCATGAATGCGGCACTTGCACGCACCGCCGCTTGGCCCGTATGGCCAGAGCCCATCAACATGCTGGTCTTGTCGCACTTTGACGATGACCACGTGAACGGCTTGGAGGCGCTGCTCACCCAGCGCCATGTCAATTGCTTGGTCCTGCCCTTCTCAGAATGGCAGCAGCGCGTCAGGGACGTCGTGATCGGCGGTCTCAAGGGTGTGAGCGCTTCGACCGCGCAGTTGCAACTGTCGCCATTGGCGTGGCTGCAAGCGAAAGGACTGGAGACAAGAGTGGGAACGTTGCTGCTTGTTCGGGGAGGCGCTCGCGGACAGCAGGACGGTGTTGATCCCGTGCCGCTTCCTGGTAGCCCGGCTCCCGACGAGTCGAGCAATGAAAGGCAGGATCGCGAAGGCCCCGAGCAATGGGAATGGCAGCATCAAGAAAGTCCCGAGCAGCGGGACTTGCGCCTGATGTCGATGGCCCAGGGCGGTGCATCCGGCGCTGCACCCGGCGTGCAGCTCATCAACCATGGCATGCCCGTTCGCGCCAATGGCGTCCCGATGGAGTTCATGTTCTACAACGCCGAGTTGAGCGGCTCGGATTTAGGCATCATCAAGACGAGCAAGACAGGCGCGCTGATCTCGAGGAGGTCCAAGCTGCCCTTGCAAGACGCAAGAAATGCGATCGAGGCGGCGATTTCCACACTGGGACTGAACAAGCCCTTGACGGCCTGGCCTGTAGGCTGGAGAGCACACCTGAAAAGATGCTACGAGAGTCATTTCGGCTCCAGCAGTGCTGCAAAGAACAACATCTCGCTTGGCATGTACGTGGCGCCCGCGCCCAATGTCTCGGGTCTGTCGCTATGTGGGATATTCGACGAATACGAAGCCTCGCCTCCCCTTGTCGAGGTAGATGCAGGGTTGTCGTTCAACTCGGGGCGTCCTGCCATGTTGTGCACGGGTGATTTGCGGCTCGATCCCTGTGTGATCTCGGCGATGCAATCTCATTTCGGACTGAAGAGATGGGGCCGAATTGGCATCACACAGGTCCCGCACCACGGCTCCCAGCATTCCTGGGTGGCCGGCAATGCAATGAGCCTCACACCGTCTGCCTTTGTTCAGTGCGCCCCTGGCAAAGGCGCTCATCCTCACGCGAACGTCGTTGCCGACCTGACCGGCCAAACCGTCTTCACCGCCGACTATCAAAGTTCCGTCAGCTTGAAATACCATTTCCACGGTGTCTAGGCAGGATCAGCAAGCAACCTGCCACGGCTTGGCCACCGAGAGCCGCAGCTCGCGCCCTGGTCGGCCTCTGGCACCTAATCTCCTGAGAGCCGTAGAGGTTAAGCACCTTGTCGAATGCGGCCGCCCCACCACCTATCAAGCCAGAGGACGTGCGCAAAGTGAATGTCGAACGCTCCTCAGTTTCCCGCGCCAGAAGTATAGGTTAGGGAACAGTTTCGCTCGATATACGACAGGCGGCATGCGACCGAGGGTGCAGTATTGGAGTCGCCTCACAGTCTGAACACGTCCATCTGGCGCGATAGCCCAGAGGTTAAGTTTAGGTGAGAGACGTTCTGCGTTGAAAGAGAACCGGCAGTTGAAGTGCCGCAAAGCAGTCGTTGGTGAAATTCCGTAATCAGCCTGAAACGACATTCAGCCTAAGGTCTCTGAGTTTCAATGAATACCTGCATCTTCAGTGAAACAAAGAGGCATGTTCAATGACGTTCCGCAATTAATCAAGAGTCGGGCGCACAAGAAACTCTGCTTTTTTAGGTCAGCCATTGCCGGAATAGATGGTCAGGTCGACCGGAATACGCACACTCGCTCCGTTTACACAAAATTCGGGACACACTCGCTGTAAAAAATAGCCTCGATGCCGCGTCAATGTTTAGAGTGAAACACAAAGCACAATGCCGTCTTACGACGGCATTGGCTCTGATACCAGAAAAGGCGTCACCGGCTTAGGTACCTTTGTGAAGGTGCGGGAGTGGGATCTTTTTAGGTCTACGAGGTAATGATACAACAACTGTTATGCATACGACATAGCTGCTCTGCCCTTCGCAAACGAATTAGCTTGTGAACACAATTCCTCTGATCTGTATTAGAAAATCATCTCCGACTTGAACACCACGGTACAGATCACTTGCAAGAATGCGTGAACCACTCGGCGTTAGTCAACACGCTCTATAGATGCCAATTGCAAGTCAAATTATTTGCAAGCTACTCCGCTACTTTGAAAACATTGGTTACAGGTCGATTTTCTGCAAAAACTTTTGCAAGGCAATTTCAAAATCTCTGAATTCAATTTTGTGTATCCGACATGCCCACGTGATTGATCTACCTCGAAGTACATCCTTTAGTGCAAGACGTGCTCCGACTTCATCAAAAGAATGCTCTTCTTGCAGACAAGCTTGCACCGCCTCATTCGGATCATCCCAAAGCAAAGCCATGACGAGCAAATAATACGGAATCGCCTGAATGTGATGGTTGATCTTCGAAAAATAATCTATCGTTGGCCAGGCACGTTCTGTATCTGCGTAAATTCGAAAATGCCGCTCAAGCCATTCATGTGGGAACGTACAAAGTAGAAGCTCTTTCAACGAAGTTCGACTGCCTGAGTGAAGCGCATTGAATCGTTTTGTAAATGCTCTACCCATTGACCCCGTAGCAATGGGAACAACGGCGTTCAATGCAATTTGACTTAAAGCCAAAAATCGTTGATAGGCTTCACGCTCAAGCAATGCATAAATATCGACCTCATCTATCGTCGGGTCCTTAAAAAATCTCAACGGCAAATTGTGTATATCGACATACGTGCGAAAAGTGGAAAGTCCTTTTTCATGTCGAATACAAAAATCAATACCGGGCAGCTGATGCAGCCGTTTCCAATAGCTAACCCCGTATCGATCTACGTCATCTTCTATGCACTCAGTACACATTCGAGCGCCACTGAGCGGTGTACCTCCAGATAAAACTCTTGTGTTTGTCATAACATCTGCGTGTCTGGAGATGTCTTGCCCAAAGAACTCCGTGCTCACATATCGCATGTAGCCTATGTGTGTATGCTTCTTAATCCACTGCTCTAGATCCAACCCCGTAACACGCACAAGAGTGGGCAATAAATTGGTGACATAAGCATTCTTTTTCGCATGCAATGCAGAAATTCGAAACATATAACCTCGTGCACATTCATCTGGAAATGGCACGGGAATATTTGAAAACATAAAGTACGCAGCAGTTATTTAGTCAAAATCTTCAACGTACGACACTTCAAAACATTTCGTAAATTCAACATATGCCGAATCAGTACGCAACTTTTCCCAGGCATTTTTCCAAGCGAGTTCTGAATAATGCTCAACATCATTCAAAAGCAACTGCAACACTCGACCAATAGAAGATTGTGGAAAAAATGCAGATGTGGCTGTAACGTACACCGAGTCAATGTCTCTACTCAAAAATTTTGCAAGATAACGACGGCGCAATGAAGCCGAGGTTTTGAGTCTCGCCTGTTTTTTGGTGCTCTTATGAAGAAGCATTTTTTGCATACGCATCGCAATTGCTCTCTCTATATTAGGAAATTGCAAGTTACGGCTTTCCATCCTAGTGGTCTCATCAAGCAAGTCCAAAAAACTGCAATGCTGGCTGTCTTTTAGGAGCATCCAAATCGGATCATCTACATATAGCAGAGGCAATGCCAACAATACATACATCAAGTTCTCTGCTTTTTTATGATCTTTGGTTAATGCATGTCTACGTGCAATTTCAAACAATAAATATGCATCGAGAAACGAAAAATTCATTAAGTTGAATTCATCTACGAGCGGCAAACATACGCGACGAAATTCAAAAGGAGTAACTTTGATTTTCTTAAGATTGCTACGCCATTCTTGTGACATCTTCGCCACCTGTCTTTCAAGCGTTCTCTGAGATGCACTAGGACGCAAGATCAATGACCACGCTGGATGATGAAGATCAAACTCAAGCTGCGGAATCTGGTCTCTCACTTTTGTGGCCAAAATTTTTGATGGCACAACTTTGAGTTTTTTAAAGCCGTACCACTTCGACTGGTGCACCGAACCAGCGCCATCTCGCCAATTTGACGTTGGATCAAGCAATGACGCGAGGGCGAACACGCGAGTTTCTCCTGTTTGCTGAAATATTTCTTTCAACCAAATTTGAATTCGGTAAGCATTAATTTTTTTCGACATGCAAAATTCACCACCTATTTACCGACAACAAGATACGTTGTGCAACATGATTTCGCCTCTGTAACTGTTGAGGCGAGCATTTTTTTGATCTCCAAATTTTCTAGCGAAACGACACCACTATGCGTGTTGTGCAACAAGAAAAAACTTTATACGATTACCAAAAATCATTGACATCAAAGCATCAAGAGAATGAATCAAAGGCATGCAAACCTACTTTTTCCACCCGTACTCAAACAGGTGAGATCAAGTCGCGGACTCATGCAAAAGTCAGTAGCGATAGATCTGGGGTTAGATGCGGCCGTACTTTGCGGGATAGAAAAAGGGACGCGTGGCCCTCTAGATGATCGAATGCTCCAAAAAGCCTCTGAGCTTTTCAAGCTGACCGATGATGAAATCGACCAACTGCAATGGGCAGCACACCACGATCGAATAATTGGAATACTGGACCACAAGGGTGCTAGCAAATCAGAGGTAGCCCTCCTATCTGCCAGTCTTCACGCATGGCATCACCTCGCCCCTGAACAAAGAAATGGTCTAGTCGCAAGCTTGCATCAGATTAGTCAAAGTGCGCGCTTGGTGTCTTCGCTGGCCAAGCCTAATCAGCTGATGGAGATGGCCATGACATAAAAGAAAACGGCGGGCACAAGGCCCGCCGGGAACGATTTGGCTAGAGAACCAAACCTAAGCACCTTAATTCTCTGACCAGTTCGACTCCCTGTCAACGGGGTACAGACCGCATCTCGCGTTGTTCTTTCGGAAATTTGCAAATATTTGCCAAGAAATTAGGCAAGTGTGTAAATACCTGCGCGCAAATTTTTAGAACACGCCAACCTGATCACCTGTATCCCCTCGTAATGCATGGCCGCAGCCATTGCAAGAACCAACTTAAAGCTAACCGCATTTAGTGGTTGGAGGGGGACTGTATGTTTGAAATTACTGACAACACGTTTGGGGAAAGGGCTGGTTTTGTAAATCAGTACCTAGATGAATATCGATTGCTGGACCGCGTAAGTCGTGTGTCTCACAAAAAATTAAGAAGAAGCTTCAACGAACGAAAGTTGAATCAAGTATTGAAATGGATTCGTGATGGCCGAGGACAAGGTCGGCATGAAGAATATTCGCCTTGGATTCGAATTACGAGAGGTTTTTCAAGTCCCGTTAGCCATCAGGTTTTTGCATCTCTAACCGTTCACAGACGTAACCATCACTTTCTGAGCAAGTTAGAGCACCACACTGCATTACAACTAGCCTATTTAGGTGCCGTTGAATTGCGTGAGTGTTTGCCAATGTGGCCAACTGAACATCAACATCCGATTGATGAACGAACAAATGCTCGTACAACTGGATTGTTAGATATAGCTCGTGATGCCGGAATTGAGCATGGGAATTTTGTTGGCAGTGATGTGCCTTACATCGCTTCGTTGGACATCATGGCAACAGTTCTTTGGCGTGGTCAAACGCATCACATTGGGGTCAGCTGCAAGCCTGATGAAATTCATACTCGCAGTCCTAGAGCACAGGAAAGAGCGACTCTAGATGAAATCTACTGTAGCGCTGTTGGCGCAAGACATCTGCGAGAAGGAGGCGGTAGCTTCAGCGCAATCATCACCAAAAATTTGCAAACTTATCGACCAACCAAAAAAGAAATTCAGCGATGGGCAGGCTCTACACAGTTGGAAGATTTCTGCGAGCATTTAAATCAGCCAAGCGACGGCAAACCACTGCATTTGTGTATTTCACATGCCGGATTAGCCGTTGGCGCTAGCGAAGAAGCCGCCACCTTATGGCGCGTTGGCGCGTGGCTTCGATTGATTGATGTCGACATGGGCAAACGCATTTCTATGTTGCAGCCCATTCAGCTCGGTGGGAGTCGATGTGCAAATAAGCTGGCTGAACATTTTTTAGGAGTCTCAGCATGAGCCAACGTTGGATTGGTAAGTGCATCGTACAAAAAACGTCTGTTGGAAAAGCCGTCCATACTTTTCGAATCATCTATGTAGACATGGCTGAAGGTTTAGTGGTTTGTGTTCCGTTTCCCAAAACAAAGAACGGTAAACAGAATAACTATGTTGCTGCGCCACGCTTCATCTCAGCTATTGATTTAGCCAAGGACTTAGAAAATTCAGAAAAATTTTCTTTAGTTGACTTCAAGGCTCCAGAACATTGGTTATGGGCTGACGCTCAGATGGAAGCTGAACTCACAAACAGCAGCCCCTTGATGCGGCACAGAAGAAATCTAAGCAAATGGAAAGCAATACGCGACAACTCATTTGAATTAATCCGGCCTTTTGTAGAGAAACGAACAATTCAAGAAATTCTTACTGATCGAAATCTTCAGAGCTGGCCAAATTTGCGCGCTCAAGATTTGGGACTGAAATCCTCAACAAAAATCAGACGTGCTCTTCATGCGTATTTACTTGGAATGGCCGACAAGCGAGCACTTATGCCTGGATATGCAAATTGCGGTGGACCTGGCAATCAGAAATTCAGCACAACAGATACTGGGCGCCCGAGTATTGCCGCACGAATTGAAAACCAAAAAAAGAGCCGTCCTTGTCTCACACCGGATACACGATCAAAACTAATGTTGGGCTGGAAAAGGCACAAGAGACAAGGCGTATCAGATCAAGTTGCACTCGCTAAAACTCGCAACGACTATTTTGTGAAAGCAATCACGCCATCCAAGCATGGCGTAAGGATTGAGCTCAAGCCAGAAGCCTTTGATATCAGTCCACAAATGTTTAGATATTGGGGGTTAAAAGATCCGCAAGCCTTGCGATCTATTGACATCCGTAGAGGACTATCTCCCGCTCGTGACGAAATTCAAAGACGCTTGAATAAAGCTAGGGATCGATATGAAACCTTGAATGGCGTTGCTTATATAGACAGCACATCCACTGACCAAACTTTGATTTCATCAATTCATCCACTTAAGCGATTGAAGTCACCTTGGCGGACTGAAGTGCTGGGTTCAGCCATTGATTACATATTCGGAATTTATGTTGGATTTGAAGCCGCTAGTGCAACGACTGCATTACTTGCAATTCTTAATGCCGCCTCGGACAAGGTTGCTCTTTGCGCACGATTTGGCCACACCATAGAACCCAGGGACTGGTATAGCTGCACTTTCAACACGTTTGAAACAGACAACGGTGAAGGCAAAGGGAAGCTAGCGATGTATACCCTAGAGCAAATGAGCATGACCGCTTCATACGGCAAAGCATATGACGCGATCAACAAATCTCCGAATGAATCTGGCCACCACCAGCGACAAAAAAGAAACGATCACTTGATGCCGGGCACAACGATGGGCAAACAAAAAGTTCGCGGCGAAAAAGATCGTGCACAAATTGCTGGATTGAGGTTTGACGACTACATGCACTTGTTGCTTAAAGAAATTTTGCACCACAACAACAAAGACTACATAGACCCGCCAAGACAAGAGATGTACCCAGGTCTCAAGGAAAGAACGCGTCGTGGCGTCGTGGAGTGGCTCATGGAGCACCACTATATGTCCTCATCACCAGTGGACATTGATATTCTGCGTGTGACGTGTCTTCCGCGATTTGAAGCGTCCATGCATGGTGACGGAATTCATGTCTTTGTCCCAGGATCAGGCGGCAAACAACTGATTAAAAAGTTGGTTTATCGCAACGAATTTCTGCTCACCCATGGCCTGTTGCATAAAAGCCGACAGAAGGTTCACAAACTGGAAGTCCACCTGAATCCGATAGACCTGTCCCACGTTTGGGCCAACATTGGAGGATTACAACGATTTGATTTGGTCTCAGGCGACCATGATTTAGCGGGAGTAACTTTGATCGATTGGCTAGCGATCACTGAGGATGACAAGCTATCTGCTTTTCTGGCTAACAAAATCGAAACACAACACCTCTCCGAAAAACTAGCAAACATTGACCATCGCTACAAAGAAGGACGAAAGGTTAGACAAGAAGCGATCAAGCAACATGGCAAACCTACAAAGACTGAAATGCGTCGTGACATTCGACTCATGACAGATATGGAAAAAGCAGTCCTGACTGGCGTGCCGCTAAAAGAAGATCCGTTGAAATTAGCTCTACCAGATCAAACTCATCGAATGACTGGCATTTTTGAGTCACCACCTCAAACGATCACTAACTCAAATGTTGATCACTGGCTGGATATTGCAGCCCAGCTGTATGAAGAACAAAGCCGAGGCACTAATGTCTGACGTGTCTCTAAATCCACTGCTTCAGGCGCCTGGCCTTTGCTCAATCGCAAATTGGCTTTCCGATTCCCGAGAGCTCATCAAGGTGCTGATTCATTCACCAATTCCTCAAGCGGGCAAGTGCTCAGTCGCTAGAGAAAATCGCCGCAGATTGGCTGATCAATACCTGAAAATTTATGTACCTACGCATCAAGCAATACAAATTCCAGACCGCATCCTAGGCATTATTTACAGCAGCCTAGAACGACGTAATCCGATTTGGCCCGAAGTCCAGCGTTGGATCAACTCGACACAGCAATGGCATGGGCGAAGTGTGGACGAAATTCCATGGAATCCAATTCAAGCAAAGGGCATGATCATCGAAGGTATTACAGGTATTGGTAAATCTCACATTGTTGATCGCGCGCTTAACCTACTCCCTCAAGTCGTTGATCATGAACCTAAAGGCGATTGGGGCATGCTCAAACTGCGTCAATTGGTATATCTCAAGGTTCATATGCCAGCCGATCACTCTCGCAAAGGATTACTGGTGTCCATCTTGGTCGCTATGGACACTGTATTGGAAACAAATTATTCCCGCGCCCTAGTAAAGACTTCTAGTCGCGTTGAGACCTTAATCGTGAATGTTATGCAACTGCTGGTGCAACATCGTTGTGGCATGCTGATCATTGAAGAAGCGCAAGAAGACAATCTTGGTTCGAAAGTGTTTTCACGTGACTTTTTGAATTTTTTCTTGAGGATTTTGAATTGGGGTATTCCGATACTGATTGTTGGAAATCCTCTTTCGTTCCGTGAGCTACGCATGCATGCGCAGGACGTTGATCGATTTTCTGAGGGCGGTTGGTTCACGATGCTCCCAGAGATGGGGCCTGATAGCGACACATGGAGAAAGTCTTGGATGCCAGGGCTTTGGACACCTAGCCTCCTCGACGAAACAGATGCTCCGTTTTCACCACTAGCGACTTATCCAGATATCACTGATTGGCCTACTTTCCTTTGGCAGCTGACAGGTGGCATGCCGAGGCATCTTGGACGCTTGCGCTCCGAAGTCATGGAATGGGCATTGGTTAATAACGTGTCACAAGTGACTTCAGAGCTTGTGCTAAAAGTTTTTAATCATTCACCTAAATTTTCTGTTGTGAAAGAGCGCAACAAAGCTCTGGCTAATAAAGACATCAAAACACTGATGGCCTATCAAGATCTTCCAATCGAACAATTGCGAAATTACTGGTTGGCAGACAAACCAACGACATTTCAAACTAAAACATCTCATCGATCTTCGGTTGAAGCTAAAGCAGTTCAAGAGGTTTTTGAGATGGGCGTCAAAGTTGAGTCTACGACCGAACAGAAAAAATTAATCTCCGACCTTAAAGCGCTCACTCACGAAACGAGTATTAATCGGCAGTCCAAACAAACACGTTCGAAAAAATAACCGAATGCATGTAAGACCTCTGCAACTCATCCCCCAATGGTGTGGAGATGAGACTTTGTATTCTTGGGCAGCAAGGATGCATCGTATTGTTGGGTTTTCCGTTAAAGACACTGGAAGGCTGTTGTTTGGCGCATCACATGCCTACAAAGAATGGGCAACCAGCACTCGGTTTGCACATTTTGGAGCCGCAACTAACAAGCATCTTGGAAACACAAAAAGCATTTTGTTGCAAAGAACTGTTCTTGCTGCCTACTATCCATTTTTGAGACATGAGCAGCGTGAGGAATTTGACCGATGCGCTCAAACTAATTTGCGAACACCTTGGCTAACGCGATTTGGGATGCGTGCCAGCACGCTAGACAAGGTAGAAATGCGTTGGTGCCAATGCTGCATTCAAAATGATCTTGCAAATGACGCAATGCCAAGGTGGCGACTCCCTCACCAACTTCCAGGAGCTTGGTGGTGTGTAGAGCACGATTTGCATTTAAATAAACTCAATCCCGGCAAAGCTGAGTGGGTGACTCCTTTAAACACAACACCTACATCTAGGCCGTTGCTAAACAACGAATGTATTCTGGCATTGCGTAATTTGTCTACGCTAGCAGGTAGCTTGGTGGGCAAGGAGCGCGTGAATCTTGTTGGTATCAAACGAGCTGTACTTTCACGCTTGAGAGACATGGGTTTAGTGACATCCATTAAACCTGTGTCTTCCGAGACTCTTCAAAAGTGGTTTGTGCTAACGCATTTAGCCGAAGCAGTTAAACAAGTCGAGCCATCGATTCAATCGGTGATTGAAAGGCCATGGATTTACGAAACTCTTCTAAAGCGAAGGGCTAGCCATCCTTTGTTATGGATGATGTTGTGGGTGGCTGCCTTTGAAGGATTTTCCACACAAGATGTGATTCGAGGTTTTCACGAGCCAGACGCGATGCTAATTTGGCAAGACGATGGCCAAGGTCAGTTGTGGATCGAGAAAGATTTTCAAGCAGATGAAAAAGTACAGGCCATTGTGAAAAATTCAAAGACTATTAAATCTGCGGCCCTGCAGCTGAAGGTTTCCGTTGCAACGGTTAGACGCTATATGAAAGAAGCGCAATGTTCACCCGAACATGTACGAGAGACAAATCGCAGGCAAAACAGAAAGGATGCTGCGTTGTCTGAAATTGCATCCTTGATAAATGAAAGACACGATGTAACCAAAACAGATGTGCATCTACAGTGCAAAGGATCTGTGAGTTGGCTTAAGCGATGGGAGCCAGAATTGCTTGCTTCAATCATGGCAAAAATTCCGGAGTTCAGAGATAGGCAATGTGAATTGCCATTGATTTATGCATAGGACTCGTGCGTCCAAAACTCGTTCAGTCAACCCGATTCCTGAAGTCGCTTCAGATTTCAAGTTATGGACGCGCTCACCTTTCAGCACTGAAACCGACCTGTAGGGTGAGCGCGTAGCTCCGGTTGCGTCGGAGCCCTCTTATCGTAGGACTAGAAGTTGTCCCGTATATTCCGTATGTAGCGCATAGTGAGATGGCCTTCACCGTCTAGTGGCTTGTTTATAGCGGTGACTATCTCTTTAGAGACTGGTGGGATTTGGTTACAACGCGTAGGAGGATGCTCAAGCTCATCCAAAACCGTAGTTGCAAAGCGCTGGATCAAACCATGACACATCGCCCTGTCCAACACCTTCTTGCCAATTCTGTCGATCAAGTTCATCAGTTTTGGCGCAACTTCAACCAAGAGCTCCCACTGCTCCTCTTTCGCTTCCCAATAAGAGCTATGAACAAGAGCCGACATCGTCGACCAATTAGGGCTCTCAGAATCAAACGACAGGCTCAGCCTAGGCGGGCCTTCAGTTTGAGGCACTAAAAACTGAGCAAAGTATCTCGGATGTCCCTCAGGGGCATAAACCATCAGATCACGATTCGCCACCTTGTCAAGAAGCTTGCGGCTCAGTGTGAGATTAGATGTTTTCACTACGAACGCAACTTCATTTGCGAGGTAAGTGAAGTCAACTTTCAACTCCTGGCGAATGTCGAACTCAGTTGCCGGACGAACGAACAACAAACCTGATTGACCATCAGTGCGAGGTGTTATAGGCAAACATTCATCTCGAAAAATTGCCTTCTTCAACGTCAAGAAGTAGTCGTCAAATTGGCCAGAGTGTTTTCCACACTTTTGATCATAGGCAATCCATTCCAAGCAAACGGGGTTCTCATGCAACATTACGACCTGACTGAAGTTGTCGCTAGTTGATGTAAGCTCAACTGTCGTGAAACTCGTCGGATTCGTTTCCGGCGTTCTCACTGGATATCCGAAAACAACGTAGCAATTTCCATCCTCAAGAACGACTGGCAGAAGGTCGTTATCGCCATCGCGGTACTCCGCAATATTGCCAACGGCCACAAGAGCGGCTTCGAACCAAGCCTGATGTCGAGACATCTCTTCTGTTAGTTCGACAGCCGGAAACTTTATATCCTCTGCATCTAGATCATCAAGGTAGTCCAGAGCGGCTTGATACCACGCCATCGGTTCTGTCCAAACAATTTTGAGCCTGCCTCCAGCAGGCTCAGCGTACTCCCCGCACTTGTGCTTGGGACCAAAGTCGTAGTACCTTGGCAAATAGGTTCGCGTGCCCACCAGCCTGATGCAAACTCCATTGACCACAATATTGGACTCCACCACAGCCCATGAATCGGGACCAATGTTTGTTGCGCGCCAGGCAGCGGCCTTGAGGGTCGGTACCAGATCATCAAGTGTTGTAGGAACTGAATCAACGACAAAGACCTCTTGAACGAGATCAATCAGTCCCACTAGGTTTGAGTTTGTCAACATGTGCTGACTCAACGATTTGGCTAGGTCGCAACGAATCCCAGCGAAATACAAACGGGCTTGGTCTGACCGAGGCAAAGCCGTCAGCATTTGAATATGTCTGTCCAAATCTTGGCTCTTTAGACGGGCTTCCAAATCACGCCATTCAGCGCATCGGTAGAACGCCCGAGCCAGGATGGTCTTGGCCGCAGTGGTTGGTAGTTTGAGCCTTACCGCAAAACGCTTGGCTTGACGGTGAATGGTGTCGAGCTGGTGCTCGACATGCGTGGAATCGTTCATTGTTTGTCCTCTATGCATATGCACCAGAGACGCCCACCCACCTTCCCTGGTGCTCACAAAGAGCTAACCTTAGGGCAGAAAAACGCAGGTCGATTCCACTTTGCTGTGGCCCTATGGGCCCTGGGGATGGGCAGCACGCCGACCATGCAACGGCGCGAGCAATAGTCTACACGCTAGACGCTTGAAAGATAGGTAATTAAACTAGCAGTGCGCGTGTTTCTGTTTTCGATAGCGCAGTAAGCCAAAAATTTATGCTTCTGGTTTAGCGCCTCTGGACATATGTCACTTTGTTGATGCATCCGGCCAGGAGTCGTCACTGGCATCTGGATGAAGCGAGTTGTAACATTCGCGCATGGAAAAAATCAAAACATTCCGGCCCGAATCCTCTGTTATTGGTGTCAAGAACCTAAAGGATGGCGAGGATATCAGTCACTTCTTTAATAGATTTTATGAGAGCGAATTAAGCCGGGATTTTGGCGTTTACCGCCTGTCGTTGGATGCGCTTCGCGTGGACATCCAACAGTACATCGTAGAGCACGGCTTGTCATCGCTGTTCTACAACCACCTGACCTGCGATGCGATCATGGATCCGGGCTTCAAAACCGACGAAATCGAGTCAATCGTCCTTGGGATCATGAGCAAGTTAGACGGAGTGAAGCACCTCCTCATCATTGATGCCTTTTTCTATGACGATAAGCATGACTGCTTGCTTTTGCTTGAGAAAATCGTCAGATCAATGTCCAGCAAGCTAGAAAAGGTCACGCTTATCACCGGTGGCAAGAGGGTGAGCTCGCGACCGGCGATGCACAACATTTTTTCCAAGGTAGTTCCCGGCATCCAGATCAACGACGTGGTCAATGATTACTTTCACGACCGCTATTGGATCGACGTTGAGAGCACCAAGGGAGTAATGGTGGGAACGTCCCTCAATGGGATTGGGAAGAGAGTCGCGATGATCGACTACGCAAATCCCGCAGATAGCCGTGAGATTGTTCGCCTCGCCTCCACCTTTCTATAGACATTTTGAATGGGGCGAGCGGCCGTCTCCGGGCATAAAAACGGCGAAGCCGATGTCTGGGTTGGGGTTGGGGTCAAATCGCCAGTCCAAGCGATTGGAAAACAGTTATGAAGTGGCATCAATCGTGTGATGACGTCCTAATGCATCACAGTAATTGTGCTTGATATTGTCCGTCGCCGGCTATCCCTGCAAAACCGTCGCACATTACCCTACTGGAAAAGGTTAATAGCGAACCTGGCGATGGAAAAACGACTGACAATTGTCGCCCCCAAGGCAGACTTTCAGCATTGCAGGTAATTGGTCTAAAAAGCAATCGTTCTCTAAACATATAAATAAACAACGCGCAGTGATGCTACGCGATGAGACTTACGTTTCAGTCCCTAGGGAACAATTTGATTGACAGCTCTTGCTATTGCCCAAACCAATTCACGGTGCATGGCCAGTACCTCGGAAGTTACATCTGAAGCATTTCAGAGAAAGAGCCGCATCCAATTGAACTAATTTCACGGGGTCTTGCATCACCAACCGCTTGGTGGTGCTCACGCTTTTGTGCCCAAGGATTACCGCGATGTGTACTAAGTTATAGCCCTTACTACATAGGGACTAGGCGCGAACTTGAGGCGAAACACTACCAAAAGCCGAATGTCTTGGGCTCAAGGAAAGTTGGGCATCTTGTGCATGCACATCTAGACTTTATCAATTAGAAACATGTGCCGATCAGTAATTTGGCGCTTCAACAAAACATGTTGATTTAATTTCACAATGAATTCTTTTGTAGGGGCGAGCTGCTTGGTACGGGAATCCAATAAGCTTGGCGTCACTGTCACAAGTCCAAGCGATTGAAACTCTCTAACTCGTTGCCGCATTGCACGTTCTGTTAGACGACCTGCAAGAAACTTTAAAGTTTGATATTTGGGTGCTTGTGTGCCACTAAGAATTGATTCAGCTATTTGAAAAAACAGTTCGCGGCTTGATTCCGTTTGAAACTCATTATGAGTTGAGCCCTCCCAATGGTTGAGATCAATCAACATGCGTAAAAAGCTAGGATCATGAACGACATGCTCAGACAGATCGGACATGACAATCCTGTTTTAATAAATGTGAATTTAGTTGTTCGACTGAACTGTCAATTTATTTAGTGATTACATTGAAATGCCAACTTTTACTGTAACCTCCCATTCGCGCACTACTGAGATGAATGCAGTTGGTGTTGCGTGAATTTCGAGCACACCGATGCGTTTATGGTGGCTGCTGCTTACGCGTAACCACCAGTTCACTTATCCACATATTCTGTGGGTAACTTTCTATGGCATTGATCTCGATTCAAATCAAGTTTTGAATTTTTACTTTGCGTGCTACATGTCATCAGCTCGATGAAGTCCTTTGGGTCGCTGATCTTGGTGACTGCTTTAGGCTGATTGCTGAAGTTCACCAACGACTCCTTTGCGGCATCTCGGCTCCCTGTTCGATGTGGGTAGTTTCAAGGCCCCCAAGGATGGCTGCGGCTCGAGCAAGAACCTGCAGAGGGCTGCCTATTCGGCCCCGGAACTTGACTGACGACATCGTGCACTTTTTACATCCAGCGAGGCGACTAAGGCCTCAACGGGACAACTTGCTCGGACGAGTGATGTTCCCTTGGATGACGAGCGTGATGACCGCCACGTTGGCTGGCGGTGCTGACATCAAAACGTCGATGCCGTCGGCCGCCGACCAAGGCGCAGAATTTTTGGCGCTGGTATCCAGAATGCACAACAGAGCTACTCGCTTACCTTTGGCCACCGCGTAGCTGGCAGCTTGCTCGACATATTTGCGGCAGTCTTCCATCTGTTTGATCCGCGTGCCCGTCGCCTTGAGCTCGATCGTGATTCCGCGAAGGCTCAAGTCAGTGAAGCCCCCTGCGGCCGCGGCGTGCTCCTCCAGATCCGACCCGATGCGGGGCGACCGGCGAAGGTCCTTTCGAACCTGGCCTTGGAATTCCTTCTCGCTCCACGCGCCATCGAACACGGCATCTTGGACTGCTCTCCCAGCAAGATTCCCCAGACTGGTCAGTAGCTCAAGAATGTCCGACAGCTCCTCGGCATTTGCCCTGCCTTCCCGTCTTAGCAGATCGCGGATCAACAGGATCTTTTCGTCGACAGGCTGATAGCCGGTTATCGAGTTGACCCGTATGTCGAAGCCCTCCACCAAAAGCGTACGGTGGCCGACGACAGCAACGGGCTGCTCTGAGCTGGCGGGTTGGAATGCCGCCGTGTACTTGAACTCGAATGGCCTCGATTTCAATCCCTGTGCGATCTGGAGAGCCGCACGACCCGTCTGGATGAGCGTGTACGGTGGCTCCGTGGACGGCTTCGTGAACGTGAACTCGGAGAGCTCGTAGGTGCTCTTGGGCTCCGCCGAGATCGGCGTCAGCACTAGGTGCGTGGCGCCCTCTGGCCATCGAGAGACTCTGACCTCGATCTCCATGTCATGTAATTCGCGCGGAACCAGGTGGTGGATGTTGGCCGCAGGTTGGCCACCAAGTTGGAACTTCACGAAGGCTACTGAGAGCTCCGTAGGCCGTGGGCGCTGTTCAACTTCTTTTGGACCGGCCGGAATACGTGGCCGTTCCTCAGAGAACACACCGATCGGCAACGGGATGCCCGCCAGCGTTTTGCAGATGGACTCGAACTCGGTAATGGTGGCGACCGACTGCAATGAGGCTGATGCATCCACGAGGCTTTTGGCTACCTCTTTCTCACCAAACTCCTTGAGCCAAAGACGATGGCGCTCGACTGCACTGCGCAGGAACCGGTCACCGTCTGGAACTGCGCCTAGAACTGCTTGCCTCCACTCCGCAAGAGAAAGCACGATGCGAAGGAGCGCCGCAAACGCGCCGTAGATCGTTGCGGTCGAAGCCCGCCCATACCTGAGAGACGCGTCATCCAACGCGGTGCAGACATGGCGGAGAAGCTCCGCGCTGACGACTTCGCCACTGCCGAGCTTGCGGAGCGCCTCAACTGCCTGAATTCGGTCGAAAAACACCTGGGAAAGGATTGCGTCTCTCTGCATATTCTTCTTGATCTTCCTTCAACAATTGATAGAGGCCTTCCCACTCGGCCTTCAGCGCATCCTGCCGAGACAGATCTCCTGCAGCAACAGCGGCCTCGAACTGCACCGCCACAACGTGGAGCCGCCAGGACCACTTCATGCGCCTCATGAGAACGGTATCGGGTATCGACTCCCAAGACGATTCAATGGCCTCGACGGCTTCATCCCACGCCCCGACGCGAGTGAGGACTTCAACAACGGCGCACACATACCAGCCGCGATCCGCCCGGCGCACCGATAGCTTGCGGAGATCCGCGGATCGCTTGCTTGCCTCGGCATCAGGTATCAAGTACAGCAATCGGATGACATCCTCCTGTCCATGGTCGCTGACCTGCGGATCTTCCAAAGCCCTGATCACCAGGTCAACAAAGGTCGGCTGGTCCTTCAGATACTTGGAGATCGAAGTTAGGTCCCTGAGGTGCAAGTGGACCGAGACATCCATTAGAACTTTCAGGCACCACCGGGCCAGATCTGCACGGGATACATCGTCAGCGGTGTACCTGCGGAAGTAGAGCTGCATCCAATCTAACAGGAAACTCTCAACTTTTCCCTCGTCGCCATAGACGCGCATGAGCGTCAGGAGTGCCCTGCCAGCTCTCTGCTCCAGCGTACCAGTGAGAGAGATGCTCTCAAGCGCCTTCGCTGCAGCCTTGTGGACAATCACGTACTGGTCTTCCAGAAGCAGGATGAATGCTTCAAGAACCAACTCCGGGAGATCGTTGGAGCGCTTCCGTCCAGCACGTCCTAACGTCTTCGCAGCACTTGCACGCACCAGCGTTGAGGTGCCCACCATGGCCGTGTATAGCTCAGGCAAGACGAGACGCAACCCTTCTGGCGTAGTGATGAGCTTGCTCGACTCCTCCAACAGGACTGCGATCAGGGTGTCACGGCTGCCGTCAATCTTTGACAAGAAGTCGACGTATGACTCGGCCGCAGCCGGACTCCTACTGGCTGCCGCCGCCGCTATCGCCGCGAACACTTCTCGCGAGTGATAGAGCGCCGATCGAGAGTTCTGAGCTTCCAGCACTTCGAGGAAGTTTTCTGGCTTGCTGAGCGATCGCTCAGCGTCAAACGCTTCGAGACGGGCGTCCATAACGGCAGCTGCGCCCAGCGCAATGTCCAACACACCATCAACAGACTCAGCGATCTGCTCGCCGTATGGCCTCAGCGCATGAGTGATTTCGGTGAGTACGGTGAGATTCTTCGAAGTGCTCGACCACGCAACGAACCGCATCAGAGAGATTGCTGCGACCTTGCTATCCAGTACTTCCTCATCGGTACGACTGGTCCTGAAGATTTCACCGTAGGCCCTCACGAGGCGAGCTTCACCCTCCGCTGTCGCTCCCTCAAAATAGTTGGCGATCAATTTGTCTGTCTCAGAAGGCGCATGGCGCAGGGCATTTGCAACTGCACGTTGCAGGTCGCTGCACACCATCCGCCTTTCTCTGTCGGCATCGCTGTCGTCGATCAATAGATGCGCACGCGTCAGCTTGGTCACAAGCGAGCGTGAGAACCGATCTAGGAGATCTGGAGCTTGCGCTGAGAGAACCTTGAGCCCGGCAGTTCCCATCCGGATGGCATAGGAGCTTCGTGAATCGAGCAGGCACAGAATTGCGCGATAGACGGCCTCTGGCCAGACCGCAAAAACGGCCTTCAAGGGATCGGGATGGAAGACCCGCTCGCCGTGGCCAAACTCGGAGCGCGGGGCTCGGGCGAGGTGAATCAGCGCTGGAGCTGCCGCTTCAACTGTCTGTTCATCTGCTAGCTTGGGCGTCTCCATCACGATGTACGCGGCAGTTTGAACTGCGGTGCGTTTCGCTAGGCACTGCAGCGCTGCATCTGCAAGGCGGGACGGATCAGCTTTTGCATACTTCAGCGCCTGCAGCGCCACGTCTTGGCATCCGGCCTCTGGGGATGCGGTCAACTCGAAAAAGTAGTCAGTGAGAGATGGCGTGAGGACTTCCGGGGCGAGCCGCACCGTCTCAACGACACGTGTCTTGGCGTCGTCGGAAGGGGTGACGTCGAGGGTATCTAGGTCGTCAATCAAGGCTCGAACTGCTGCGTTCTGACCGACGCGTAGGGCCTCTCGGTGCATTTTCCGTGCCTCAAGAGCCGCTTGTAGTTTCGCCTCAGCACGATCAGCCTCTTCCTGCTGGCGGATTGCCTCGCGGTCGCGCTGACCCACCAAGATGGAGAGATTCGGCATGCGTACAGCTTGGCGCTTGTCACAATGCGCGCAGTTGCGGTCGTGAAAGTCGGTGGCACACGATTCGAGGTACCAGCCGGCGAAGCCGCTGGCTGGGGCGAAGTCGCACTCCATGGCGAAGTGACCAATGGGCAATCCAGTTTGCTGAGCAATCAAGCCAACTCCGCCCTGGTTGCTCACTCGCGCGTGAGAGCACCAGTTGTGGATGAGCTCCACAACCTCCTTGTTCCGCTCGCCGTCACTGATCATCTGACCATATCTAGCTTCGTCCATGCCGTCCGAACTCCTGATCGCTGCGCGACCGCCCCGTAGAGCGAACCTTCGTATGAGAGGGGTATCGCTTTTGTAATTCTATAAATTTAAGGCGAGTTTAGCGCCGCCATCGGGTCGTGATCCTCGGTTCAAACCCAAATCGGCGCGCCGCGAAGGGCATCGGCGACGCATGCCGACATCGGCTCGGCCAGCAGCGCTCCTGTTGTGATGGTCACTCAGGATGACGGGTACGCGACACGCAGCGGACGGCTTAGCCCTCCGCTGAACTCAGGCGTCGAACGACCGCTTGTGGACGTCATGTTCCGCACAGTTGAAGTCAGTTACCGCTGCAAACCAGATCTCATTAAGGCCTTGATGCTAATTGCAAAGGTTCGGAAGTGACTAGTGGACCCGGTTCGATTCAGCTTTCTAGCAAGCCGACTGTGATCCGAACTTGGTGCTCTACTTCTGACGGAGTCTTACCTTTGTTTATGGGGCTGGATGAGCTGTCGCCAACGAACCAACTATAAGTGAGATCCCTAGGAAAACAAGACAGCCTTCTGCTTGGCAGTTACTGTTCGAGCATCGAAGTCGCGCTTTACCTCGCCCGGTATAGCTGCCCAATCGTCCAGATTCAGTGCCAAGAGAATATCGCTGACGTACTCCGAACACTCTTGCTGCAAAGTCACGGCCTCATGGCAAGTATTAGCTGGCTGTATAACCTGATCGAGCGTATTCACTTTCGGAATTACAAACTGGCTCTGGCCATGAACATGGCCCGAGAGCAGGCGAAAAGGTTCTTTGGTTTTCCGCTTGCAGACCTGATCGAGCACCGTGAATCTCGGTCCGAACTTGGGGTTGATTTCCCTGATGTATTTCAGCACATCGGAAACCAGCATGTAGCCTTCACCCGTGCTTTCCACCTTGGCTAGCTCAATAGGGTGATCTTTGAAGTAGATCCACGACAGAGTCAAATCGATCTGCCCGCGCATAGAGAACAATGCTGCGCGCACAAGGCCCATAGAAAGATACGCAGCACACTCTCGGATAAGTGCGCCCACCCCCTCCAGCATGTAGTCTGCTTTTCCTGTGAGTTGGGTTTGATGCAAATACCTAACCCAAGCAAGCATCAATGTATTGGCCTCGTTGTACTCTGAAAGCGTCTGAGCACCGTTATTTGCAAGCGCATTGGTAACAGCCTGCCCGATATCTCTGAGTTGTTTTGCCGCCGTCATTTGCTCACATCTCTCGTAGTCCTAAGCTCCCATGGGGAGTCGTCACCTGAATGCACTTTTTTGTTTCTAATTTTGGCTGCTAAATGCAGCACTTCACTTGCGGGGGCAGCTCTAAGCAGACGGTCCACCCAATCCACAAAAGAACTCTTGGTGTATGGAGGAATATTCAAGGTGTCACCTCGACCGCGTCGGTTCATTTCATCAGTCAACAGCTTTGCGGCAGCCGCTGCACTCAAACCTGCCTCTTGTCGAAGCATCCTATCAATCATTACTGCTGCATCAGTGCCGCCTCGAGAAGATCGGACTGGCCGATGTGGCATCGACGTCTCTTCAAGTTTTCGCGAAGTAGCAACTCTACGCAGTTCAAGGACGTTAGCTATAAGACTTTGGAATCCGTCACGCCCCGACCTCTCCAACTCGGCTTCAATATCACGAGCAGATAGACTAGTTGCAGCTAGCGCCCGTGCAATTTTCTCGATTGAGGACATTTTTCCTCCTATAAACGCTTGCCGATTTCGTTGGCGACCGCACGAATCTTGACCATTATTGCCGCCTTATTCGGCGCTTTTCTATCAGTAGCAAAACCAATTGAGTCGTGCCTTGCTTCAAGAACTTTCGAGGACATCAATCTATTTGCCAAAGTTGCAGGGCCGAAAACGGAATGTCCTCGAAGCGCTGTTTCAACTTTAGGGTCTCCCCCTCTTTGAGAGACCCCGTTGATCAAAATCATCATATCGGGCTTCTTCGGAAGGTTAGGTACTTGGTCTATAAACTGATTTAAAAGTTCCAAGCCCAAGACCGAATAACGATCAGGTCTGACAGGCACAAGTAAATGCGTGCTCGCATGAAGTGCACAGAGCGTCATGAAAGAACTGCTCGGATTGCAGTCAATACAAATCAGGTCGTAGTGCTCACGGCACTTGGCGATAAACTCAAGAAATCTCTTCTGAGCACTGATCAGAAGCTTGTCGTTTGATGCAAGCGCAAACTTGGTCAGACGAAAATCACCAGGGATAAGGTCCAGATATATTCCATCATCAGGCTTTGTCAACGTTTTCAGACGATCAGCCAAAGTCGCCGGATCTGGAGCGGGTGTTGTTGGTTGACAGATATCGAATATCGTAGGCGGCGTCTGATCCTCGAGCACAGACAAGATTGTCTTATTATTTTTTTGTAGTGCTTCATAGCGCGTCCGGGTCATAACCGTCTGAGTGAGGTTAAATTGCGGGTCAAAGTCAATCAGAAGAGTCCGCTTCATAAGAACCCGATACGCTTCACGAAAGACATGTGCAGCTATTGTCGTTTTCCCCACACCTCCTTTCATATTGAGGATGGAAATCACGGGGGTCAGCGGTTTTTGTTGAGCCATTTAAATATTTACCAAATTGTCTGGCATGAAAGCACCTCTTACAGGCTGATTCTTTGCCATGAGGAGTTTACTGTTAGTCAGCCGCTAACGACTGAAATCGCTGCTAACTGGACGCTCAAAGCCCTCAATTTTCAAAAATTTGTTGAACTCCTCTTGTTAAAACCATTTAACACGAATTCGAAACATTGTTATTAAGATTCGCATGCGTTAAAAACTGCTCCACGTCTGTCAAAATTCTCGATATAAATCAATGCAATTCAAAACTTTCACATCTATGCTTTGAGTTTCAAGTGGGCGAGTTCGAAACATTGCCCTCAAGTTCTAAACATTGTTATCAACTACCACATTTACTGCATGTTGCAGTACGAAACCGTTCCCGTCACCCCCTTCCAACAAAACTGTTCCATCGTCTGGTGCGATGAAACCATGAAGGCTGCCATCATTGATCCTGGCGGCGATTTACCCTTGCTTGAAGCCGCATGCAAACAACTCGGCGTGACTTTGGATCAAATTTGGATCACTCACGCCCACATTGATCACGCGGGTGCAACCGCAGACTTAGCTGAGCAACTCAAGTTACCCATCGTGGGCCCGCACGAAGGCGATCAATTTTGGATTGACGGCTTGCCCGAAGCTGCCGCCAGCTATCACTTCCCGCCCGCTCGACCCTTCACGCCTACACGCTGGTTGCAGGACAACGATACCGTGACACTGGGCAAGCACACACTGCAAGTACGCCACTGCCCAGGCCACACACCGGGTCATGTGGTGTTTTATTCACCCGAGATCAAACGTGCATTTGTGGGTGATGTGCTGTTTGCAGGCAGCATTGGTCGAACCGACTTTCCACGGGGCAACCATGAAGACTTGATCACCAGCATCATCCAGCGCTTGTGGCCGATGGGAGACGACACTGTGTTTATTCCCGGGCACGGGCCTGAGAGCACCTTTGGGCGTGAGCGAAAAACCAACCCTTATGTAGGCGGGACCTAACAGCACACGCGCGGCACGTCTCTCAAATGCCTTTAGACACGCAGACCACAATTTTCATGATCTGCTTCGTGTACTTGATGCTGCACGGAGCGATCTGGCTTGCCTTGCTGGAATACCAGAACTTCCAAGTCAAGTTGTGGTGTATTTCGGGCATGGTCAGCGGTGTTGGCGTGGTGCTCATGTCCTTACGCGGCAGCATTCCTGAGTTCGCGTTCATTTACGTTGCGCAGTTGCTCATGGTGCTAGGCAATTTAGGGCGCATGGTTGCCTTGCGGATTTATTTGCTGCCTACGCCACTCAAGGCATCGCTGATCAAATACAGCGTGGCCAACGTTCTTTACATGTTGGTTTTTTCGTATCTCATGGCTGTACACGAAGCCGAGTGGGAGGCTTTGCTTTTATTCAATGGCTTTTATGCCGTTTTGTGCTTCGATTACTTTCGCATCGGTCGCAAGCTCAATCGACGCAGCCACTCGCTTGGAGCCAAGCTGCTGATGGCCGCAGGCTTGAGCTTCAGCATTTCACTCGGCACACGTACGGTAAGTGTTTTGTTGGTCGGCGATATCCACGACATTTACGCACCTAGCTGGGACCAAGCTGTGATGATCGTGGGCCAGTTCACTGCCATCACACTGAGCAACATTGCGTTCCTGCGCATCTTCTTAGAAATTGCTGAACGCAAAAAGATTGCCATGACACAAGAACTGGCAGCCACCAATCAGCGTGCAGAAGTCATGCGCAAAACCAGTGTGAACTTGAAGCAACTGCTGGATGAGCGTGAAGAAATCATTCGTCAACTGGCGCTGTTCAACAAGACCGCTGGCATGGGCGCTTTGGTTGCAAGCTTGGCACACGAGCTGAATCAACCTCTGACCGCTATTCAACTGAACGCCGAATTGATTGAGACCGCTATGGGCCAAGGCGATGCCTCCAATAACGCCATGGTTCAGCTGGCCATGCGTGATTTGATGAATGACAACCAGCGCGCGGCCACCATCATCAAGACCTTGCGCAATATGTTTGGCAGCGGACGCAAATCTGTGTCCGAATTCGATCTGAATAATTTGACGAATGAAGTGCTGCTACTTTGCAAAGCAAAAATTGAAAAGCAGCACATACAGCTCGTGCTTGAACTCCACGCTGAGGCGGTTCCGATTACAGGCGACAAATCACAATTGCAGCAGGTGCTGCTTAACCTGATCACCAACGCCATTGATGCATTTGAAGACAGCGATGCGCCGCACAAATGCATCACCGTCCGAACCTGTATCAACAACCATCAGGCCATTCTGACCGTCGCTGACAACGGCTCTGGCATTGCGCCTGATGTGGCCTCTACGCTGTTTGATTTATTGCGCACCACCAAAAAAGAAGGCATGGGTATTGGCCTATGGCTCAGCCGCACGATTGTGGAATCACATCAAGGCACGATTGAGTTTGACACCAGCGCCTCAACCGGCACCACATTCAAAGTGGTCTTGCCAGCGACCACTGAACCGCTGATTTACTAAACCTTTTCGCTTGCTTGTCGCTTGTCTACTTGCTGCGCTCGTACAGCGGCATGACTTTCGGCAAATTCGCCTGAATCTCTTCAATGCGTGTAGTGCCTGATGGGTGGGTACTAAGCCATTGCGGTGGAGCGCCCTTATTGGCAGCACTCATTTTTTGCCATAGCGTCACACCGGCACGAGGGTCATAGCCCGCTCGGGCAGCGATTTCCATGCCGACCAAATCGGCTTCGGTTTCGTCATCGCGGCTGAACTTGAGGTTGAGCAAACTCGCTCCTTGCTTCGCGACCAGATCCGTGAGTTGAGGATTAACACCAAAGAACACCGAGGCGACGGCACTACCAACAGCAGCAACGCCGTTCGTTGCCGTGGCTTTGCCCATGCGTTCACGTGCATGCTCGCGCAGGGCGTGCGCAATTTCGTGCCCCATCACCATTGCGACTTCATCGTCTGTGAGCTTTAGTTGCGTCAAGATGCCGCTGTAAAAAGCAATCTTTCCGCCTGGCATGCAAAACGCATTGATTTGGTTAGAGCCCACCAAGTTGACTTCCCATTTCCATTCTTTGGCGCGGGGGTTCCAGTCATAGCTGTGAGGGATGATCTCTTTGGCAATGCGACGCAGGCGAATCACTTCAGGATGGTTGTCTGGGCCGAGTGCGTTTTTGCTGGCCGCCTCGCGCATCATGTCGCCATACTGCTTGCGAGCCGATTGTTCCACTTCTGCAGCGGGCACCAGACCCGCAAATACGGACGATTCCATCTTCACATCCACGCCATCACGCGCTAACAATGCCCCGCCGCCAAGGCCACAGGCACAAGCAACACAACCGTAAATAAATGAACGTTTGGTAAGCATGAAAAGTCTTTGAAAGAAAGCCTGAAAATAGAGGCATGAACGATACAACAAGTCCAGCTACAGCAGCTCAAACCCATGCAAAAAAACCAAGCTGGTTGGCAGCGTTTCGCGTGTATCTCGAGCCTAGCGCTTGGCGCATGCTCTGCTTGGGCTTTTCGGCTGGGTTACCTTTGCTGTTGGTGCTGGGCACGCTGAGTTTTCGTTTACGTGAAGCGGGTATCGACCGCAGCACAATTGGTTTTTTAAGCTGGGTGGGTTTAGCTTACGGGTTCAAATGGGTTTGGTCACCGTTGGTCGACCGCATGCCACTGCCTCTACTGACGCAATGGCTGGGTCGCCGTCGCAGTTGGTTGCTACTGGCACAGCTCACTGTGGTGGCAGGCTTGATCGGCATGGCTTTGCTTGACCCGCAAGTGGCACTGGAGCCCGTGGTGTGGTGCGCCCTCGTGGTGGCGTTTGCATCGGCCACACAAGCCATAGCATTGGATGCATTTCGCATTGAATCAGCCGATGCACAGCACCAAGCCGCCTTAGCCGCTAGCTACCAAACTGGCTATAGGCTCGCCATGATTTGGGCTGGCGCTGGTGTGTTGTGGGTGGCCGCACGTGTCGCAGGCTCGGATGAAACGGGTTATGTGCACACGGCTTGGCAAGCCGCTTATTTGGTGATGGCTGCATCCATGAGTTTGGGCGTGCTCACGGTTTTGTTGTCACCCGAGCCATCGCCGCGCGACATGCCACCTGCTCGTAACGCTGCCGAATGGCTGCGCGGTGCGTTAATTGAACCCTTCGCCGAATTCATTCGCCGGTATCGCTGGCAAGCGGCACTCATTCTGGGGTTGATTGCGGTCTACCGTATCAGCGATGTGGTGATGGGCATCATGGCCAACCCGTTTTATGTCGACATGGGCTACACCAAAGACGAGGTGGCCGCAGTTACCAAAGTCTTTGGTGTGATCATGACTTTACTGGGTGCGTTTGTAGGCGGCGTGCTGTCCATGCGTTTGGGCGTGATGCGCATTTTGATGTTGGGCGCCGTGTTGAGCGCCATCACCAACTTGTTGTTTGCTTGGCTGGCCACACGTGGGCACGATCTGACCGCTTTGGTAT
>JACCDV010062650.1_pt1 | contig 38641 bp, 29 predicted proteins | sample 7446131 | NCBI WGS metagenome assembly JACCDV01 (sample SAMN15323448, study PRJNA562643) | freshwater metagenome | isolation source: river surface water | place: USA:Blue River Watershed | collected 2017-08-17
GATCAACCCTCTTTTTACATAGATGTCAGCGACTTCTTCATGAAAAAAAAGCAATACCCCAATGCGGTTAGGGTACTGAGCAATTTGGCTGAAATGCAAATCCAAGATCCATCCCTGCTTCGGCTTTTAGCACAAAGGCTTTTGCAAATGAAGGAGAACAAACTAGCCTTAGCACTCTTTGAACAAATCATTGAGCTCAGGCCGGAAGAACCACAGTCTTACCGCGATTTAGGTTTAGCACTCGAAGCTGTGGGGCAATTTCAAAAAGCGATAGAACAACTCTACAAAGTGGTTAAAAATCCTTATGACCACAGATTTGAAGGCATTCATATGATTGTCCTTAATGAAATCAATCATATCGTTAATCGGCATCCAAAAGGTCTCGATTTGAAGTTCATTGACCCCATCTTTTTAAAGAAATTACCTTTTGATGTGCGCATAGTTTTAAATTGGGATGCTGACGATACTGATGTAGACTTATGGGTGACAGAACCGGGGGGTGAAAAATGCATGTATTCTTATCAGCGCACCGAAAACGGAGGGCGTATCTCCAATGACTTCACACAAGGATATGGCCCAGAAGAGTACTTGATTAAGAAAGCCCCAAATGGCTCATTTCGCATTCAGGCGCATTATTACGGTAATCATCGCCCCTCGTTAAATGGCAAAGCGCAACTCACGGTCCAATTTTATTTACACTACGGTACGCCGTTCGAAATCAAAAGGGAGGTCACTCGACGTCTACAAACGGTAGATGAAGAAATTGACCTCGCTACTTTTGAATTTGATAACTAGCTTATTGTTTCACAAATTGCAAAACCGCCGCTCTTTTTTGGTCTGAGATACTAAGGTAATAGGTGCCGGCTGCAATTTTCGGGCTCAGTTCAAGCGTTTGTTTGATTTGGCCGTCTGTGGCTTTCAGTTCAAAACTTGAAATGAGTTGTCCGTTTACATTGAATATTTGTGCCTGTGCCACAGAACCTTGAACACCACTCACTACGACTTCAAAGGTTCCTTTATTCGGGTTAGGGAATAAAGAAGTAAGCTCAAAACTGAGTTCGGTAACTAAAGAGGTATTGACAACCACCTCAATGGTCGTGATACAACCATTGTTATCTTTCACTGAACAAGTATAAGTTCCCGCTGCTAAATTAGAGAAGAAAGAGCCGCTAAACCAGTTTGTACCATTGATAGAGAAGGTATAAGGCGAGTTGCCACCGCTTGCATTCATGGCAATCGTTCCATCAGTGCCATTTGAAATAGTTGTGGTTGCCGTTAATAACAAAGCACTGGGTTCAGTAATTGTGCTTGTAAAGGCCTGCTGACAGCCATTGACATCAAAAACATCTAAAGTATAAGAACCTGGGGTTAAACCTGTGTAAGGGCCACCATTCGCTTGTGCGGCTGAATTTAAATAATAGGTGTAAGGTGGTGTTCCGCCATTTACTTGGGAGAGTAAACTGCCGTTGTTGTCACCAAAACAACTGACCATCGTCGGAACCATATTGACACTGATTGGAGCAGGTTCGGTAACTGTATAAGTTAATGTTGTTGAACAGCCGTTGGCGTCAATAACACTGATGGTGTATGTACCAGCACCAAGATTTACAAAAGTATTATTGGCCTGATCAGCACCGTTATTGATCGCATAGCTATATGGTGCAGTTCCGCCGCTTGGTGTAACCACGATAGTGGCATCTTGATTACCTGCGCAAGAAATGGTAGCTGTCTGTTGAGCCGTTGCGCTCACGACAACCGCTGCCTGAAGTTGTAAGCTGCCTATGACTGCACAACCCGTCGTGTCTGAAACCTCATAGTTATAGGTTCCGGCGCTGAGTCCGTTGAAAATGTTACTGCTTTGCGGTGTGCCGTTGTTCAAAGTATAACTGAGCACACCCAATCCGCCAGTTGCATTGATACCTATTGAACCATCGTTGCCGTTGCAAGATGGTAGCTGATTGATGCTCGGGTTACCCAATACAATACTTGAGCTGCCATTGACAAAAATGCTAAATTGAAAGGCATCGTTGCAGGTATTTTCATCTAGGCCATTGCCATTGATATTGGTCAGGTTAAAAGCAATGTTGTTGCTCCCGGCAACAAGCCCTTGAAGATTAAAGTAAATGGTATCTAGAGCCGCATTGATATTTAACTGTGTGCTTGTGAAAGTGCTGCTTTGGGCGGTTGAGCTGCCAACTTGGTAAGTAAATTGCCCGCCTGTGATAGGATTTATACCTTGATTTTCGACAACAAGCCCAACTTGAGTGCTTGAGCCACAAATTCCGGCAGTTTGTAGAGTAAAGGCATCAACAATAGCTAAATCAAGCGTATCTGGGTTCATCTTGAAAGCCGATACATTGGTAACAATGGCATTGTTTGAATTCATGACAACACCTGTGTAGTAGAAAGTTTGGCCATCGAAATCATCGATGCACAAATGGTGATAATCTCCCCAACGCGTGTTGGCTGTTCTTGAAGACAATCCTTGCTTAATAACCGTTTCAGGTACCGTCATTTGCCCAAGTGGGTCACAAGCTCTTCGGCCAGTCAGTTGCAAGGAAGGGTAGTTAGGAGCTGTGGTTCCTGAGGTCGAGTAGGCCATCATGATGTTGCCGAATTTATCAATATTGATGGCAGGCATCCAACGATTGAGTGTCGTTCCTGGGGCGTAAGTACCTTCTTGATAAAGTGACCATGCACCCGTACTTCCTGTTGCTCTTCTGAGTTCGAGCCAACGAACACCTGCTCGGTTGCTCCCGTCAACATCTGTTGCTAAACACAACACCATTGCTTGGTGATCATTAAAAACGCGCATTGGCGCTTTGTACATAACCGGTTCACGTAAGGGATCTAGTTTGACAGTGGTGCCCGGTTGTGCGATGCAAGAGAAGCTTGTAAGACCGCACAAATCAGAATCTATTTCAGCAATAGCGACGTCTTGAATTTTGGTAACGGAGGCCGTATTGTTGGTCCAGTTGATGGTCATTTCCCAAATTTCAATCCAGTCATTGGTTGGGCTATCTGGTGAGCCGTTACTGTGTCTTTCGTCATCTCGGTGGCGAACAAAGAGTGGTTTTTGACCAGCAGGAGCAGGGAGGTCTCCTTCTAAATCTACTGGTGTGATGGACTGAAAACCAAACCCGTTGAGTGAATATCCGATTGCGGTACCAAAAAATGGAGAGGTGCTGCCGTTGATCAGGGCACTGAGTTTCATGGCATACACGCGTGGAGGTCCACCTTCGTTGGTAGAGGCAAGCAATGCATCTGAGCTTTCAGAGATGCTCCATTTTGGATAATCAGGAAAGTTCGGGCAGGTGAATTGGTAAAAGTAATAGGCTCCTTGCGGGTTACTTGTTTGGGAAACATAAACCAATAGTTTCTTTTGAGCAGTAGTAGAAAACTGTGTAATGATCCAACGCTTTGCAGTTTTGTAATACAAAATGATAGGGTCGCCAAGTCCCGTAACCGTTGGGCTACCAATGCTAGACATCACGAGCGTGCCTGAAACTGCCGCGCCGGTTTGTTTATTGAATATTTTGAAAGATCCACCGCTGTTGGCATTCGTTCCTTGGATATAAACAGTAGAGTCAGCTTCTCCGGTAGGGTCGGGTGGAGAAATTCCGTTACCGATACCTTGAACCTGCCACAAAAGTGTCGCACTAGCATTTTTATTGGTGACTTGATGCTGTTGCCAAACCCAATCGGGTTGATGCGTATTTTGAACCGTATTTTCAACAAGTTCTCTTCCTTTAAAGTTTGGTACTATAAATTCTTTAGGAGCACCACTTTGTTCGGGTGCCGGTACAAGCTTTGCAGCAGTAGGGCTAGCATAGCCATAAAATTCAGTTCCTTGCCCGAATGCCGTTTGAGCACCGAATAAAACAAGAAGGATGAGTAGTTGTTTCATTTTTATAGTTTAGTTATAAGGCCATTAAATTAATAAATTCAGCTGAAATAAACCGAGCCTATTATCTTTGTAAAGCATGAAAATTCTATTGTCTCCAGCCAAATTAATGCGCAACTTACCAAATGAAAACACCACTGAGCCCTCTTTTCAGGTTCAGGCCATACATTTGGCAAAAGTGTTAGCAAAGTGGTCCGTTCAGCATTATGTTCAAAGAATGGGGCTTTCAAAAGATAAAGCCAAGGAAACACAAGCTTTAATGAAAAATTGGCTTGTTGAACAAGGGAGTGCGGTCCCAACACCAGCAATCTTTGCTTATATCGGCGAAGCATTCAAAGCGCTCGATGTCATGACCTTAGATTCAGAGGCACAGCTATATCTGAACGAACACTTCTACATTTTATCAGGTCTTTATGGCTTGTTAAGCGCCAACGATGGTGTGCTTCCGTATCGTTTGGAAATGGCTCAAAAATTAGCAATAACCAAAAATCAACAATCGTTATATGCTTTTTGGAGACCACAAGTTGAAGCCTTTTTGACTTTCCACTTGGATGCTAATGAGCCCATTCTAAATTTGGCTAGCAGTGAATACAGCGACCTCATTCAAGATCAAAAGTTAGTCAATCGGATGCTTACGCCAGTATTCAAAGAAAACAAAGGCGGGAAGTTGCAAAGTGTGTCGGTTTTTTCAAAACAAGCCAGAGGTACCATGGCCAGATGGTGTGCTTCCGAAAAAATTTCAGACCCCCAACAAATCAAAGATTTCAAACTAATGGGTTATGCTTTTCAAGCAGAATTATCGGACGAAAAAAACTACTTTTTTGTCAGGACTTAAGTTCTTGTAGCTCGATGTCAGGGTTTTGTTGCAAAATATCCCAAGTATGATCAGCTAATAGTTTGACACTGGCTATAAAGGTCAAATGGGCGCCAGAACGACCCCAAGATTCAGGAGCAATCAAAGAAAGTAAATATTTGCTTTCTTCTTTAAGATATAAATGATACGTATGATTGATCAGCGGTTCAAAGCGCATTTCTGCTTGGTAAATGAAGGCTGAAATTTCTTTACGATCTTGAAGTTTTTTGGCTTGGGAAGCGAGCAATTGCATTTGCTCATAAATTTGCCCCAACTGCATATCGGTTTGTTGGCTCATGGCACTCAGCGCACGTCCTTTGAGTTTGCCTTGATCTTCAGGCTTAATGACAGCACTTCCTACCTGATGCGCATATGGCAACAAATGTGGATTTTCCGCGATTTTGTCCGGATCAATTGGATTGACGAAGTCTGGATTTGCTTGTGCTTTTTTTTCCATTTTTTATACCAGTTTACTCAAAGATTCACCAACGGCCGAACCGATGGCAATTCCCATGCCTCCCATTCGAACACCTGCATGCACGTTTTTGTTCAGGGACCTAATGATGGGTTTCTTTTGGTCGCCGACACACATAATACCTGACCACTGGGTTTCAATCTCAACAGGATGCCCAGGTAAGATCTCATTTTGGAGTTTGAATAGTAGTTGTTGATGGATGGTTTGGTTCAGGTCAAACTCGGTACTCGTTTCGCCCTCAAAATCTAAATTTCGACCACCCCCAAATAAGATACGATCTCCAAGATCTCTAAAATAATAATAGCCCGCTTCACTATGAAACGTGCCTTTAATTTGATGTTTGAGTGGTTTGGTGATACAAACCTGCGCTCTTGCTGGCCTGAGCTCATCAGGAAAATATTTTTGACTAAAACCATTGGTACACAGCAATAAGTGTGTGCTTTTTAAAGCGCCATGTTGGGTCTGGATATGTACTTCGTTTTGTGTAGCTTCAAAATCCAAGACTTCTGTAGCCAATAAAAAATGGATGTCTTGTTGGATGCATTTTTTAAATAGAGCGTCAATGAGTAAGTGGGTTTCAATACTGGCTTCGTAGCGATTCAAGTAACTGGTTTGAAAACCACTGAAGCCAAAGCGCTCTGGAGCCTGTGCATCAATGCTATACACATCTTTTAAGCCGAAATACTTCTGAAAACTATTGTTCAATTCTGCAATAAAATCGGTGTCCAGCGCACTTTCATGGCCAGCAATTAAATCCCAGGAGCCGCAGTTGCGCCAAGCCATCTGCTCAGGTTTCAAGCGCTCCTGTAGTAAATTTAACCCTTCAAGACGCAGTGCAACTGTTTCCCAAACAGCTTGGGTTGGCATTTTTTGAAGGTCGTCATGTAGCTCTGTTGGGCTTCCAAAACAAGCAAATCCTGCATTTTTTGTACTGGCACCAGTAGGTAAATAGCCGCGCTCTAAAATCAAGATTTTCTCATTGGGATAACGCTCCTTTAGCGATAGTGCGGTTGATAATCCGACGATGCCTGCGCCGACAATAACAAAAGTATTGTCTTGCAGATACAAGGCGCGTTCCCAATGGCTGAGTTGATTGAAGGCTAGCATTTTTTTTACTCGCTGATTTTTAGCAAATTTGTCTTTGAAACAAATGTACCAATTTGCGTTTGATTGGTCATTTAGCTTAAGTCAGGTTATCTATGAACAGAATTGTTTCCCTATTCTTTTTTCTGCTGTCTCTTCAGGCTTTGGCACAAAGAGATTTTTTAGTAGTCTTTGAGGGTCAAATCAAAGATTTACTCGACCAACAAAATTTATATGGTGTTACGCTCGACGTCATGCAGCAAGACGCCATTCTCACAAAGGTAATTTCTGATGAAAGTGGATCGTTTTATGCCTCTGCTCGTATACAGCAAGGTAGCCCTGTGCAATTGCGCTTAACCAAAGGAGCCTATCAAACCAAATACATTGCCATTGACCTCAGTGAAATGAAGGCCATGCAGGCTAGCCCTTATGGGCTTAAATTGATGGACGACGCGGTTTTCAATATGTACAAACTCAAGCCGAACGTCGAGCTTGGTTTTGCTGCGAATAAACCCACAGACAAATACAGTTGGTCTGCGTCCGAACAAAAGTTGGTTCAAGACAGCGCATTGAAAACAGATGCGGACCAAAAAGCGAAGGCCGCCTACCAGAACGCAATCGATCAGCAAAAAATTGACCGCTTATTGCTTGCGGCTGCAAAGTATGATGTTCCTGGGACCTTTGAAAAAGCGGTGCCTTTTTATGATTCGGTATTAAGCATTCAAGCAAACCATGTCAAGGCAACTGAACGCAAGAATTTTATTGTACAAACGCTAAAAGCTGAGCAAGAATTAGCCGCTAAGAAAAGTCAACAAGCAGCGCTATTGACTGAAGCGCAAAGTGCAAAAGCGGCTGGCGATTTAGTCTTAGCCGAGCAAAAAATCAAAGCAGCCGATCAAATATTGCCAGGCAACAGCAGTGTACTTGCAGAGCAGCAAGCAATTACAGCCTTACAAAACGAGAAAAAACAAAAGGTAGAAAAACAAAATGCTTTCCAAAAAGCCTGGGATAACGCGCAAAACGCCCTCACCAAAGGAAACACGACACTTGCTACCCAATACTTCACGGAAGCAGAGAAAATTCAGCCAGAGGAAAAACCCCGCGTTGAGCAAGAACTGCAAAAAATAAAAAATACGGTTCAAGACAAAGACACCGAAGTTAAGCTCAATAAATTATTAGCAGAAGCTGATTTGCAATTTAAAAACCTCAAGGGCAATATCACAGAAAAACAACTGATGGATATCCTTGAAAAATACAAGCAAGCCGACAAACTCATAGCGCTCTTTCACAAGCAAGTCCTCATCGATCAATATTCTAAGAAGTTACAAGCCGGTATGAAACTCGTTACCGACAAACTTGAAAACTTGTCTACGGTCTACCAAAGTCAATTGGCTAAAGCCAATGAACACTATGAAAATGACCAGTTGCCTATGGCCCAAAAGGTGCTAGGTGCGCCTGCAATGGAAAGTAGAAAAAACGAACCTGCAGTGATCGAATTACAAAAGAAGATCACCTTCAAAGGTCAGTTTTTAGCTAAAAATGAAGGCGCATATCGCACCTTGAAAGAGGGCAAAGACAAGCAAGTTGCTTTAAAAGCACTTGAAGACGCTCACAGTTATGGAAAACAACAAGAGAGCTATTTGAAAGGTACTGAGTTGCCTAGGCTCCAAAAATCCATTGACTCTTTGAAATTGATTTTAAATCCAGTGAAGGCACCTCTCAAAGATTCAGAAGTGGCTGCTACGCCTGCTGGTATTATGCTTAGTGCTCCGGGTGAAGCAGTTTCAGACGGTTCTCAAGCTTTCAATGACCTGCACCAAACAAGAAATGCTGCCGAAGAAAATCCTTATCGTCAACAGCAAAATATCAAAACACAAATTGACTACAAAAATTACTTTAGCCAACAAGCTGCCCAAGTGACTAGCTATGAAACGGCCAACCAATTAGCGCTAACAACTGCCCAACGCGAAGTGCAGGCCAAGCAAAACAACCAAGCTCAAAACGAGCTGCAAGACCAAGCGGCTAAAGTCGCGCAGCAAACAGAAGTTGCAATCACGCAACGCAACACCGAAGCTGATGCGCGCCAACAAGATAACGCTCAGAATCTTCAGGCTTTCAAAGACGCTAAAGATTTTCAACATCAAGAAGCACTCAAAGAGGAGCAGCTCCGAGAACAAGCAGCGCTTGAACATATTAATCAGGTTCAAAATACCCGCGAATTACAGCTCAAAGGTCAAGAAAATGCAGCTGTAGATAAATCCAAGGCCATGAACCAACAAGCTCAGACTGTTGAGTACACAAGGCAGCAACAGCAAGCTTTAGCCGATCAAAATAGCGTGGCTCAGCAGCAAAAAATTCAACAGACTGCTGAATCAAGGGTTCAACTCAAAACTACACCTAATTATCTGAAAGATGAAAATGGCGTGCTCTTCCCGACCAATTCCATGACCGAGAAAACTTATCAGATAAAAAATAAAGAAGGTTTTGTTACCAAAGTGATTGTAAGAAGGGTAGTAGTAGATCCAAATGGTCATGGTGTTGTTTATGAACAAACTACTGACGAGAATGGAAAAACTTATTTTACCCGTGACGCACAGGTTTGCACTGAGTATATTTGGTTCAACGAATCAACAGGAGCCAGCGTACTTAAAAAATAATTGATTCATGCAAGTTCATTTTATTGCAATTGGTGGCAGCGCCATGCACAATTTAGCTATTGCCTTATCCAGAAAAGGCGTACAAGTCACTGGTTCTGATGACGAAATTTTCGAACCCTCTTTTTCTAGGTTAAAAAAACAAGGTATTTTGCCGGCCACACTAGGTTGGGATGCCTCGCGCATTCACGGAGCACTTGACGCCGTTATCCTCGGTATGCATGCCCGAGAAGATAATCCTGAGTTATTAGCAGCAAAAGCATTAGGGCTGCCTATATATAGCTATCCGGAATACCTTTACGAGCAAAGCAAGAATAAAATCCGGGTAGTCATTGGCGGAAGTCATGGCAAGACCACTATTACCTCGATGCTCTTGCATGCAGTTGCCAAACTTGGGCTGGAGGTTGATTACATGGTGGGCGCTCAACTTGAGGGCTACGATTGCATGGTCAAGCTTTCTGAAACTGCACCTATTATGATTTTGGAAGGCGATGAATACCTGAGTTCGCCCATTGATCGCCGCCCTAAATTTCATTTATACCAACCAAATATTGCCTTGCTTTCAGGTGTAGCCTGGGATCACATCAATGTCTTCCCAACTTTTGAAAACTACGTCGAGCAGTTTGCCAAATTTATTGAGCTCATTGAAGCAAATGGTTCCTTGGTTTACAATCATGAAGACCCTGTTTTACAAGATTTGGCAAAAGACGTTCAGCATTGTGAACTCAAGCCTTATCAGACGCCTGAATTTTCGCCTACAGCAACTGGAACCCGCTTAACTTTTGACGGACAAACCTATGACTTAAAGATTTTTGGAGCTCATAACCTGCAAAATTTAATGGGCGCCATGTATGTTGGGCAACAAATGGGTATTCAACCTGCTGCGTTCTTGTCTGCGATGCATGACTTTACGGGTGCGGGCAAGCGCTTACAAAAGGTCACCGAGCATCCGGAATTTGTCATGTACAAAGATTTTGCGCATTCTCCATCTAAGCTAAAGGCCACGACCTCAGCTGTGGCGCAGCAATATCCGAACAGGGAGGTCATTGCTTGTATGGAACTCCATACTTTTAGCTCTTTACAAAAGGCATTTTTACCGCAATATGAGGGCGCAATGGCTGCTGCAGATCAAGCATTGGTTTATTTTAGCCCAGAGGTGGTTGCGCACAAAAAATTACCAGCGCTTTCGATTGATGAGGTCAGTAACGGCTTTGGTGGAGACGTATTGGTTTGCCAAACAACCGAACAGGTACTTTCGTTTATTCACAACATTGACTGGCACAATAAAGTATTGTTAATGATGTCGAGTGGAAACTTTGATGGCATCGATTATGATGCACTTGGTGCAGCAATAGTTGCCAAGCTTTAAAGTCAATCTAGTCTTTAAAAACGATTTTTCTATAGATGACAGCAATCAATAAACTATTGAGTGTGCTGTAAACTAAAAGTGCCAATAAGCTCACGCTGAGTGTAAACTGAGGATTGTACATCAAAGACATATTTTGTTTGGCAAGTGTCCTGATTTCTTGATCTGTTTTGTTTTCTAGTGCCTGATTGCTTTTTCTAATTTGAGCAATTTCAGAAGGACTGTCCATTTGGCTTTCAATTTGTGCCAATTTCTGTTGATTGAAGCTAGGGTCGATGTCTTTGTAGTAGAAAAACAAAAAGAAACTCACGAGTAGGGTATAAGGCAAACCTACAGACAAACCATTTTTAATATCAGTCAAGATATTGCTTTGTGCTTCGGTGCGTTTTTTCTTGTACAAGAAAAGGGCGATGCCGGCCGTCAAGAAGGCCATATTGAGCAACACAAAAGGTTGGATTTGATGTAGCTGCCATTGTGCGGCAAACGCGAGCATTTTCAGGGCAATGAAAGCCCCGCCAAAACCAAGTGCGTATGTCCAGGCGTTTTTCATTAGCTATTCATTGAAACCAAGAATTCTTCGTTGGATAGCGTGTTTTCCATGTGTGATTTCATGAATTCCATCGCTTCAACTGGGTTCATGTCTGCGATGAATTTTCTGAGTAACCAAACGCGTTGTAACACATCTTTACCAACTAATAAATCTTCGCGGCGCGTACCCGATGCTGTAATGTCAATTGCTGGGTAGATGCGGCGGTTAGAAATTTTGCGGTCAAGTTGAAGTTCCATGTTGCCGGTTCCTTTGAATTCTTCGAAGATGACTTCATCCATTTTTGAGCCAGTTTCAGTAAGGGCAGTAGCCAAAATTGAAAGTGAACCACCGTTTTCAATTTTACGAGCGGATCCAAAGAATCTTTTTGGTTTGTGCAATGCGTTGGCATCGACACCTCCAGAAAGTACTTTTCCAGATGCAGGAGAAACTGTGTTGTATGCGCGTGCTAGACGGGTGATAGAGTCGAGTAAGATACAAACGTCGTGTCCGCATTCTACCATGCGCTTCGCTTTTTCAAGGACCATATTGGCCACTTTTACGTGGCGCTCTGCTGGTTCATCAAAGGTAGAGGCAATGACTTCTGCTTTAACTGAGCGAGCCATATCTGTTACCTCTTCAGGACGTTCGTCAATGAGTAAGACGATTAAGTAAGTTTCAGGATGATTGGCAGCAATTGCGTTTGCGACATCCTTCAAGAGCATGGTTTTACCTGTTTTAGGTTGCGCCACAATCATACCGCGCTGTCCTTTACCAATTGGCGCGAAAAGGTCCATGACACGCGTTGAGAGCGTTTCTTGGGAGTGGCCAGTCAGTTTGAATTTTTCTGAAGGGAAAAGCGGTGTTAAATATTGGAAAGGAACGCGATCACGGATGTAAGATGGATCGCGGCCATTAATTGATTCTACTTTCACCAACGGGAAGAATTTTTCTCCTTCACGCGGTGGACGAATGGTTCCTTTGACGGTATCGCCGGTTTTTAAACCAAATAATTTGATTTGGTTTTGAGAAACATAGATATCATCAGGGGAAGGTAAATAGTTGTAATCAGACGAGCGCAAAAAGCCATAACCATCTTGAATCACTTCAAGAACGCCTTCAGCTGTTACAATGCCAACGAGGTCATAAAGATCTTCTTTCATGGCTTCAATGGCTGCATTTTCAGAGTTGGCGTCTGAATTTTGTTGCTCTTTTTGAGCATGCTCATTGCGTTGATTGAAACGCGGATTATTTTGGTTTCCTTGCTTGTTCGGGTTGTTTTGTTGATTTGGGTTACCCTGATTGTTCTGGTTGCCTTGGTTAGCAGTTTGATTTTGGTTGTTTTGTCTGGGCTGCTTCTCGCGTCTGGGTTGGTTATTTTGCTCATTAGCCACCGTAGCAGCTGCTGTTTGAGCAGCGTCTGTAGCAACAGTTTCAGTGCTTTGATTTTCTGAAGATTCTTCGCTAGCTATTGGTTTTCTTGCTCTTTTAGTGCGCGTATTTTTCTGGGCTGTGCTCGTGGCATCAGTTGCTGCGACAATTGACTCATTTGAATGCTCTGCTTGAGTAGCTTTCGGAGTTTCTTTTGAGGCACTTGATTGCTGAGCAGCTTGAGGTTCACCCATAATTGCTGCAATCAGTTCGTTTTTTTTAAGTGCACCGGCTTCGAGGCCTAGACTTTGTGCAATGACACGGAGGTCTGAGATTTTTTTACTCTCTAAGGTTTTAAGATCCATCAATGGTAAGTTAAATGCTGAATTTGGAGCAGTCCCTGAAATGGGCAATTGGAAATTCGTTGCAAGTTTAAGCAAAAAACATAGAAAAATGCCATACAAAGCAATAATTCTATGTTTTTCGTTTTTGTTTTTTGGCTGCTGGGAACAAGATGTTGTTTAAGATGAGTCGGTAGCCCGGAGAATTGGGGTGTAAATTGAGGTCGGTTGGGGGGTCTCCAACTAAATGTTGGTAGTCTTCGGGGTCGTGTCCACCGTAGAAAGTCCAGGTGCCTTGTCCAAATTCACCGTGTACGTAGCGGGCCGTATTTGCTGCTTTGTTTTCTCCGAGAATGAGCACATTTGGCTTGATGAATTCTCTGTGAAAGTCTGTGGTCTGCCCCATGAAGCCATTGATGACATCAACATGGCATTGCGTGAGCATTGTCGGGACGACATCCCATTTTGCCGAAAAATCGAAGAGCGTGAATTGGTCGCTTTTTTCGGTGATGAGGCGTTTGTTTCTGAGTTCAGTACCATCGATGTCTGAGTATTCATAGACCATTGGGTCTTTGATGATATGAAAGTTTTGAAAAGCAAAGGTGTTGTTGAAATTTAATTTTTCTTGGGCATTTGGATCGGAGGGGGTGCCGTCAAAGACAGACTCTTGGATGTCCACGCTTTCGGCTGCTAAGGCAATATCAAAAGAATCGGTCCCGGAACACATGGTAAACAAAAAGCCTCCACCAATGACGAAATTCCGAATATTGACCGCCACAGCTCTTTTAAGCGCGGCTGTGCTTGCATAACCCAGCTTGGCTGCAGACGCTTCGGTGCGCGCCACTTCTTGTTGGTACCAGCTTTGCATGCGCGCTGAGCCATAGAATTTTCCGTATTGGCCCGTGAAGTCTTCGTGGTGTAAATGCAACCAATCGTACTTGGGTAAAATACCATTGACAATAGCCGAGTCATAGATTTTATCATATTTGATTTCAGCGTATTCGAGCACGAGTGTTACGGCGTCGTCCCAGGGCATTTTGTTTGGTGGCGTATAAACCGCAATTTTTGGCGCTTTCTCGAGTTGTACCACCTCCATATTGACCTCGGGGTCATTGATTTGCGCTTTGATTTGATTGACTTGGCCGTCGGCTAAAACCTGATAACTCACGTTGCGAAGCAACAGTTCTTCTTCAATGCTTTGTAAATGAGGAAGTAAAAAAGAACCGCCACGGTAATTGAGCAGCCATTCAATGGTCACTTGGTTTTCAAGCGTCCAGTAGGCGATTCCGTAGGCTTTCAGATGATTCTTTTGGGAGTCATCCATCGGAATCAGAATCTGGCTAGCCAGTAATTGCTGAGAGAAAAAGAGCAAAAATAAAAAGAGGGGTACCTTAAAAAGGATCTTCATCGCTATCTTCTTTTCTGAAAATATCTTCTTCAGTTTCATCCATCTTGCTTTTCATGGTGTAAGTAGCAAACTCTTGGTTGAACTGATTGAGGCTATTTGAATTCGGATTAGGGAGGTCCAGGCCTTCGACTTCATCGAGGTTTTCAAAGCGTGCAAATTCAGGCACAAAGCGCAATCTCACATTTTTGAGTGCACCGTTTCTGTGTTTTGCAATGATGATTTCACCGGTGCCTAATGTTGAGTTACCATCAGGGTCTTGGGTGATGTCGTAGTATTCAGGTCTGTAGATAAACGATACGATATCGGCATCTTGCTCGATGGCTCCAGATTCACGAAGGTCGGAAAGCATTGGTCTTTTGTCGCCTCCACGCGTTTCTACCGAACGGCTCAACTGACTTAAGGCAATAATTGGGACATTGAGTTCTTTAGCAATCTCTTTAATGGATCTGGAAATGGTTGAGATTTCTTGCTCTCGGTTACCACCGTTTTTGGAATCTTTGGCACTCATGAGCTGCAAGTAGTCAATAATGACGAGGTCAATATTGTACTGCGCTTTCAAGCGGCGACACTTGGCGCGGAAGTCAAAAATATTGATGCCCGGGGTGTCGTCAATATAGATGGGTGCCTCGGCTAGTTTGCCAATGCGGGTGTGGAGTTGTTGAAATTCATGCTCTTTAAGGTCTCCTTTACGGAGTTTTTCAGCGGGCAACCTCGATTCACTGGCAATGAGACGCTTGACCAACTGTACTGAGGACATCTCTAATGAGAAGATAGCCACACCTTTTCCGTAGTCAACAGCGGTATTTCTTGCCATGGACAATACAAATGCTGTTTTACCCATACCAGGACGCGCCGCTAATACAATCATGTCAGAGCGCTGCCAACCGGCAGTTACTTTGTCGAGGTCGTGGAAACCTGTTGGGATACCTGATACGCCATCGGCATTTTTAGAGGCCAATTCAATTTCGTGAATGGCTTCTTGAACAATATAGGACATCGTGCCTACTTGCTTGGACATATTATTTTCAGCAATGCTGAATAAATCTGACTCGGCATCATTGAGCAAATCAAAGACATCACGCGTTTCGTCATAGGCGTCGCGGATGATTTTTGAACTGACATTGATGAGTTCTCGTTTGATGAATTTTTCGGCCAAGATGCGCGCATGGTGCTGAACGTGAGCAGCACTAGCAACACGATTGGTGAGCGAGGCAACATAAGGTGTGCCGCCTGCTAATTCTAGTTCTCCGCTTTTTTGTAATTGCGAAGTAACCGTGACGAGGTCAATAGGGTTGGTCGCCGCAAAAAGCGCACGGATGGCTTTGAAAATGTGCTGATGACGCACGTCATAGAAAGTTTTTTCGGAGAGGATGTCAATGGTGTCATTGATAGCGCGGCTTTCAAGCATCATGGCGCCAAGCACAACTTGCTCAATATCTGTTGCTTGAGGTGGTATTCTGCCTATTTCAGACAGGGCTTGCGCAGCATTTTTCACACGTGTAATTGGCTTTCGATTGCTATCCGGATTCTCCATGAAACAAATATAGGGAAAGGCTGCTGTTTATTATAATTTGCCAATTGGGAGTTATAAAAAAGTTGTAAAGGCGAGTTTTGAACAATTGTTGATATCAACGCAGTTCTTTTTTGGCAGCTGCAGTGCCAATGGTTCTGGTGATGAGGTCTAACTCTAGTTTTGGCGAGCGCGCAGGGGAATAAGCTCGTCCGTAAAATATGATTTGCAAATGCAGTTTGTTCCAGAGCTCTTTAGCAAAAAGCGCTTTGGCATCTTTTTCAGTTTGTACTACATTTTTTCCGGAGGTCAGGCCCCAACGGGTCATTAAGCGGTGGATGTGTGTATCTACCGGAAAGGCCGGAAAGCCAAAAGCCTGAGACATCACTACCGAAGCTGTTTTATGCCCGACGCCTGGCAGCGCTTCAAGTGCTTCATAGCTAGCTGGTACTTCGCCATTATATTGGTTCACAAGTATTTTAGAGAGTTCGGAAATGGCAGCTGCTTTTTTCGGTGAAAGCCCACAAGGTCTGATGATGCTTTGAATTTGATCAACCGGAACCTGACTCATGTCAAAAGGGTTGTCTGCTAAAGCAAAAAGTTTTGGTGTAATTTGATTCACGCGCTCATCGGTGCACTGCGCCGAAAGCAAAACGGCTATCAGCAAGGTATAGGCATCCTTGTGGTCGAGTGGGATAGGCGTGGTCGGGAAAAGTGCTTCTAACGTTTGCACCACAAATTGTGCTTTCTCTTTTTTTGTTTTCATAAAATTCCAAAACTTAGGAAGTGCAGCCAACGTGTTTCAGTCAGCAAAAAGTAAATCATAAACGGCCCAGCTAGAAACCTAGAAAAATAAGAGCCGGCTACAAAAATAATATCGGCACTAGCAAAGCGCCAACTGATCCAAGGGAGAAGAAAGAGAAGGCTGACCCAAATTTGTGCCCAATAAAAGGTAAAATGAACGGGTGTGCGTCTGATCCAATGCTTTTCTTGAAATTCTATGCTTTTGACCTGTCTGAGCCACGGTGTTTCAATAGCTCTGATACGAACAGATTTACTGAGTTGTTGGCTGAAATAGTCCGCAACCCAGTAATGTCTTTGGTCGGTACTAAAGAAAAGTTGTACCGCATGCCCTTCGACGCTCTGGTAGGTTTTCGATCCAAAACGAGTCGGATAAATTTCACGCTGCTTTTCAGGCAGGAAATAATCGAGCCAAACCACAATGAATAAACAAAGCCCTAAAACAGCAGCAAATTGGTGCCATCTACCTTTCCAAGATGATTTTAAATCTTGTAGGTATGCAGTTTTGTAGGCCTCTTCGGCTGCTTTTCTTTGTGCGAATTTCTGGCGCGCATGTTGGCGATACTGCTCGTAAGCTGCTTTTTGTTGTGCATCTTGCGCAGCGCGTTGGTTTTCATTTTGCCAAACTTTTGTCGCGTCAGGAGTTTCGCTACTGCCGTTTAGGAGCAGTTCATAAGCGGTCTGGATCGCTAAGAATTTTTCGTGGGCACCTGCCGAATTATTTTTGTCGGGATGGTATTTTTTCACCAAGCCGCGATAAGCCCTTCTGATTTCTTGTGGGCTTGCACTGGGTTTCAACCCAAGTATCTTATAGGCTTCTCCAGCTTGCATCAGTGAGGTTGGCGAGTGTTTCTTGCCGCTTAATTTTTAAGGTTTGAGTTCTTTGAAATTGAGCAATAAATGCAATTTTTTTTGGAATGGCTGCGGCCGTAAGCCCAAGTGAGTTCCAGTCAAGCCCGAGATCAATAGCTTCTCCTTCAATGACTAGACCAACTACCGAACCCCATTTTTCATCGGGCACGGCTGTCACAAAGAAAGGATGAGAAAGCACAGTGCTTAAAGTTTTTTCGAGTTGCTCCGGAATAATCTTCATACCACCGCTATTAATGGCAAAGTCAGCGCGACCAATCCATTCAAAGTGCTCCTTGTCTATTAAGTTGACCAAGTCATTGGTGTAAAGAGGTGCATCAAGCAGCGCGGGGTAATGAATGGTTAAGCAATTTTGCGCTTGCTCAAAATGTACGCCTTCAATGGCCTTGAATACCTCTGAAACCCCGTTGCGAACATTACGCAAGGCAACATGAGACAAGGTTTCGGTCATGCCGTAACTTTGAATCAATGAAATTGATAAGTTGTTACAAGCCACGATTAAGTTTTCTTCAAGCGGCGCTCCTCCAATTAATATTTTTTCAATGCCGGCGAGTTTCAAAGGCTCATGTTTCAAGCTCTGCTGCAATTGCGTCGGAACCATCGAGATGAAATTGATGGCAGCATCAAAGTTATGGAGGGGCCTAGATGAAGGAAGGTCGATGAAAAGTTCAAAATTGGCATGCATGGCACGCGCCAATTGCAGCAGCCCGCCCACACTTGTAAGTGGTAAGCAAACCAGGGCTTTTGTGTGCTGATCAAGTTGCAGTGCTTTGATGCTGGCATTGGCAGAGGTCAGTAGTTGTGCTTTTGTAAATTGAAAAGATTTGGGTTCACCCGTTGATCCTGAACTCTGAAAAATGAAAGGGAGGTCCTGCTGCCAAGCACGCAAGAACTGCTGTACTTGCGCATGCAATTCAGGTGCTTCAGAAAGTAAATGCCAATTTGAAGGTATCAATATTCAATATCGAGGTTAAAGCGATTTTTGAGGGTGTGTAAGTTCGGGTTTTTGCGGGCCAAAGCAGCAAATTTGTCTTTGCCGGTCAGAAATTTCACTTCTTCGTTTCCGTTTTCGGCAATAATGATTTGAATATCGAGGTAATAATTGGAGAGTTGCTTGCGCATGAAATCTTTAAATGCGAGCAAATGAGCTTGAATGTAGTTTTGCTGTACTAAGTTGTCAACAACGAGTTCTAGGGTTTCATCATTTTTGAGGATGGGATCTCTTTTGATCAAGGCGTTGTAAAACGTCTCCATACCATTTTCCTTGAGCTGAAAAGCGTATTGTTTCCAATACATCTTGACGTGGTCTAGGTGGAAGCCTTCACGTGGTAGGTCTTCTTGCTTGACTTGTTTGTTGCCTTCTTTTTCTTTTTCAAGCACTTCTCGGATCGAGATGATATTGCTTTTAACCTGTCCTTGGGGTTTTGTTAAGGTTGGAGGAGGCGTTGGGTTGGCTTGCAGTTGCGCTGCAGCTTGTGTGCTATTTGAAGAAGTTTGTGAAGGAGAAGCATTTGGTGCTGCATTTTCTTTGTTGGCAGCTGTCTTGTTACTCTTTCTTAATGATTGCGTTGGAAAGGGCAGGATGTCAATGCGCTCCGTTAGTCCTTTTTTTTTTCTTGCTCTTGCTTTAAGGAGCAGAGTTGCATAAGGGCTACTTCAATGAGCAGGCGCTGATTCTTGGAGGCCTTGTACGAGACATCTGTTTTGGACAGCACTTGTAAGCTTCTGAGCAAGCGCTGGCTTTCAATTTCATTAGCTTGGCTGATGTAGCGCTGCTTGATGGTATCGGGCGCTTCTAATAAAGTAGCGGTTTTAGGATCTTTGCAAACCAACAGATTGCGCACGTGTTCGGACAAACCAACTACAAAATGGTGGCCATCAAATCCTTTCTCGTAAATGTCGTTGAGTATGAGTAGGGCAGCAGAGATGTCTTCTTTTTCTGCGGCGTCTGTGATTTTGAAATAGTACTCGTAGTCAAGGATGTGCAGGTTGTCGAGCACATTTTGGTAGGTCAGGGTAGAACCCGCGAAGGTGACTAACTGATCAAAAATTGAAAGGGCATCGCGTAAGGCTCCATCGGCCTTCAAGGCAATTTGATGCAGGGCTTCTGGATCTGCCGAAACGCCTTCTTTGGTGGCAATTTGGGTTAAGTGGTCTGCGATGTCTTTGACACGAATTCTTTGGAAGTCAAAAATTTGACAACGCGAGAGAATGGTCGGGATGATTTTATGCTTCTCGGTGGTGGCTAAAATAAAAATAGCGTGCTTTGGTGGCTCTTCTAAAGTCTTTAAAAAAGCATTAAAAGCGGAGGCAGAGAGCATGTGAACCTCATCGATGATGTATACTTTGTGCGTGCCTAATTGCGGGGCAATGCGCACTTGGTCAATGAGGTTGCGGATGTCGTCCACGGAGTTGTTGGAAGCGGCGTCGAGTTCATAAATGTTGAGCGAAGTGCCCGTGTGAAAAGACTGACAAGAATCACAGGTGTCGCAAGCTTCTGTTTCTGAGGTTGGATTGAAACAATTGATGGTTTTGGCCAAGATGCGGGCGGTAGTGGTTTTTCCTACCCCTCTTGAACCACAAAACAAAAAAGCTTGAGCGAGGTGTTGATTTTTGATGGCATTTTTGAGTGTGTTGGTGATGGCAAATTGCCCAACAACGGTGTCGAAGGTCTGGGGACGATATTTGCGCGCTGAAACAACGAAATCACTCATGACTCAAAGTTACTTTTAATTTTTCAAAATGGTTTCACTCCAGCTTCCTATTTTTAACACATAAGTGCCTTTTGCCAAATTTTCAAGTGCAATAATGGCCTCCTCGGAAACTTTTCCGCTCAGAACCACGCGACCTTGTTGGTCAAGAATGGAAAAAGCTTGACCAATTCGGGTGTGAGCTACTTTTATTTGTGAACTGCTCGGATTCGGAAAAACCTGGCGCTCATCAGAGATCGTGCTTATCGAATTGGTGCTGTCATTTTGATCGTAAACATTCAAATAGATTTTTAAGGACCCAGAACGCACGTCGCCCCAAATGGTGTAGAGTTTGTTTTGGTGAAACTGCACGTTCAAAAAGTCATTGCCATTTTCAAGTAAAATGGAGTCATGTGCAATGAGTGGGCTAATGAAGATTTCATCGGACCAAGCGCCTTGAGACCTGATGCGGCAAACGATTTCTGTAGGTGAACTGTAGGTATTTGGGGTGCCATTGCGACGATCGCGCCAACAAACGCCTAGCTCACCATCGGTGTCATAGGCTGACCACGCTAAATCTTGTAGCACACCATTGGCTTGTGCATCATTATTTACACGCACAGGTGCCGACCACTGACCGTTTATCTTTTCAATCAGGGCAATATCTGGGTCTCCAAAAACTTCTGTCATAAAAGTATAGGCAGCCTCATTTGAATTGCTCGGGTTAATGCTCAAATGTGGTCCTTTTTTTAAGCTATCATTTTGGCTTCCAAAGCCGAGGCCTTGAAAAGCTACTGCATAACTGTAAAATGAGGCAGGCGCCGTTTTAGAAACTTCAACAACACGTGGCAAAAAACTTTGAGCAGGGTCCCAGCTTGGGTAAAGAGCCATAAAAGTACCATCATCGTAAAAAGCAGGTGAAGCTAGGGGCTGACGAATTGAATTACCAGCTAAATATGGAGCTGCATCTAATTCAGTTAATGAAAAACTCTGACCCTGATCTGAGGAAACGGCCATGTAAGGATGGTATGGCGCTTGAACAAGCGTTGGTTGATTCGCATTGGTGCTCGTGATGACAACACTACCCGTGAGCGGATCAACTGCAATCCAAGGGCGATCAATGCAAAGTTTGTTCGGACAAGAACTGATGTCTCTTGCAACCACAGCCGGCCCCCAAGAAACCCCACCGTTCGTAGATTTTCTGCAAATGATGGCGCCGTTACTAAAATTTGCGTTGTCGTAGTCGATGTAAGCCATGTAGAGGTTTCCTTGCGCATCATAGGCCATTGAAACGTCGGCGCTACTGTTGCCGCTTTGCTGATGGGCTTGCCAAATAGGCGCGGACCATGTTTGGCCACCATCTTCTGAAACTGCACTCTTGATTACTACTTCTTGATTGAACTGAAAGCCCATCCATGCGGCCACCAAATGTTGTGGATTTTGGGGGCTCAGCACAAGGTAAGGTTCTCCTTCAAAAAATTGCCCACTCGATACAAGTGTGTTTTGTCCGAAGCAAAAAGTACTTGCGAGTAAAAGTCCAATAAACGCGATCAATGATTTTTTCATAGCCTAAAAATACAAAAGAGCCACCGAAGTAGCTCTTTTGCATAAAAATCGAGTTGGAAAATTGTTTAGAAATCTTTTGGTAAAACTTCTTTTGGGTTCACAACGATACTTTTAACGACTCCATTGAGGGTCATTTTGCCCACATTCATATTGAATTGGTGTGCAAACAGATAGCCATCCACCATTTTGTAGTCCGAATAAGTCAAGGTTGTTTCGACAGTTTCTTCACCAACTTTTCTGATGTTGACACTTCTGTATTTCAAGTAGGTAGTGGCATCGTAGTAGTCGTAACTTTCAGCTTGGCCATCGTTGGTGTAAAGCACATAGCAAGGAACGTTGTCGATCGTCTCGATGCCTTTGATTTCGAACTGCATGCCACTGCTTTGATAAGCTAATTCAGGAATAAAGCCAGTTGCCTTGTTTTTGGCAGCAAGTTCTTCCGCTTTTAAATCTTCACGTCCACCTTGCATACTGAAATTGTAGCCAGATTTTCCGTCGAAATATGATTTTTGCAAGACCATTCCTGGCATTTCCATTTTGCTGGCCTCGTTGCCTGGTGCCCAAAAATAATCTGTTGAAGTAAGTGCAAAAGGCATTTGACCTGAGGTTAGTTCAGATACACGGATGTATCCTTTTAGTGCTTTTACTTTTTTACTAAGTTCTTTTGGGCTTTTTGCACCTGTTACAGCAAGTGCGTATCGGTTGATCAAAGTATTGGCATCGATATCAGCAGCTTTTGTTTCTTTGATCTCGTTGCCAAATGCATCTAGTTTTTCAATGCGACCATCGGCATCAAATACCAAGAGTTTAGGCAAGATTTCCTCATTACCCACTACAATGATATGACAATTGTTAGCGGTGAAATACTGCTGAGCCATGCGCAAAATATCTTCTTTACTGACAGCAGCTAAGCGTTGTAAGTAGTTTTGATAATAATCTGGGGCCAGGTTGTATTTAATGGTATTGAGGGCAAAACGGGCAATCGTTTGTGGGCCTTCCAAAGAGCGAGCAAAACCACCAGCCATGTTATTTTTGGTCAGGGCTAATTCTTCATCAGTAACGGGTTCTGCAATGATGCGTCCAAATTCTTTTAAAATTTCAGCAATGGCAGAGTCCGTGACCGCATTTTTGAAATTACCACCTGCAGACATCCAAGAACCATTTTCAGTGATGTTTAAGGATGAATAACAGCCGTAAGTAAAGGCCTTGTCTTCACGCAGGTTTTGCATCAGACGCGTTCCAAAACCACCACCACCAAGAATGCCATTGAGCACCGTTAACGGCAATTGGTTTTGGTTTCCTGTACGAATATCAATTGGGAAAGTCACGTAAACCACCGATTGTACGGCTCCTGGTTTTTTCACAAAGATGACGCGGTTACCACGGTCAAACTGTCCTTTTCCTAATTCAGTTTGGTAAGCCGGGGCACCTTGCCATGCAGCAAAATAACGATTGACTAACGCTTCTGTTTGTGCACGATTGATGTCGCCAACAACTACTAAATAGGAGCCAGCTGGTGAAAAATTGGCCTTGTAGTTTGCAATGATATCTTCTCGGGTGATGTTTTTTAAACTTTCTTCGGTCATGACCTCTCCAATTGGATGGCCAGGGAAATTGACTTTTTTGGTTGCGTTACGCGCCATTTGCCCGGCATCAGCCTTGGTAGACTGCAAGCCTGACAAGTTTTGCTTGCGCAAGCGCTCTACTTCACTTTCAGGGAAGCTCGCATTGAACATGATGTCTGTCATGAGTTCAAGACCTTTGTCGAGGTGCTTGGTGAGGCAGCTGAGGTACATGCCGTCGCCGCCTGCATTGATATTGGCGCCAATAAAGTCAATTTCGCGATCGAGTTGATCTTTACTGCGGGTTTGCGTGCCGCTCATTAATAACTCTCCGGTGAAGTCATTGAGCCCAGCTTTTTCACCGAAGAGGCGTGGGTCTGAACCCGAAGAAAACTCAATGGATACCTTTGGAATTTTGTGGTTTTCAGATAAGATGACCGTAATTCCGTTGGCGGTTGTGAAAACCTGAGAAGCAGGAATATTAATCTTTGGAGCTGCAGCAGCATCTGGGCGCTTAGAGCGATCGATTTGTGCCTGGGCAAGCGAAAAGCTCACCAAAGCTAATGTAAGTATGATGGTTTTCATTGGGCTTATTTTTCTTTAGGTAAATAGTAAAGGACGACACGTGCGTCTTGTTTTAGGTAGGTTTGAGCGACACGCAAAATATCTTCGCGGGTAACTTTCAGGTAGTTATCTAGCAAAGTATTGACGCGATTGGCATCACCATAATAGACATGGTTGTCGGCAAGATTTTCAGCAACACCTGCAATGCTAGCATTACTTGATGCAATATCGTTTTCAAACTTGTTGCGTACTTTTTGAAATTCTTCTTCGCTAATGAGTTCGGTCTTGATTTTTGAAATTTGGGTATCAAAGGCAGCTAAAACGGTATCGAGCGCAACTTCTTGCGGAACGATTGCGGCCATGATTCCTATGCCGGCATCTTCTAAGCCATAATTGAATGAAAAGGCATACTGAGCCAATTCGCGTTTTTCTACGATTTCTTTGTTGATGCGCGATGAACTTCCGCCAGAAAGCACTTCATTTAAGAATTCAAGTGCATAGGTATCTGGATGAGTTTGAGCAGGCATTTTGTAGCCGATAAAAATACCTGGTAACTGAATGTTATCATAGATGGTGTCTTTGATCTGGCCAACAATTGGGCTGCTGTCTTTTTGGGTGCGCTCAATGGCACATGGCTTAGCGAGGTAGCTAGAGATGAGCTTTTTAGCCTCAGGTTGTGAGCTAGCGATAAAGTTTTTGGCATCAAATTTTGATTTCTCAAGTTGATATTTCGCTTTGAAAGCATCGTCTGAAAGATTCATGAAATCTCTGTAAAGATTAATAGCCTGGCCCTTAGGAATACTGCCAAAATACTGATCGATCCACTTTTTGGTTTGAACGATATCGATGTCACCAGCGATAGATAGAGTTGCGTTTGACGGCACATAGAAAGTCTTGTAAAAATTCACGTAGTCTTCTTCTTGTGCGGCATCAAGGTGTTCCATACTACCAATTGGCGCCCAGTTGTAAGGGTGCTTGGTAAAGACATGAGAAAAGATTTCGGTAAACATAGAGCCATAAGGTTGGTTGTCTACGCGTTGTCTTTTTTCTTCTTTGACGACACTGCGCTGCGTTTCAATACCCTTGATATCGACCTTTGCATGCAGCATCCGCTCGCTTTCTAACCACAAACCAAGTTCAAGTTGATTAGATGGCAAGATTTCGTAATAGTAGGTGCGGTCTTGTGAAGTATTTGCATTGAGTGTTCCTCCATTTTTTTCAACTAATTCGCTGTATTCGCCTCGACCAATATTGGCAGAGCCTTCAAAAAGCAAGTGTTCAAAAAAATGTGCGAAACCCGTACGATTTGGGTTTTCATTTTTAGAGCCCACATGATAAAGAACCGAAACGGCTACAATAGGAGTGGCATGCTCTTCGTGTAAAATTACGTGCAGACCATTGGGTAAATCATAGGCCACGTAATTGATTTTTTGTTGGCTCCAGCCCGTCAGGGAACTAAGGAAGAGACCGAATAATAAAGTTTTTTTCATAGCATTTTGGATAAGCAGCACGAAGATACGTTTATTGGCTTAAAATTGGTAACTTTGAGTAATGAGCTTTCGATCTTTTTTAAGTAGCTGCCTAATTGGTATTTTGACAACCCAAGTACAGGCCCAGGGCATTGTTCCAACTCTTGACTTCAATAACTTTTTTGTTTCCTTCCAAGACGGCTATTTCAGACCCATCGAAATCCAACCCATTGTAAGTTACAAAGCAGGAGACGAAGTGGTCGCTTATATTGATACGCGCGGCAATCTAAAAATGTACGATGGCAAGGAACGCATCGATGTCACTACCTTAAACGTAGAATATCAGGTCTCAGATCACTTAATGGCTTATAAAATTGCCAATGGTTTGCGCATGTGGGATGCCGGGAAATTTACAAGTCTCACCAATTTTGGCCGCGAGTTTGTGGTCAAGGATAGCATCATTGTTTATGAAGATACCCGCTATCAGTCCTTGAACGTTTATTGGAATCAAAAATTAGAAAGCCTCGTTACCATCACCAATGGTCTGTCTATGAATGCCGTAGTCGGTGAAAATTTGGTTGTTTACAAAGACAACAGCGCTACTTACTTTGTTTATTGGCGAGGGCAAAAATTTGAAATTGGCACTTACAATGAAGAACAATTGAATTTTCAATTGGGCACCGATGTTATGTGTTTTAAAGATCCTTACACGCAATCATTTTATGTGTTTGACAACGGTATTTTTCAAGAAGTTGAATCCTTCCCGATCAAGCAGTATAAAGCAGGAAGAGGTTTTGTTGTCTATGAAGACATGAACGGCAATTTGTGGCATTATCAAGCCGGTCAGAAAACGGCACTTTCGAACTTTTCTTCTGAGTTTTGGGATGTCAAAGATGATATCTGTATCTGGATGGAAAACTCCTATTTATTTGCCTTTAGCAATGGTCAGAAAATCCCAGTAGCAACCTATCAACCGCAGGCCTATCTCTTGAAGAACAATGTGTTGGTTTTCAGAAATATTATTGGTGGGGTTTCAGCACTTGTTGATGCAAAAGTTCATGAGCTGACCAATTTCCAAAATGCCGATTTTGATATTTTCGGCAATAAGGTCTTGGTTAAATTACCAAACCAAACTTCTGTCGTTTTCATGAATGGTAAACTCTATGCGAACTAACAAAACCAAATTTTTCCTTGGTTTTTTTATCTTCTTTTTTGCCGCTCAATTTCATGCGCAAAATATTCGCCTAGATCGCCTAGAGCAACTCTTTGATCAGGGTTATTTTCAAATGGTGCATCGCCAATCCAAACAACTGCTCAATGACCCCGAGTTTGATCATTCCATGTTGCCTAGCTATTACAAAGCCATTACAACCTTGGAATTGGCCCAACAAGCCAGGTGGAAAGCACGACATCAAGCCGATTTTGATTGGGCTGTGACTTATTTACTCGAGCTTAAAACACAAAGGAAAGGTCAGCAAATCATGTTGGCGCATCGCAATGAATTACAAGCCTTGCAAGACGATATCTCGCATCATATTTCCTCCTTGACAGCCGCCAAAAACAAAGGCGAAAAAGAAATTTGGCAGGCATTTTCAGCAGCATTTTTTGCCGATTTCAAAAGACCAACGCAGCCAACTTTAGCCTTTCCAAATTACTCGGAGCAGGCTTTGCAGCTCAAGTCTCAGCAAATTATAATTAGCGAAGCGCAAAAGCACTTGGGTGTGGCGTATTTAACGGCTGGTTCAGACCCAGCGGGTTTTGATTGCAGTGGTTTTACATCGTATGTTTTTGCCAAAGCTGGTTATCAGTTGCCACGCCGAGCTTCAGATCAATTTGCTGAAATTCAAAAAATTGAGGCAAACGACGCGCAATTAGGAGATCTGGTTTTCTTTTCAAATGGAGGAGAGGTGAATCATGTAGGCATTCTCATCAACGAGAAAGGTTCAGCCAAGCAAATGATACATGCCAGTTCTAGCAAAGGTATTTCTATTGCTGATATTGAAGCGACAAACTACTGGAAAACCCGTGTGGTGGGTTACGGCAGGGTCATCAATCCGTAAACTGTCTTATTTAGCGCTAAAAACGCGCAGGCCAAAAAACCAGAAAACGCCAATGGTTTGTAGGCTCATCCCGAAATAAAGTAATTGAAGTTCTGCATTCAAAGCTGCTTTGGTTTCCAGGCCAATGGCAAAAGCAGTCAGTAAGCAAAATGCAATGAATCCTTTGTTTTCAAGCAGTCCTTTGCCGTGTTTTCTGCGCCAAAATTTTCCGGCAAGCAATACTTGAATAGCGAGAAGGCTCGGCAAGAGCAATAACAAAAGTTGAGGCGAGTAAGGGTCTTGGTATTTGAATACGTAAAAATAAAGTCCAACCTGAATTAAAATAAGCCCTAACAAAGAGATTTTACTCCAGCTCGGATCAGCTTTGCTAAAAAATCCCATCACGCTGATCGCACAAATAAAGGGAAACAAGAAGAGTTGGGTGCCCCAATTCAAAAAATCCCAGTTGAATAAATTCCAAACACTAAACAACGAGATCGATGCCGAAACCAAGGCAATTCCTCCAAAAAACTGCGGGCTTTTTCTTAACATAAGTGTTTTCTTCTTGAAAATTCAGTGGCGCACACAAGGTGCCAAAGCGCGCGTGCACCCACATTGGCATCCCAATCGCCAGTTTCGCCAGGTGCTACTTCATTGAGGTCAAAACCAATGATCTGGCGGCCACTTTTAACGACTTCAAAAAGTAAATAAGCCACTTCTTGCAGTTCAAAACCACCAGCAACAGGAGTGCCGGTATGCGGGCATAACTCTGGTTTTAAGCCATCGATATCAAATGAGATGTAGACCTTTTGGGGCAGTGTAGCAATGATTTTTTGACATTGTTCAGCCCAAGTTTTACCTTGGTATTGTTCGTTTTTAAGCGCCCAATCGTAAAAAGTGGTGATTTTATCATGAGCAGCTGAAAGTTCGACTTCTCTTTCAGAAACATCTCGGATGCCCACCTGAGTGAGCTGAGAGAGGTTTTTGAGTTGATGAACAGCATTGTGCATAATGCTTGCATGAGACTGCGTAAAGCCTTCATAAGCATCGCGCAGGTCAGCGTGGGCATCGATTTGTAAAATCCCGTAATCTGAATGCTTTGCATCGAGTGCTTGTAAAAGACCAAGTGGTGTGGAGTGTTCGCCACCTAAAACGCACGGTATTTTACCAGCCTGTATTAATTGTGTACAACGCTCGTGTAAATTTTCACGCAGTGCCTGATGTGCATCGTTTATAGCTTCCAAGACGTGTCCAAACTGTTTTTGTGCCAATTCTTCTCCGTGTTCCTCGAGAAATGCAATGTATTCAAGGCCTTGTGCGCAAAGGTGGTCATTGATATCTAGCCATTCTTGCGAAACTGCAGACATAAAGACTTTGGTGTCATAGGCTTTATCGAGCTCAGGATGAAAAAAATCAAGTTGAGTGGAGGCCTCTAAAATAGCTTGGGGCCCTTTGCTGGTTCCTTTTCCGTAAGAAGCCGTGGCGTCCCAAGGTACCGGAACAATGACGAGATCAGCCTCTTGCTCGGTGTAAGGAAAACCAAAAATATTGCCGTTGGCGATACCGACTCCGTTAGGATCAAATGTGGACATATTAGTTTTTTTGATAAGCGTCTACTGCTTTTCGTACAGAGCCGTGTTTGATTAAAAGTTCTTTTGCTGTTTGCTGATCTAGACTCAAGGCCTCGGCAACCATTTTTGCACCGCGCTCAACAAGCTTGTCGTTGCTCAGTTGCATATCGACCATTTTATTGCCTTTTACATGTCCAAGTTTGATCATCAAACTTGTGGAAATCATATTGAGCACTAATTTTTGTGCCGTGCCTGACTTCATGCGCGTACTGCCCGTAACAAACTCTGGCCCAACAATTGGAGCCATGGCATGCTGAGCAACTGCTGCTAGCGCAGAGCCCGGATTACACGTGATGCCTGCTGTGAGTAACCCCGCTTGGTTGGCCGCCTCAAGTGCTCCGAGTACATAAGGGGTTGAGCCAGATGCGGCGATACCAACAATGGTATCAAGTGCGGTAGGTTGGTGTTCAAGGATGTCTTTCCAACCTTGTTCGGTGTCATCTTCAGCAAATTCGACTGCTTTTCTGATGGCGCTGTCGCCGCCTGCAATGAGTCCGATGACACGACCATGTGCCACACCAAAAGTTGGCGGGCATTCACTGGCGTCTACGATGCCGAGGCGTCCACTGGTGCCGGCGCCAATATAAAAGAGGCGTCCGCCTTGCTGCATGCGCTCAAAGCAAGCATCAACAAAGGCACTGATTTGCGGAATCACGAGTGCTACGGCATGGGAGACTTGTTGATCTTGCTCATTGATACCATTGAGCAATTCAAGCGTTGACATTTGGTCAAGTTGCTCGTAGACCGAGCTCGCTTCTGTAATTTTTTCCATTAGTATAAGAATACTTTAGAATCGGTGGCTGTAAACTGAACGTCTACGTGATTTTTAAGCGTGGTAGATAAACTCAATCCGGCGTAATCAGTTTTGATGGGGTAGCGACGGTGCTGACGATCAATAAGCACTACAGTTTTAATGGTTTTGGTGGCTTGTTCCAAAAACTTCATGAGTGCATATTGCATAGTTTTACCGCTATTGATCACATCATCAACCAAGACAATGTAGCCATTTTTAAGTGTTTTTTGTTCGATGCTAAAGGTAATCGGGTCATTCCAAGGCTCATCTTTGTTGAGCTGGATTTCAAAACAATGAATTTGCATGTCGCTATTGGCACGCAGTGTTTCACTGAGTTTTTGGGCCAAAATAAAGCCGTTGCCAGCAATTCCGCCAATAAAAACTTCTTGCTGATCAAAGGTTGCCTCTAAGAGTTGGTGCCCAAGGCGAACGATTTTTTGCTGAATTTGCTGGTTATCGAGGATTTGTTGCATAGAACAAAGATAAACATTCATAAAAAAGGCCACTCCAAGAGCGGCCTTTTTTTCGAAAGTGAGTAAAACTTATTGCTTGACAATTTTTGTCAGGGTTCCGTTTACATTTAAGAAGTAAATACCAGGAGCAAAATTGGTCAATGAAAGCACGGTTTCTGACCCTTTAAGCATGGTAGTTCCAGCAGCGTCAGTTAACGCATAAGCTGTGTTTGGCGTGAGGCCACTGATTTGAATTTGATCGGTGCATGGGTTCGGATATACCGCAATTTTCGCCTCAACTTCCTGAATGCCTACGGAAGAGCGTACATCAAAAACAATGGTACCTGGTGACACACCTGCGTTGAATTGCGTTAGTTCGGTATTGTTAGGTAAGAAAACGTAAACCTTTCCAGTAGAAAAGAAGTCAGTGTTTGAAGCGTAAAGATTTCCTGATACTGGATCTTGAGCGAGGTCGTAGAAATTTTCTGTAATGCCATTTACAGGGCCTTCGTAAGCCATATTAAGTAGGCTGTAATCATTAAGGGTATTTTCCATGGAAATCTGATACACCAATTTGTCATCGCGGAGGGCAGAGGTTCCACAACCCGTTACTGCGTTTGCCAAGTTTTGTGTATTGACGTTGCCGTTCAAAGAGATTTTTGAAACTGAGGCACCGGACCAATCTTTGTTGTTAACAGTAACCAATTCATTGTTAAACAAGAAAAGATTATCTGGGTTTTTACCTTCTGGGCCTAGATCAATTTCATTTCCATATTGTAAGGTGTTGAGGTCGAGTTGTCCGATGAGCCCTTTTTCGTTGCCCCATTCATAAGCGTTATTGACAGCGACATAAGCAATGTCATTCACGACAACAATATTCTGGGTAGCCCATTTTGGCCCAACAGTAGTGTCTAGGGACGCCAACAACTGCATTGTGTTTTTATCGAACACTTGTAGGTAAGAGTCAAATGTTTGAAGGTATTCACCGCGGGTTGTGATCAGTTTATCTCCTGCAATAGCTAGATTTCTTACACCAGTTAGCGTAATACTTGCTACTTCTTGATGTGTATTGAGATCATACTTAAAGATTTTGGTGTCGGCAGCCACATAATAAAAGTTGCCATCAATAATGAGGTCTGAACTGAAGCGCTGTCCGTCAAGGGTGTCAACAACTACATAAGTTTGTGTTGATGGGTTGTATGAACCAATAGTAGCTGGTTCAATGATTGCGTTGGTCTGAAAGTCAAAAAAACCTTCGTTAGCAACGAGGACTTGATGCACGTATTGTTGGGCATACAAGCTAGCACTGGTGAGTGCGGCGAAAATAAATAATCCTTTTTTCATGTTTGTTAAGCATTTAAAATTAAACAATGACATGGAAAAAAGTGGTGCGGCAAGGCGCTAAAGATAGTGCCCGGCGATACCGACTTTAATCTGAAGTCTTCACGCTGTTCTAAGGCAAGTCTTCTGGCTCGTGTCCGTTTCAATTCGTCTTCCCGATTGCTCAGTGACCTTTTGAATTGCATTTTAGACACTTACAGCTGCAGATACAGCTCCGGAATTGCACCGGATTCCTTATTAAGTTTGACAGGCAAACACCTAAGAACGCAGCAAAGATAATCAAAATAGAGGTCCGCGTTTAAAAAGTAAGAGAAGTCCAATATATTGTGGTTTTTTGTTCAATTCAAAAAGAGTTGCTATCTTTGCACCCGTATTGATCACGGTGATCAGTCTACATAATAATCATTTACAAAAATATTAGCATGTATTTAGATTCAGCAAAGAAGAAAGAAATCTTCGCAAAACACGGCGGTTCTGAAACCAACACTGGTTCAACAGAAGGCCAAATCGCATTGTTCACATTCCGCATCAGTCACTTGACTGAGCACCTTAAAAAGAATCGCAAAGACTACGGTACACAGCGCGCACTTCAACTTTTGGTTGGTAAGCGTCGTAGCCTTTTAGATTACCTTAAGGCAAACGATATTGAAAAATACCGTGCATTGATTAAAGAATTAGGGCTTCGTCGCTAATCTTTTATCAAGCATAGCAAATTTATTGGGAGAGGGGGCTTCGATTACATCGAAAGCCCCCTCTTTGTTTAAAAGTTAGTAAATAAAAAAAGATGAATATAGGTACAAGAAAGTCAATTATGACCGGCGGCAAGGAAATCCTTGTAGAGACTGGTAAGTTGGCAAAACAGGCAGATGGGTCTGTAGTGGTTCGCATGGGCGATACCATGTTGCTTGCAACTGTTGTTGCTGCAAAAGAAGCAAAAGAAGGAGTAGATTTCCTTCCACTTACGGTAGACTACCGTGAGAAATATGCGGCTGCAGGTCGTTTCCCTGGCGGATTCTTCCGTCGTGAGGCACGCCCATCAGAAACAGAAATTCTCGTGATGCGTTTGGTTGACCGCGCTTTGCGTCCACTTTTCCCAGACGATTACCATGCTGAGGTTCAATTGATGATTCAGTTGTTGTCATATGACGGTGTTAACAACCCGGATGCATTATGTGGTTTAGCTGCATCTGCAGCAATAGCGGTTTCTGACATTCCTTTCAATGGCCCGATGTCAGAAGTAAGAGTTTGTCGTGTAAATGGTGAATACATCATCAACCCTACAATGGCAGAAATTGCTCAATCTGATATCGACGTGATGGTGGCAGGTACTGCAAAAGATGTCAACATGGTTGAAGGTGAGATGAAAGAAGTTTCTGAAGCTGACATGGTTGAAGTCATTAAATTGGCACATGCTGCTATCATCGAACAATGTAACTTCCAATTAGAACTCGCTGCTGAGATCCCGACAGCTAATCCTAAAAGAGAATATTGCCACGAAATCCATGACGAAGCGGTTAGAGCGCGCGTTTATGAATTGGCTATGGAAAAATGTAAAGATGTTGCACGCATGGGCTTGGCCAACAAAGCACAGCGTACTGAATTGTTTGATGCAATCAAAGCAGAAGTTAAAGCAGCATTTACAGAAGAAGAATTAGAAACAGCTGGTAAGTTCATTTCTCCTTACTTCTCTGAAGTGAAGAAAAAGGCCGTTCGTTGGGTCATGCTCAATGAGCGCAAGCGTCTTGATGGTCGTAACTTCGATGAAATTCGTCCAATCTGGGCTGAAGTAGATTATTTACCAATGGTACACGGTTCAGCTGTATTTACCAGAGGTGAAACACAATCGATCACTACCCTTACTTTAGGTGGTAAAATGGATGAGCAGCTCATCGATGGTGCTACTTTCCAAGGAACTGAAAAATTCTTATTACACTATAACTTCCCACCTTTCTCTACGGGTGAAGCAAGACCATTACGCGGTACTTCACGTCGTGAAATTGGTCACGGAAATTTGGCGCTTCGCGCACTTAAGCCAGTGATGCCAGACGACTACGCTTATGCAGTGCGTTTGGTTTCTGATATCCTCGAATCAAATGGTTCGTCTTCCATGGCAACTGTTTGTGCGGGTACGCTAGCATTAATGGATGGTGGTGTGCCAATCAAGGCACCTGTATCAGGAATTGCGATGGGCTTGGTAGCTGACGAAGGTAAATTTGCTGTCTTGTCTGATATCCTTGGTGATGAAGATCACTTAGGTGACATGGACTTCAAAATTACGGGTACAGCAAACGGAATCACAGCATGTCAAATGGATATCAAGGTAGATGGTTTACCATACGAAATCTTAATGCAAGCACTTGAGCAAGCGCGTGCAGGTCGTTTACATATCTTAGGAAAAATCACTGAGACTATTGCGGCGCCAAACACTGAAATGAAGCCACAAACACCGCGTTTAGAAGCTTTCAATGTGCCTAACGAAATGATCGGTGCCATCATCGGACCTGGAGGAAAAATCATTCAAGGTCTTCAGAAAGAAACCAAAACAACCATCACTATTGAAGAATTACCTACAGGTGAAGGACGCGTTCAAATTCTTTCTAACAACGGCGACGACATGGCAGAAGCAATTCGCTTGATTCGTCAGATTGCATTCCCACCACAAGTTGAGGATGGTGCTACCTACGAAGGTAAAGTGAAATCAGTGAAAGAATTTGGTTGTTTCGTTGAAATCGTACCAGGTACTGATGGCCTCATTCATATCTCTGAATTTGCTTGGGAAAAAACAGCAAAAATGGAAGATGTCGTGAAAGAAGGCGAAGTACTTACTTTCAAAGTCATTGGTAAAGATCCAAAGACTAAGAAATGGAAATTGTCTCGCAAAGTGTTGTTGCCACGTCCTGAGCGTCCAGCGCCAGAACAAGCTTCAGCAGAATAAGCAGCATGAAATAAGAGTGAAAAGGCGGGGAAACCCGCCTTTTTCTTTCATAAGTATTCCCTCGTTTACAGTTTATTAACTTACAATGTTGTAATTTTACATTACAAAGATTTATATATGAAAAAAGCAATACTTTTTCTATTTACCGTACTGAGCGTCAATACCTTCGCTCAAGCCTTTGAATCATTCAACTTTACTGGATCAGCCAATGCGAATGGTTGGACAACGCACAGTGGAACAGCTGGCGAAATTGCGGCAGTAACAACAGCTTCGCAATCGGGAAATAGTTTAAGTTACCCAGGTTTGCAAGCGTCATTAGGAAATCGAATTGCCTTGGCAAACACAGGCACCGAAGACATCAATAAACCATTCACGACCACAGGGACAACGGGTTATTTTTCTTTCTTACTCAATGTAACCAATACAACAGGTCTAACTACAGGTGGCGCGTATTTTATTGGATTTGGTGGTACAGCCGGTGCTTCAGTTACCGTTTATTTCCCGCGTTTATTTATTAAGCTCGGCACCACGCCAAATACCTTTCAATTAGGAATTCTAAATACCTCAGGTGGTGCGGGTGCAGTAGCGACGTATCTTCCAACAGAATTTGCAGTAGGAAGTACCATGCTCGTAGTTGCAAAAGCAGCTGCTCCTGCGGCAGCCGGAGCAATTACAGCATCATTATGGGTTAATCCGATCCCAGGCGCTGCTGAACCTACTCCGGGTATAACCAACTCAGGAGGAACTAGTCCTTGGCCGACAAATGGAATTCTTTCAGTTTTCTTACGTCAAGCAGCGGGTACAGGAAATTATGAAATCGATGAAATTCGTGCAGGTGAAACTTGGGCTTCAGTAACGCCAAGTTCAGCATCTTCTTGCGTCACCTACAATACCATTTCTGCAATGGCATGTAATAGCTATTCGCTCAATAACCAAACCTACACAACTTCTGGTACCTATGTACAGACTCTGACTAACGCGAATGCAGCTGGTTGTGACTCCATCATTAACCTGAACTTAATGATTCACAATTCAACTACGTCAACTCAAAACGTCACTTTTTGTGGGCCGTATACCTTGAATGGTCAGACCTATACAAGTTCTGGTACTTACACACAGAATTTACAAAATGTTCATGGTTGTGATAGTACACTAACCTTGAACCTTAATTTAGTCGGCTCATTGACTTTCTATCAAGACTCAGACAACGATGGTTATGGAAACGCTGCTGTAAGCCAATCGGGATGTACCCCAATTGCAGGATATGTAACTAACTCAACGGACTGCAACGACAACAACAACCAAATTCATCCAGGGGCAGTTGATGTGCCAGGAAATGGAATCGATGAAGATTGCAACGGTTTTGATGCGCCTTTACAAATGGGGATCTATCAATTTGCGGCTACCGTTGATTGTGCTACACAAGATGTCGCCGCAACTAATGCTGGAACAAACTTTACGTTTTCTAATTTTGAAGCACAAGGAACCGCTTGTGCGTCGGGTGGGGGTGTGTTTAACCGCAGCGGTTGGAATACCACAGCAATTCTTGACCTCAATCAGTACAATCAATTCACTATTTCAGGAGTTAATTGTACCAATCTTAACCTGAACAAATTGGCATTGAATCAGCGCACAAGCACCACGGGTGGAACGCCAACTATTTTTGTGCGCTCAAGCCTAGACAACTACGCAACAGACATTGATACACTTGCTTCAGGTTGGAACGGAAACATCATGTTTGCCGATACCATCAATTTGCCAGCTGCCTTCTCTAACGTTTCTTCGGTTACATTTCGTTTTTACGTGATCAATCAAGCTACGTCAACTTCAACTTTACGCATGGATAACGTGAGTGTATGGGGGAATACGATTACCATTACACCGACACTTTTCTATGCTGATCAAGATGGCGATGGTTTTGGAAATTTGAGCATGGATACCTTGCTTTGCAATGCCCCTGCGGGATATGTATCAAACAGCTCTGATTGCAACGATAACGATGCGCTCGTTAATCCAAATACAGTTTGGTATCAAGATTCAGACAACGACCAAGTCGGTAATACGGCAGTTAGCCAAGTTTCTTGTACGCAACCAGCAGGTTATGTGCTCACAGACGGTGATTGCAATGACAACGATGCGGGCATTACAGCGCCAACAATGTATTACTCAGACAATGACCAAGATGGTTTTGGCGATGATGCTACTGGTACTTTATTTTGCCAAGCACCTGTCAATTTAATTCCAATTGGCGGTGACTGCGATGACAACAATAACGCCATTAATCCGAATGCTACAGAGATTTGCGATGGCCTTGACAACAACTGTGATGGGCAAGAAGACGAAGGTTTAACCTTCTTGAACTATTATTTTGATGGTGACAGCGATGGTTATGGTATTGGTAATCCAACGGTTTCGTGCTCACCAATTGCTGGCTATGCCACTCAAACAGGTGACTGTGATGACAGTAACAATAGTGTTTACCCAGGTGCAACAGATACCGAGGGCAATGGCATCGACGAAAACTGCGATGGCATCGATGGTGTTGTTTCGGTTACTGAGTTGCAATTTGAAAGTACAATTGCTCCAAACCCTAGCTCAGGAATATTTGAAGTTCAATTAAATACTGCAGTTAGTTTAGAAGTATTGGTGTTGGATTTAAATGGAAAGGTGCAAGCTACTTTTACGAGTAATTCGAACACCATTCACCTCGATTTAACTCAATTAAATCCTGGAACTTATTTCTTAAATTTAGTAGGTGATAGCCAGCAAACCACGCATCGTCTTGTGAAGCTATAAGCTTGTAACAATTTGAGAAAACAGACGTCCTTTACAAAGCCACCTTCGGGTGGCTTTTTTATGCTTGTTTATTTGTAATTTTATATAAAAGTAATTTCATGAAAAAACTACTCCTTCTTTTTTTACCGCTGAGCGCATTTGCGCAATATTTTCAACAAGATGTTTCTTATCAAATTGAGGTAAAACTCGATGATAAAAAGCACGAACTCACAGGTTTTGAAACCTTGGTGTATAAAAATAATTCGCCACAAACCTTAGAGGTTTTATACATGCACGTATGGCCAAATGCCTATAAAAATGCTGAAACAGCGCTGGCCAAGCAGCTAAAGCGCACTGAAAAAGATAAAATAGGCCAAGCTAAACCCGAAGATTTAGGGTCAATCAATGAGCTGGATTTCAAAATTGATGGGCAAAGTGTCAAATGGGAGTTTACCCCCGAGCATCAAGATATCGTCCTGATCCACTTACCTAAAGGCCTTACTCCAGGTGCCAGCCTGACCCTGACAACACCTTTTAAGGTCAAAATTCCTTCAGGATCAATTTCAAGATTAGGTCATATTGGTCAGTCTTATCAAATCACGCAATGGTATCCAAAACCTGCGGTCTACGATCAAAATGGTTGGAACCAAATGCCTTATTTAAATCAAGGAGAATTTTATTCAGAATACGGCAATTTTGATGTGCAAATTACAGTGCCTTCAAACTATGTAGTTGGGGCCACAGGCGAATTGCAAACAGCAGCAGAAATTGCTTTTCTCGATGAGAAGGTCAAGCAAAGTGCCAAGAAATTAGAGACTTTATTAGCGAATGATGATAATAAAAAAGCAAGTAATTTCCCGGAATCTGCTACAACTTGGAAAACGATTCGCTATACCCAAGATCGCGTGCATGATTTTGCTTGGTTTGCCGATAAGCGCTTCTTGGTGCTAAAAGGAGAAGTAACCTTACCTCATTCAAAAGAAACGGTAACTACATGGGCCATGTTTACGCCACAAAATGCCAAACTTTGGGCCAACTCTCTAGAATATTTACATGATGGCACCTATTATTATTCATTATGGAACGGTGATTATCCATACAAGCACGTAACTGCCATTGACGGTACTATTAGTGCTGGTGGCGGCATGGAATACCCCATGATTACAGTTATTGGGAATGCAAGCAGCAAAGAAGAATTAGAGGTTGTAATTGTTCACGAGGTAGGGCACAACTGGTTCTACGGAATTTTGGGTTCTAACGAGCGCGTTCATGGTTGGATGGATGAAGGTCTCAATACGCTCAATGAGATGCGTTATGTCCAAACGAAATATCCAGACAACACCCGTTTTTCAGATATGGTAGCAGGTGGTCGTTTTCACCTCAATGACCTCGATCATCATGATTCGGGTGACATCATGTACCGCTCTTTGGCAAGTTTTGGCCTTGACCAACCACTAGAAATTCATTCAGACGATTTTTCTAGCATGAATTATGGTGCAATTATGTATCAGAAGACAGGCGTTATCTTCTTTTACCTTATGGATTACCTTGGGGCTGAAAAATTTGATGCTGCGATGTCTGCTTATTACCAACAATGGAAATTCAAGCATCCGCAACCTGCTGATCTCAAAAAGACACTTGAAACCAATACGGGCAAAGATC
>JACCDV010266864.1_pt1 | contig 38607 bp, 39 predicted proteins | sample 7446131 | NCBI WGS metagenome assembly JACCDV01 (sample SAMN15323448, study PRJNA562643) | freshwater metagenome | isolation source: river surface water | place: USA:Blue River Watershed | collected 2017-08-17
ATTCATGCACACCCTCAAACAAAACCTTATACAAATTGAATACGGTCTGATAGTTGGCAATACCCTTGGTGTTTTTACACAGATGCAGGTACAACTTGTATTCATTATTAGGCTGTTGAAGCTCTTTCTTTGAAAACCTAGTATTAGGTTCTCTTAAGTAATCAGGTGCATATGGATGAAAAATCTCTGGCACCTCAATCATTTGTGCCAACGCTGTTGGCGTTAGTTGCGCGAAGATATTTTCTTGCCGCATCGCCAAACGCAACTTGAAATGCTCAGCAGTCCATAGACAGTCAATCATTTGATCGACCAAGTTCTCTTCAACTACTCCCCTGGGCTTCAAATCCTTGTACATATTGCGTGTCAAACGCTCGCGCTCTTTGGCATCTTCATGAGGTAAGATTTTTTGTTTTTGCATAAGCCCCATGCTTAACCGCATTCAGCGATATATCAGATTTGTACCTTAATTACCGCCGGCCTTCACGGCCCAAAATATTAATGTCCATCTATAACTTCTTTCTCCCCATAGAGGGGTGATAGTGATTAAATAAGCTGACGCAAAGCGCCAACGCTATTAGTGCTTACAGCTCTCCAGCTCGATGGATCAGTCATGAGCAAGAGAAAAAATCAAGGTATTTTTTCCTTGAAGCAGCTGTTATTTGTGACAGCTGTACTGCTTGGGAGTTTGTGACGTTTTGTGAGGAACGAATAAAACCTTGAACTCATAAGGTTTTGTACTCATGAGCTGCCACTGTTTTTGTCAATGGCCCTACTTGTTGCATTTATAGTCTACCAGGGTTTTGTAGCCTGAGGAATTTTCCGGCTCTTTGTTCGGAACAGATGGTGTTTGTGTCATCTGTGCTTGGGTGGCACAAGAAAGTTTTTGGTCTTTCTTGCACAGTCAGAAATAGTCTACAGCAAAAGTTTATGTTTTGATAAGTGTTTTTGAAAATTTTTTTGAAGCACTCTGTGCTCTAGCAATGAGTGTTCTGAGAAGCTAAGTTATTTTTTCCAGCGAACGCCCGCTTGTAAATCTGGCGTACCGATGAATTCAATACCTGCTTTTTCAACAGCGGATTTAACTGCTTCCAGAGTTTTTACATGACCACTGGGAACACCGTCTGCCTGTTCCAAACGTACCAAAGTAGAAAAACCAATCTCAGCCTTTGCAGCCAAATCTCTAACAGTCCATCCAAGTAACGCTCGTGCAGCTTTGATTTGACCACTTGTAATCAAGATCAAAATCCTTTATATTGATATCAAAGTTATTAATTAAGATAACTTTGATCCTGTAACGGAGATAAAAAATGCTTATAATCAAGATTTTGCCTTGTTGCGAGCCAAAAGTCTAGGTGGCTCCGATATTGGTACGGTACTGGGTTTATCCAAGTATCGGAGTGCCGTGGACGTGTGGATGGAGAAGACTGGCAAAGAAATCGGTACTCGAGATTCTTTGCCTTTGCGCTTTGGTCAGTTCGCTGAATCTTTTGTCGCTTCTGAATATGCTTTAGCTACTGATTCATCTTTAGTATTCATGAAGCAGCAGTGATTCATCCTCAATATGAATACATGCATGGGCACATTGATCGGTTTGTCTTAAATGGGGGTGTGCCGTTGATTGGTGAAGATGGTCGCATCACTGCCTCACGTATTTTGGAATGTAAAACAGCTAATCCATTTGCTCAAACAGACTGGGGAGATCCTGGTAGTGATCAAGTACCTCTTTCCTATTTAGTGCAATGTGTTTGGTACATGATGTTAACTGGGATAGATAGAACAGATCTGGCTGTTCTATTTGGTAATGCCGACTTTAGGATTTATGAGATCACCCGAGACCTAGAGTTAGAGCAAATGGTTTTAGAACGCGCAGTATCTTTTTGGGAGAACCATGTTCTGACTGATATACCCCCTGCAGCTACATCCGAGTCTGACTACAAATCATTATTTGGTAAATCCACAGTCAGTAAATCCGTAGAAGCTCCAGCAGAAACTTGTGAACTAATTAAAAAGCTCAAATCTCTGAATGAACAAATAGACTCCTATGAACAAGAGATCAGCAGCATCAAGCAAAGCATCATGGGACAGATGCAAGATGCAGAAGTACTGACCTTTCATGGACAGACATTGGCTACTTGGAAAGCTCCTAAGCCATCCCTTCGATTAGATGTCAAGAAACTAGCTGAAGAACATCCTGATCTTATTCACTAATACCAAGTACCTATTCAGAATAGTCGTCGTTTAGTGATCAAGGAGCTCTCATGAAAGCACCATCAACAGCCATTAACACTCTTTGCCAAACTTTGGGCTTAGATCATGAAGAAGTTCCGCTTTGGCTGGATCAACACTTAGGTATTCCACTCTATCCTCAGATGCAACTACTGAGATTAGCTAATAAGCATCAGTTAGATCCACTATCGGATGAGATAGCCTTACTCCAAGGAGAAAATCAAACATATCAACCATTAATCACTATTGATGGTTGGTCGAAGCTAATCAACAATCATCCTCAATATACTGGTATGAGTTTGAGAGACTCAACAGAACTCATCGATGGCATCCCAGCATGGATGGAATGCACCATCTATCGGAATAATAGGATCCTACCGATCGTGATCAAAGAATATCTAGAAGAAGTTAGGACTAATCACCCATCTTGGCAACAGATGCCGAGGCGCATGCTCAGGCACAGAGTCATACAACAGTGTGCGAGATTAGCCTTGGGGGTATCAGAGAATGAAATAATTTTAAATGTTGTAAAAAATGTACCCGACAAATTAGCAGCCAGCAAAATGGCTGAGTTGAAAATGAAGATGCAAATTAATAAGTAAAGTTTTCTAAAAAAAACTTTAGATCTTCAGGCGTTCCGACACCAAACATTTTTTCATTAAGTGAGCCTATATTTAAATAACCAATTTGCCCACCTTGACTAATAAATTCATTGTAAACAGGCGCAACATAGAATTCATTATTTACTCGAATATTTTTTGAAATCATATTTTTCGCATTTGCTACGAAATCACAGCCATGTTTGTAGTTATAAATACCAACAGTAGCCTCATTTGAAACGACCTTCTTTTCAACAACATTAATTATTTTTTTTTGGTGATCAAGCTCAATAAAAGACCACTTCGGGTCATTAGCCTTCATAGTCATAATGTATCCATCAAAATTAGATTCATTAAATTTTTGTAGATATTCATTAATATCAAAGTCAATAAATTGATCACAATTAGCAATCATCAGTGGATCATTGGTATTTATATACTCTTCAGCAAAAAGTACAGTACAAGCAGCACCGTCTGTAACTTTATCAAGAGCTATAACCTCAGAATTTTCAGAAAAAATATTGAGTAATTTTCGCAGTGAATATTTATCTAAATGTTCTTTTTGACATATAAAAATAAATCGATGCTCCATATTTGGCCTCAAATTTTCAATTACCATTTGAATCATTGGCTTACCAAATACTGGAATTAATGGCTTTGGGTCACAAAATCCAGCAGAAGAAAACCTACTGCCAAGACCCGCCATTGGAATAACGATATTAAGCATGGTTATTACCCATATATTTATCACCCGGAACTGATGGGCACTTCACCACAACGGTAATTACATCGGTAAGAGCATAAAAATCAGTTGCCTCATTCGGTTCAATGAGAATAATTGAACCAGAGTTATAAGTAACTCCGTTCATTTTTACTTGCCCCTCAATAATGACCGTTACTTCAATAGAAATTTTATGAAAATGTATTGACTCATAATCACCAGACTTATATCTTTTTACCCCAACCTCAAAACCATCAACAGCTAAAGCTGTTGGCAAAAAATCTCCAACAAACCAACCCTTTGTCATTTGATCAATAGAAAAAACTTTCATTAAGCAACCCTACGATCAAATAATGACTCAAACTCTTCAATTTTTTGAGGGTTATAAAAAGTGTGATAGTCAGAATTTTTTATGGCGTAATGGCCAACATTATGCCCACCTAAAACATATTCATTAAATACAGATGAAATAAAAAACCTCCCATCAGTCGAAGCTCTATTCTTAATAGCTTTCATTGCAAAATTAGCAAAATCCAATCCTCTTTTATAAAAATAAATACCCGCAATCGCATCCCGACTAATTGGATTTTTTTCTGCTGTTTCAATAACAGACCCTTCAGGATTTGATCTCACATAAGACCAACGAGGGTGAACTGAATTGAAGGTTAAACATCCAGCATCATAATTATCATTTAAAAAAAGGTTCAGGTATGCAGATATTCCACCATCAAAAACCTGATCACCATTTGAAATAACTAATGGCTCATCATCAATCAAATCTATCGCTAAAAGAACGCTGCATAGCGCTCCTTTAGTATCAGCCTTTAACCTAACAATACTTGGCTCAAAAGGAGAGATTAACTTCAAGGTGTTGTCTATATGATAACGGACACAATCATCATCTTTGACGATATATATAATTTTCTTAAATAAATTCCCATCACAAATATTTTCGACCACATGTTGAATCATGGGCTTACCCATAAACTCAATTAAATACTGAGGATAGCCATAATCCTCTATATTGAAAAATTTAGATGGGGATGCGATTGGAATGATTAAGTTCATTAGGCCAACTCAATTTCAGTTATTTTTTCCATGATCTTATCAAGGCTAACCTCTTTAGGATCCCTAACTACGAGTACGTTTGCACCTGAAGATCTTGCAGCCCTGACGCCATTTTCATTATCTTCCAAAATAAGGCACTCCTCGGGAGACAAACCAAGCTTACTCATTGCTTTCAAATAAATTTCAGGACTAGGCTTTGCATCAACAACATCTTCATTGGATAGATAAAAATCAAAGTACTCACTTAACGCCGCTTTTTCAAAAAAAATATCCATTGTTTTACGAATAGAATTTGAACACGCAACCAAGCGATACCCATTTTTTTTAAGGGTTGCTAATGCAAACTGATGATTGAATGTAGGCTTACAGTTTGCATAAGCAAGTTGAAATGTAAATTCTTGCTTAATTTCATTGATAAATTTATGGAGAGCTAAGGGCAACCCACGCTCTATTGTTAGCATTTCAAGTTTCTTTTTAGTTGGCAATCCATCATATGTTACCAAGTGATCATATCGATTGATCTCCATCCCAAAAGGCTCAAGAGCCCTATTAAGTGCATCATAATGCCAATCTCTAGCATCTATTAACACTCCATCCATATCAAATAAGACTGCTTTAATTCTTGGCATCAAAAAAATCCCGAGCTTGTTTTGGAAAATCTGTACAAAGTGATATTAAATGACTCTTATGTAGTTCATGCTTTTTTATAAAATTCCATAACTCTTGGTGATTTCTATTATGTAACTCAGGCGAAACCAAAACAAGTTCTTTTTTCTTCTGCATTATTGACTTCAATAAGCCTATTTCAAACCATTGAGAATTAAATGAATCTAACCAAATCCCCTTACATTCATCGAGAAAAAGAGGAACCTGCTCGTACTCACTTAACCTAGTGAATGTTGAAACATTCATATTTAGATATTTTTTCATATCTGGAATAGCCATATCAAAAACAAAAGAATTTAATAACCCTGATTTATTAATAAATTCACAAATTAATGAATGTAGACCATCAGATTTGATGTTTATTGCTAAGGGCAAATTTAGGCTTACTGGAGAATATGCTGAAATAAAATCTGATATCTCCTCAAAATTACTGACTGGGATATCATGAGAAATAACTAAACGCCCCTGATAATCTCTAAAGTCAGTTTCTATCCCAAAACCATAATTAACAGCTCTTTGGAAAGCTATTAATTTATTTTGTTCATGTGGATAAATCCAATATCCTCGATGCGCAATAATATTCATACAAACTCAGACGACAGAAAATCTTTATAGGCTAATTTAAGGCCATCAGTTATTCCTGTAACCGGCATCCAACCCATGCCATTTATCAAACTACTATCCATCAACTTTTGAGGAGCTCCATCTGGCTTCGATAAATCAAAAATAATATCTCCAGAATAACCAACTACGAGAGCAACCTTTCTCGCAAGATCCTCAATTGTGATATCAGACCCATAACCTACGTTAATATGTGATTCCATGGGTGTAATATTTTTCTCATACACTTCTGAGCTGAGCTCCATCAAAAATATGCAAGCTCTGGCAAGATCATCAACATATAAAAATTCCCTACGAGGCTGCCCAGTCCCCCAAACCAGAACGCTTGGCAACCGATTAATTTTTGCATCATGAAACCTCTTAATTAGACCCGGAATAACGTGACTATTTTCAGGGTGATAATTATCATTTGGCCCATATAAATTTGTTGGCATTACACTTCTGTAATCAAGGCCATGACTTGTACCATATTGGCGGTTATAACTTTCGCATAATTTAATGCCCGCAATTTTCGCAATTGCATATGGTTCATTCGTTGATTCTAATTTTCCAGTTAATAAATAATTTTCCTTAATAGGTTGATCTGAATATTTTGGATAAATACAACTTGATCCCAAAAAAAGTAATTTTTTAACTCCAAACTTAAATGCAGCATGAATGACATTCGCTTCTATCATTAAATTTTGATAAATAAAATCAGCGGGGAATTTATTGTTTGCATAAATTCCACCGACTTTAGCGGCTGCCAAATAAACCTCTTCAGGCCGTTCACTATCAAAAAAATCGAATACATCTTTTTGATTTACCAAATCAAGTTCTGCGTGACTTTTTATAACTAAATTTTTGCAGCCAAAATTTCCTAATTGACGAATGATTGCAGAACCAACCATTCCTTGATGACCCGAAACATATATTTTTTTATTTAAATTCATCTGAATTTTTAACTTTCTTTTGAAACCAGTACACTGTATCCATGTTTCTTCAAAAGAGCATGCTGTTTAGCACTCGTTAAATCAGAAGTCACCATCTCTGAAACGAGCTCATCAAAGCTTATTTCCGGAACCCAACCCAATTTTTCTCTTGCCTTTGTTGCATCACCAAGCAAAGTATCAACCTCTGTCGGCCTAAAATAGCGAGGGTCAATTCTTACAATAACATCCCCCACTTTAATACCAGGCGCATCTTGACTAGTCACTGCAGACACAACACCAATTTCATCTACACCAGAACCCTCAAATATCAAAGTTACCCCAAGAAAAGATGCAGCCCTCACAATGAAATCTCGAACACTAAATTGATTGCCTGTAGCAATAACAAAATCCTCCGGGGACTCCTGCTGCAACATCAACCACTGCATCTTGACGTAATCTTTTGCATGCCCCCAATCGCGCAATGAGTCAATATTCCCCATATAAAGACAATCATCTAATCCCTGAGCAATATTTGCCAAACCTCTAGTTACTTTTCTTGTAACAAAGGTTTCTCCTCGACGAGGGCTTTCATGATTAAATAAAATTCCATTACACGCATAAATTTTATAAGCCTCTCTATAATTTACTGCAATCCAATAAGCATATAGCTTTGCCACAGCGTATGGCGACCTGGGATAAAAAGGCGTCGATTCTTTTTGTGGAGTCTCTTGAACTAAACCGTATAACTCAGATGTTGATGCTTGATAAAAGCGGGTTCTTTTCTCTAATTTCAATATCCTAATTGCTTCTAATATTCGCAAAGCGCCTAAGGCATCAACATCAGCAGTATATTCAGGCGACTGAAACGAAACTGCAACGTGACTTTGTGCTGCCAAATTATAGATTTCGTGAGGTTGAATCTCTTGAATAACTCTCGTTAAATTTGAAGAATCAGTTAAGTCACCATAGTGCAGAAAAAAATTAGATTCTTTAACATGAAGATCTTGATATAGATGATCTATTCGATCAGTATTAAAGAGTGATGCACGCCTTTTAAGGCCGTGCACAACATAACCCTTATCAAGCAAAAATTCAGCTAAATATGAGCCATCTTGCCCTGTTATACCCGTAATTAATGCTACTTTTTTCTGACTCATATTAACTCTTATATTAATTTGGTTTAAGAAGCTCTACCATAGTTATCTTCATACCTGACAATATCATCCTCGCCCAAATAATCACCAGTTTGAACTTCAATAATCTCTAATAACACATCAGTAGGATTTCTGAGGCGATGAAGGGAGCCCATAGGTATATATATTGATTCATTTTCTGATAGCGACTTTACCTGGTCATCTAATGTAATTTCAGCAATACCTGACACAACAACCCAATGTTCAGCTCGGAATTTATGTTTTTGTAAACTCAAAGACGCCTTTGGATTAACAAAGATTCTTTTTACTTTAAAACTTTGGCCGACATCAATAGTGTCATAAGATCCCCATGGCCTAATAACTTTTCGGTGACAAAATCCCTCGTGTATTTTTAACTCTTTAAGTTTGGCCACTGCCTCTTTTACAGATTGAACATTTTTTTTAGTGGAAACTAACAATGCATCAACAGTTTCTACAATTATCATATCGGAAAGACCAATTGCAACTACTGGACGGTGCGAAGCATTAATGTACGTGTTTTTTACGTCCAACATAACACCGCTACCTATTTTAAAATTTCCACACTCATCTTTAGGCGAAATTTCATCCAAGGCCACCCAACTACCCAAATCACTCCACGCTCCCAAAAACGGAACCATTGCTACTTTATGAAAATTTTCCATAACTGCATAATCAATAGAATCCGCCCTACACTCTGAAAAAATTTTTCTATCTGGGCGGATAAAATTACCGTCTAATTTAGCCAACCTCATTGCCTCTAGGCAAGATTGGTATATGTCAAAAGAACAAACTTTAAATGCATCAACTAGGGTTGATTTCTTAGATAAAAAAATTCCGGAATTCCAAAAATAATCTCCAGATAAAAGAAAGTTATTAGCTAAGTTAGAGTTAGGCTTTTCGATAAAACTATCAACCATATATCCTCCAGATTTGCCCATATCCTCTAGTAAACGACCCTTTTTGATATAACCATATGAGGTTGCTGGTGAAGTTGGTTGAATTCCAAATGTAACTATATATCCAGCCTCAGCAATTTCTGCAGACCTCATAACTACACTATGGAAAAAATCAACGTCTGGTATGAAATGGTCTGATGGCAAAAAAAGTAGCAAATCATCGTCAGAGATCCCCGGCATAAATAAAGAAGCAGCAATTGCCGGGGCAGTATTTTTTAGACTGGGCTCAAGCATGATATTCGATTGAATATCTGACTGATTTTTTATTAACTCGTCAAAAATATTTTTAACGTAAAACCTATAATCCTCATTTGTCAGACCGTAAACACCATCAAACATACTAGCTCGTTTAATTGTCAGACTAAGTAAATTTTCATTATTAATCAATGGAGCAAATTGCTTTGGGAAAGATTCTCGAGACAAAGGCCAAAGCCTTGTACCCGAACCACCACAAATAATTATTGATTTGATTTTATTTGTCATTGAAATTAAATTACAAAATTTACATCGGTTAGAAAATGAATAGTCAATAGATTTAGCTATTATTTTTTTTCCAGACAGTTCTATTTACATAACCCACATAACTCATAACAATTCGCAGGATTTTTTTAGAGACAGCGGCTGCTTCATAATCCTGAACAGGCTTAAATGCTCCTCGATTACCTTTAGCTTGCTTGATAATTACAGCAATAGCATCAAGAACCGCCTCTTCTTTCAAACCTGACATTATTAAAACTCCCTCATCCATACCCTCAGGGCGTTCATGTGCATTTCTGATTGTGATTGCCGGAAGATTTAATAGAGATGCCTCTTCTGTAATTGTTCCGCTATCAGAAACAACACATAAAGCTTCTAACTGTAGCTTGTTGTAATCAAAAAACCCAAAAGGTTTTAAAAATTTAATTAATGGACTCAAAGTAACTCCAGCAATTTGATCAAGTTTTTTTCTTGTTCTTGGGTGAGTAGAAACAATTACTGGATATTTATATTTAACGGCAATAGCATTTAAAGATGAAATCAAATTAAATAAATTTTCCTCACTATCAATATTTTCTTCTCTGTGGGCGCTAACCAAAAAAAATTCCTTAGTTTTTAATCCCAGTACATTTAATACATCCGAGTTTAGTATTTGAGGCATATAATAATCCAAGACCTCCCGCATATGAGATCCGGTTTTTATAATCATTTCAGGCGGAATTCCTTCAGCAATTAGATATCGTCTAGCGTGCTCAGTAAGAACTAAGTTAATATCACTAAGATGATCCAATACTTTTCTGTTTAACTCTTCTGGCACCCTCTGATCGAAACAACGGTTACCAGCCTCCATATGAAAAACTGGTATTTTCCTACGCTTTGCTGCAATCACAGCAAGACATGAATTTGTATCTCCATACAAAAGGACTGCATCAGGCTTTTCTAATTCCATTACCTCATCAGAACGGGCAATGATTTGACCGATTGCTTGCGCCGCAGTATCTCCAACAACCCCAAGAAAATAATTGGGCTTACGTATGCTGAGCTGCTCAAAAAAAACCTGATTTAATTCAAAATCATAATTCTGTCCAGTGTGCACAAGTATATGATTAGTATTCTCATCAAACTCTGCAATTACACGAGACATTTTAATTAATTCTGGGCGGGTGCCCACTATTGTCATCACCTTAAGCACCGAGTTGCTCCTGTATAAAATCCAACTTTAAAAGTAGTTGAATAACCTCTTCAACATCTAATTGCTTTGTATTATGAGATGTATAGTCTTCGGCTTGAGAAATACTTATCTCCCCAGCACTAAAAAAATTGGCGTAATTTAAATCTCTATCATCAGCGGGAATTCTGAAGTATCTACCCATATCTTCAGCATGCGCCATTTCTTCACGAGAAATTAATGACTCATACAATTTCTCACCGTGACGCGTGCCAATTATTCGATAAGCTAATTTACTCTTAAAAATATGCTGTAATGCATTTGCTAATATTTGTATAGTAGCGGCAGGAGCTTTTTGAACAAAAATGTCGCCTTGTTGTGCGTACTGAAAGGCATGCAAAACTAAATCAACAGAATCTTCCAGCGACATTAAGAATCGTGTCATATTAGGATCTGTAATTGTAATATTTTTATCTGATTTAATTTGCTCAAGAAATAAGGGGATTACAGACCCACGGGAAGCCATAACATTACCATAACGAGTTGCGCATAGAATTGTTTTTCCAGAGCCCTGCCTGCGAGACTTTGCGATCATTATTTTCTCAGCCATAGCTTTTGAAATTCCCATGGCATTAATTGGATACACGGCTTTATCTGTGCTCAGGACGACAACTCTTGAGACGTTGGATAATATCGCTGCATTCAATACATTCTCAGTCCCCAATATATTAGTTTTAACTGCTTCCATTGGATAAAACTCACAAGATGGAACCTGCTTTAAAGCAGCAGCATGAAAAACATAATCCACATCTTTCATTGCCATAGAAAGGGAGTCAGAATCCCTAACATCACCAATGTAAAACTTAAGCTTTTCAGAGGTAAAGGCGAGACGCATATCGTCTTGCTTTTTTTCATCTCTGCTAAAAATTCGAATCTCTTTTATATCAGTAGATAAAAATCTATTCAGAACAGCGTTGCCAAATGAACCTGTCCCCCCTGTAATCATGAGTATTTTATTTTTAAACATTTTGTATGAATTTATTATTGGCCATAATTTTAATTAAGTTGTCCCAAGGTGGAGGGGTGTAACCGGTCATTTCATGAAATTTTGTAAAATTCAATGAACGATTTATTTTGATAGAGTCATCAGGAATAATGGAAATATTTTTCTTGTACTCAATTGCAATTAAATTTAAAAGGCTATATTTATCAATAGGATCTGCAGCCACATGATACAAACCCTTTAGTTTGTTATTTGGTAAAACATAATCTCGAAGTACTTCTGAAAAGAATACAGTAGGAATGCCGGAAAAAATAGCATTTACATAACCTCTACAGGTATTTTCTTGCATTAAAAACCAATTTAATAAACCATAATTAGTATTAAGCTCATGACCTATTGTAGAAATTCTTAGAGTCAAGTCGTTGATTCCCATTGGCTCTCCGAGCGCCTTAGACCTACCGTACAAATCATCCGCATCAGGATTTTCTTCCTCAGAATAATTACCTTTATTGCCCAAGAACACGCAGTCTGAACTAACATGTATAAGTCTAATTTCATTTTCCGAACAAATATCAGATAGCAGATGTGGAAATAACGTATTTACAGGAATGACAACCGAAGGATCATTCGAATTAGACAGATGCTTTGTAATACCAACACAATTAATAACAACATCAGGGCGAATCGTAATAAGGTAATCTCTTACCGAAGCAATCATATTGACATTTAATGAATAATTTATTTTTTCATGGGTAATATTTTGGAAAAATTCCAATGTATTTGCACTTCTACAAGTTCCAAAGACATTTAGATTTTTTTCACTAGATAAGACTCTAAATACAGTACTGCCAATTAAGCCACCAATCCCCAAAACAATTATTTTCATCGTTAGACTTTACCTGATAACTCACTGAAATAAGTAACTAATTTATCAACCAATTTTTTGTGATTGAAATTTTCCTCAAAATATTTTTTTCCATTAATTCCATATAGACTGAGTTCTTCATCATCCATTTTTTCCATTATCAAAATGGTGTTAGCAAGTTCCAGATAGTTTTCAGGACTGATAGCAATACCAGATTTTGATTCATTAATAATTCGAGCCCCCTCCCCACCAATTGACCCTATTATTGGCTTACCAACTGACATATAGGCTTGGACTTTATTTGGAATTGTCAAATTAAAAATCTCTTCGTTTGCCAAAGTAACCAAGAGCGCTGACGATTTTTTCATTAAGTCTGGCATTTCATTAAAAGGCAACCTCCCCAACATCTTGATATTTCTGAGATTGCGCTCCTTAATTTGATTTGACAACCAATCAGCTCGACTACCATGACCCGCAACAAGGATTTCAACTTCTGAACTAATTTCCTGTAAAAATGATGCTGCCCCAATAATTGTTTCTAAGGATTGAGCTACACCCAAATTTCCAGCAAATAAAACAGTAAATTTAGATTTTTCACTATTGCTTACTGAATCACCTGAGGTAATTGAGAAGAAATCTGGTACTGAATTTGGCCAATATATTATTTTTGCATCGGAAGATAACTGGATAATTCTATCTCTGAAACATTCTGATTGAACTAATAGTAAGTCAGACTTGCCGTATATAAACTGAACAATTTTTTTGACAAAAAATAAAACTAATTTATTGGAGACGTATTTGGTCGCAATCAAACTCTCCGGCCACAAGTCTTGTACATTAACAACTAATTTTGCCCCCCTTAAATGTGCCAAAAAAATGGCAGGAATTACCTGTAAAATGGGTGATGTTGCATAACAAAAAACAACATCAAAATTTTTTTTTCTTAAATATAGCGGAGCTAAAATAATCCCAGAAAAAATATAAGATACATAATTGAAAATTAAGTTAACTGCCCCACCTTTTCCCCTGGGGAGAATGGGAAATCTATAAATATCACAACCCCAAATTTTTTCATTTTGAACGCCAAAAGACTTATAACCTTTGTATATTTTCCCCTCGGGATAGTTTGGCTTTCCGGTAATTACTGTAATGTCGTGCCCCATTCCTGATAAAGACTGAACGATATCATTTATACGGAAACTTTCTGGATAAAAATGCTGAGAAGCTACCAAGATTTTCATTTAATGTTTATCCAAAAAATCATCTAAACCAAGCGTCTCTACTTGAGGATATGAAAAATTATTATGGCGTGCAATTGCTCTTGCTAAAGACAATGGAGAGTGTGGGCTAAACGTCTCTGTTGGATCAATAAAATCACGAACATAATCCAATTCTGGGGCAATGATATCTTTACTCATAACCTTTGCCTCATATAGTGGTAAGCAAAAAGATTCGGTAAATGAGGTAACAATTAAAGCCTTGGAATTATTTATTTTTTCAAGGCAATTCTCGTGAGAAATTTCTCCCAAATAATGAATATTTTTTAATTCAGAAGACTGCTTATCAAAAGCAATAAAACTTTCCATCTCCTCACGTGAAACAGTTACCTGTAAAGATGCATTTAAACCCCACCCTACTAAAATTTGCCACGCAAAAAAAAGAAGCTGAATATTCTTATGAGGAAGATGATTGGCAACACATAGATAGTAAGACTCAACCTGATTTTCTTTTCTTTGTATTTGATACACCAATGGGCGGATATTAATTTGACAATGCTTGAAGTGATTTGAAATTAATCGCTTTGAATAAAAACTTTGAACATCAACCTCATCAATATTTTTACAAAAAATCCTCAAAAAAATATTGCTGACTATAAATTTCAACCTAGCATAAAAATTAAATTTTGGCCAAACATCCTTATCTAAAATTAAAGTGTTCTGAAAGAATAAGATTGCTCTACCACGCAACTTAAATAATGGAGGAACATTGTGAAGTATGAGAACTTTATCCTCTGAAGTAACAATTTTTTTCAGAATTATCTCAGAGAAAATTCTGAAAAAAATACCCTTCTTAATCCAAAAAACTTGTTTTGAATTAATTAAAGGCTCAAGCTCTTTCCTTATGCGAATATCTAAAAAACACATCTTCAAAGGCGCTTTAGTTAAGGCAAGAATTAAATTTAAGCCGCCTCCTGAGTTAACATTTGGGGCGTATATGATAGTAATCATTTTTAAGTGTAATGAAAAATCTTCTTACTCTCCAATGAAAGTACATACCTCCTAAAAGTCTCAGGCGCACTTGCAATGCTCTTAGGGTTTATGAGATTAGAGATCTTATTTAGGTTGATCAGAAAATTAATACAGTAAATCAGTACTAGAAAAAGCTGTATGGGCACGTTTCCACTGCATGAAACTGCAGCAAAAATTTCCGTCCATTTTCTTCGGCCAAAACATTCCAAAAACAATCCGACAACATGTTTAGAATAGATTCTGATGCCAAAGTGACTTAATAAATCAATAGCAAGACTAAAATCCAAAAAATTTTTGGCAGGCATAAAACTGTTATCAAAAACACGACTAATAGAAGTATTTTTCCTTAATAACTCAAGAATACATCTTTGCGAAATACTAATTTTATTCCTCAATATCATCTCTGACTTTGATTTTGTTAGCTGCAATTCATGCCGCCTATAACAAAGCAGAATCTCATCAACATTTCCCATTCTCAAACCTAAATGAGAAATCTGAGCATATAAATCATAGTCCTCAGCTAACTGATAGTTAGCAGAATAGCTCGCCACATTAAAGATATCTCTCTTAATCATCACCGTAGGATTTATAAATGCAGAATTAAAGAGTAAATGTTTTTTAATTTGGTCATTTGCATGTGGGACTTTTAATATAGAGCCAAATTCATGATCGTGGTAATTAATTGCATACGACCCTAAAACTTTAACATCTAACTCTTCTAGAGCCTTTAACTGTACTGAAAATCTATTAGGCATTGATATATCATCAGCATCCATACGAGCCACCCACTCACCCGTACATTTTTCTAATCCACAATTCAGAGAATAGATTAGACCTTGGTTAACATCATTTGATATGGAGACAATCCTAGAGTCTAATTTTTTATAAGCCAAAATAATATCTTCTGTCATATCATCAGACCCATCATTGACGATGATAAATTCAAAATCACTAAAATCTTGTGCCAAGATTGATAGTATGGCAACTTCAATTGTTTTTTCTGCATTGTATGCAGACATAAGAACTGAAATTTTAGGCATTCTTTTTCAATACCAAAATTGCTAACCCATACTCTGAAGACACTGCCCTGCACCAATCATCTGAGCTCATTGCAGTTGAACTAAAAATTTCTTTGTTTTTATAGAGGTACTGACTTTGAACTACTAGATTAGTATCAGCAAATAATTTAATTACTTTTTGATAATTGAAAATTCTATGGGCATCAAATATAACGCGCTCCCTACCCACGGGAAAAGATATATATAAATAGCCATTTAAAATTAGAACATTGGATAAATTACGTATAAAGTTTGGCAACGCATCCGAATCGACTGGGTCGCCATACCGACCCAAACCGATATGTTCGAGCGTATGAAGACAACTCAATGAATTTGCAATCCCAACATAAGATTCATTTAGTTGCGGCGAAGAAAAATCAATGCAAAAAGATTCAATTCCATGCCATTGAATATCTAATGGGCGAATGTCACACAACTTAACTTTACAGAACATTGAAATCTGTGCAATAAAACCATCAACGCGTGAGCCAATGTCAAAGTGCTCAACAACAGCAGATTTTTTTATTAAATTAGCAACAAAAATATCTTGATAAAAATATTCATAATCTATAACACCTGCAGTGTCAAAGCGATCCGACAAACAAGGCATTAATTCAATAACTGTACCAGAGTTTAGTTTTATGAACTTTAAATAGTTATGTAAAAAATAATATAAACCTCGAAATGCATAAACGAACTTTAAAGGATTAAATCCAAACTGGTTAAGAATCCAAACTAGCCTTAGAGAGAATTTCTTGATTTTTGATTTGCACATAATTTAACAACCAATCACTAAATGATAATTCGGACAAACTATTTCCGTCATAATTTCTCCATAAATACTCTCTCAAACTATATTTTTGCCAAACTAAATCAATAGAAGATTGATCTATGATTGTAAAGTATTTGCAAATTAGCCTAGTACTATGAGCCTCGTCCCAAATAACTTCCTCATTCTTACTTTTTAAATAGTTCGTTACTAAATATTGCTCGCAAACATTAATTTTGGAATAATCATAGTTATTTTTCACAGTCGATAATTGATTATTAATAAATGATATTGACCTAGAGTCAAAATCAGCTTGCCAAAAATTTAACATAGAATCAATATCACCAAATAAAAACATATCAGAAATAGAATAAAGACGTTGCTTAAAAGTATTTAAAGAACAAGCAATAATTTTTATTTGACATCGGCCAAAGAATTTATAAATATTTAACAAATAAGATATACTCATAATATTATAAAATCTTTGATCTGACCTAGTTTTAAGTATAAATTTAATATTTTTTTCTTTATAAAAATTAATCCCAATTAAAGTGGATTTAATTTGGCAGTTAATATTTTTAAATCCTGGATTTATTGGAGGCTCGCTTTCAATTAGATCAATTCTTAAGTCATGAAGTTTCTTAATTTGCATGGGAGACAGTTGACCAACCCACGTACTAAGACATATATTGATACTGGAATAAAATTTCCTATATAAAGAAATAGTTTCATATGTAAATGTAAAATCATCAAGCTGACCTTGAATAATTATTGCCAATTCAGAATAATTAATTTTATTAGTCACATCGGAATTATTTACAACTATGTTTTTTGCATATTTTGGGCGCAAGGCATAACTAAATATAAGATCATTAGTTAAATATTTTTTAATAATTTTTAAAAGAGTTAATAAAAAAAACATTTTTTACCCAAGGATTTCTTTGACTATATCTTTACAAAAGGTGTCAGATGAAAAATTTTTAAATTTTTCTCCATCTAAAAAATTTAAAATATTATTTTGATATTCATTGAATTGCTGTTCACTAAAATTTAAAAGAAAGTTATACATATCTACACAAGAATTAAATTGACTATAATCAATCCAACAGTTTGATGGAATATAATCAGAAATGTTAGATGCTCCTGAGTAAATTGGAATGCACCCAGCAAACATTGAGTCAAATATTTTTTCTGTAATGTATCCAGGTATACCAGAGACATTTTCAAAACACAAACTAAATTTTGAATCAGAATAAGCTTTCAACTTACTATCTATGAAACCACTATAATTTTTTAAGTTAACTTTATTTAGCTCTGGAAATAATTTATTTATCAATCTAGATGACAGACTATTCAATTTTAATGGTCTATCCCAGCCAGCTCCATATAATTTAAAAATCCCGTTATAGTCCTCAAAAAAACTAATTATTTTATAACGCTCCAAATACATATCATTAATTGCATTATAACTAAGACACTTATTATTTGAAATTAAAGTAAGCAATGTTTTCCTACTTTTAAAATCATTAAATTCTATTTTATTATAAAATTGCGGATAGTTATATTTAATAAATTTAACACCATCAACTAACCTATCATCCCAGGTAAATATTTTATCGTATTTTTTTTTAATATTTTCTTTATCGTACTTTATAATATATTCGTTCTCAGTTAAAAAAAAATATTGTCTTTGAAATTTTTTATTGTAATGCTTTGAAAATGAAATTATAAACTCAGGGGCTCTAACCAAATCAATTGTTGATAAATCATAACCATTCAAAAAAAATATTTTTTTTAACTCTACAAAAGGCATCAACCAATTATCAATATTTGCTGGATGATTAATATTAAATATTTCATTATTAACCCATCCAGGGACATATAATCCCGCAACTTTATATTTGCTCATTTAATATTTTTAAAATTTCATTTCTAACGTAACCTATTGTGACATCAGAAAAATGATATGGATAGTTATCTAAATCAGATTTTATAATCATAAAATCTGGAATTTCAACCAGGTAAATATCTTCTATTTTTTTTAAAGCATTTAGTATCAAGTTGTGTCTATTTTTATATTCCTCTCTTTTATCAAATTTAACTGGGAAATTTATCACAATGATTTTAATTTTTGAATTACACACCTTCATCCATTTAAAGAAATTTAAGTAAATATCTTTAATTTTTTTTATGTCAATCTCCTGACCACTTAAATTATTTTTTTCACTAAAGTCTGAGTAATGGGCATAAAATGATAAATTATTAAATTTAAATAGTTTATCCGTTAACTCAGAATAAGTGTCCATCACAAAATAATCTGATTGACGAATAATTATAGGATTAAATTTTAATGCTTGCTGTACAATTAATTTTCTAATACTTTTTCTTATTTTTAACCTTCTTAATAAAAGGATATTAAAAAAATTAATATTATTTAAATTATCCAATCTTTGCTTTTGGATATTATAAATTTTTTTACCTTTTAAGGCATCCAATCCTAAGCATGCGCAACGTGTCAATATTATTTTTTTATTAAAAATAATTGCCAAAGCGACATTAATAATTCTATATATATAATAAATCACACCCTATACCGTACTCATGTAATGCATTGCAGATTTATAAATAAATTTATTAAAAAAAATATTTTTTTTAATTATTGATTTTATATTTAAATATAACAAATTTATTCTTATTTTTAATCTATGCTTAAATATTATGCATTTAATAAGTATTTTATTTACATGATTTATATCATCAAGTACAAAATTAAATTTTTTTATTGACTCAGATAAATCTACCTTATTCTTTATTGCATATATGTTATATATGTCCTCAAAAATTTTAATCATGTAAACTTGGTCATCAACCCTCAGATCCTTATCAAATACCATCATATAATCTAGTAAAAAAACATTGTATGTAGATAATTCTTTAAATCTTAGACTTGCTAATTTTTTCTTATATGCCATAGGCGCATTCACAATGTCTCGTTTATGAGCAGCCTCTCTGTTTATTGCTGAACTCATCCCATTTGAATGCTTCATAGTTGATACTAATGTTATTGACTCGTCTAGATGGTATGCGAATTGACTCAAAGTTAATTTTTTTAGTGCAGAGGTAAAATCGGGGGCGCCGAAACTACAGTAAGATCCGTATCTTTTTTTTGTTTCTTGCAGCAGTGCATTAGAAACAACTGACATTTGTGGAAGTGGAAAATAGTTTATTTGGGTAAAAGGTGAATCCCTTTCCACCAAACTCTTTTCATAGTCACGCAACACATCTTTAGTACTTAATTTTGTTAATTTTCCAGTACTGCGCTGCCTCTTTACATAACCAAGTCCATTTTTTTTCTCAAGATCGTTATACCAATCAGTATTAAAATTTAATGTTGTATTGATATTGTTATTTTCGATGCAATCATATATTTTTTTTAGAGCATCTGGATATAGCATTTGCTTGTCTTCAAGCAACATTACCCACTTACCATTACTATTTGATAATGCGATATTCCAGTTATCCACCATACTCAGACCGCCTGTCCTCACGTAGATAACTTTTTCATCATATAAATATTCTGACTTTTCTTTTGATGAGCTCTCATCATCATTATCAATCACAATTAATTCATAGTCTTGAAATGTTTGATTTTTGACGCTCTTAATTGATAATTCCAATAGGCTTGTCCTATTTTTAGTAGGTATAACTATTGAGAAATAATTTATCATGCTACTTTCTCAACAAAAATCCGTCTGGCGCGGCTGTGATAGCTAATTTATATTCTATATTTTTATCTATCTCAAACCGAATACTATTACTTTGGGCATTATTTCTTTGCTCATCTAGATAAGCATGAACTGCAGTTTTAGGATTGTTACCCTTACCCCATGGCCTATCTGTTACAAATCCATCAGGCAAATCTTCAACCCCAGTATCCCAAACAACACAATAACTGCCCGTTGATACAAGTGGAGCATATGCACGTAGCTCATTCAAAACATGATCATGAGTATGATTTGAATCCAAAAAAATCATTACCTTTGAAAAACCGCCTGAAAAATCTCTTACTCTCTCTACTATCGCCTTATCAACAGATGAACCTTGAATCATTTCTATTAAGTGTGCCAATGGATGAGTTTCTATTGCGTGTTTATTATGCTTTCTAATATCAATATCGATTCCAAGAACTTTTCTAGTTGATTTTTTAGGATCTAGATGCAATCCATGATTTATGGCATCCATATAATCCAATAAAGCTAACATCGACGCACTCATTATTAATGAGCCACCATGTGCAATTCCCGTTTCAATTATTAGATCAGGTTTAACTTTCCAAACTAACTCCTGTATGGCATATATATCCTGAGGAACTTGAATAATAGGTCGGCCAAGCCAAGTAAAATTTGAAGCATAACCATATCTAATGGCTTCCCTATTCCAAACACTAGATAAACCTAAAAATTGCTTATCATCACCTATTCTGTTTATATTTTTTTGCACTTGAGCTTCAAATTCTTTTTGCATAATTATTTATCCGTTATTAGTTATTTGTTGCTGTCAAAATTTATTTTTGATTTGAAAATCAAATTTTGAAAAAATTTCATATTTATTTGCCATTCGTAGCCATTTTTCATCACTAGAAAATATCTCAGTCGCAATTTCTATATTTTTTTCATAACCTTGCTGATTACCCATCAACTTCTGTACTTGAGCTAAAAAAAAGTGGGCAAAAGCATGTTTTTCTGCTCGCTCTGAAACTTCCATAAATAATCTTTCAGCGGTTGCCAAATCATTATTTCGCAAGGCTCGGGAATTTATAAAATTACTAACCAAATTAAACTCAACGGCGCAATCCATTATTTTTTGATTATCATATCCAGGTATGTTTAGAACGGCGCTATTACTAATAAAATTTCCAACACTGTATTCTTTTGGTAACCAGCCTTTTTCTTTAGCCTCTTGATACAGTTGACTACCTCTGACAGGTCCTGCAACCGAAAAACTTGCCCAATCCAGATCAATATCCCTAATCAAATTTAGTGTTTCAATTCTATGCTCGTCAGTTTCTCCAGGCATGCCTATCACAAAAAAGCCTTGAACAAAAATATTTGCCGCCCTTAAAGATTTCATTACTTTCTTTAATTTAGGGATTCGAAGAGGTTTATTTATTATATTTTTTAAAACATATTCAGATCCCGACTCTATTGCAAGAGCAATTGTATCCACACCAGCAACCTTCATGAGTGTGGCTAATTCATCATCAATGAATACAGCTGTAACCCCATTTGGCATTTCAATTCTTAGATCAAACTCAGCCAATCTGGTAAAAAGTTCTTTGGCTCTAGGAACATCAATTAATAACTGATCATCGTATAGCGTCAATACATTGATCCCATATTTATTCTTCAACTTTCTAACATGGTCAATAATTGAATCAACTGACGCAAATCGCATATTAGCGCCATGTAGCGCAGGTTCAGCACAAAACGTACATTTAAATGGGCAACCTCTCGATGTTACTAAGAAGAATTGCTTTACATTTGTCTCATACCTATATGTGGCAAAAGGTGAAAAAGATTCTCTCATGCTGTACTTTTCCACATCTACGAATTCGTAATTTAAATCAATAACTTGATCTAAATGATCAACGTAAACAGACTGCGTCTTTTTATTTGCCGTGGTTACAGTAACCCAAGGGTGATTCAATAACTCACTCGCCATATCTTCACTATCAAGCAAGTCTTTTACCGCTTTCTCGCCCTCAGAGTAACAAACGGCATTTATTGCTGGCAACTCATTTAGAATTTCCACCGTTGCCGTTGTCGCAGCAGCACCCCCAACAATTTGAATTAGATTTGGCTTACTTTTCTTTATGTGTTGGCTAAAATCCCGTAGGTGCGAAAAAGATGTATCAAACATGAATGAAAATCCCACAACATCAGGTTCATCCCTTTCAATGACATTATCTATGTGAGACAGAATATTCTGCGAGTCTGATAACAAGTTTAAATCCTCAATTACCACCTGACTTCCTGTAACACTCGCTCTATCTACATAAGTTGCTATTGTTAATGGCCCGTATGGAAACGCAAGATAACTTCTTGTTTTAGCGCCTAGGGCATCTACCCTACCAACAAAGTATGGCAAAACAAAAATTACAGCTTTGCGCCTCCCATGGCCGATTTTCTTCTTCACCAGTGTACTTACATCAACTTGATGCAACGCCACTGTGAGCTCTTTTTTATTAGGCATTTTCTATAGAGCCTCCGCCAGAAAATTTCTCCACTAAATTTGACCCCTTAAAAAATACCTCTGCACCCAAAAAATCGGCCTTCCCAATAGAAAAATGACAATATCTCATTATGTTGTAGGCTGTTACCGCATGAAAAAAGATGTTTGGAATAGTCCACAAAGCAAGATAATCTTCCAAGCTATCAAAATTAAATTTCCTACCATCTTTCGTAAAAGAGATTTTACGGCTCTCATCTATGATCCCAAAGTTATGCTTTACCTGATAAATGAAATCTAATGCCTCATCACAACCAGCAGCTAAGTCAGAAAGGGCTAAACCAGTTTTAGGCAGGCAAGAACAGTCTTGGTCTGAAATTATTCGCCTTAATGAAAATCGTGCATGATCAATTGCAACCTGAATCTGTTTATCCAAGGGATACATTGTTTCATGAAGTTTTGCAGACATAAGATTCTGACTACATGCTAGCCCGTCAAGCTGGTATAGATTCAATTTTTCTATCATAGCCTTTAAAAAAGCCAGTCTTGACTCCATGATATTAATTAATATGATTACGCTATTACTCATTCATCAAACCAACTCAGGAGCCACCTCTAAGCTAAATTTTTTAGCCATATTAAGCCACTCATGATCAGAAGCGACAATATCTAAAAATCTATTTTGATGCCTTTTTATTTTCTGCGAATCAGCACCAATTTTTTCTAGTGCCTTTGCTAAAAAATAATGGGCAAAAGGTTGTCCATCATGTCTCGAAATGACTTCCTCAAATGAGCTACATGCTGTTAAGTAATCACCAACCCGCATTCGTCGATTATTTACAAAATTCACATCTAAATTCATTTCAAACATATCAGATTTTATTTTATCCGGATCCATACCAGGAACCCTGATTACATAGTCCGTAAGGTCGACTTCACCCAACCTCAGATATCTGTCTTCTACCCATTTATTTTCTTTACAAAGCCTGAATAACTCACTGCCTCTGAGTGGAGTTGCATAGTTAAAGAAAGCCCAATCAATACCACTGTCGATTATAAAATCTCTGTTAGCCAAACGTTCTTCATCGCGCTCGCCAGGCAGTCCAATAACAAAAAACGCCCCCACAAATATACCGGCTTCTTGTAAGAGTTTTATTGTTGGTTTAACGCGATCAAAAGCCAAAGGCTTTTTAATTACCTCCTGCAAAACCCTTTTAACCCCTGACTCTATAGCCAAAAATATTGTATCTACTCCTGCTGACTTCATCAGATGAGCCATTTCTTCATCGATGTAAGACATTGTGACACCATTAGGCATTTCAATTCTTATATTAAGCGGCGCCAATTTTCTGAATAATTCCTTAGCTCTAACTTTATTCATCAGTAGCTGGTCATCATATATTGTCAGGACATTTAAACCATGTTCGCTAACCAGCCTAGACACATGGCGAATAACATCATCAACATCAACATAACGCATGTTTGCCCCATGAAATGAAGGCTCCGCGCAGAACACGCATTTAAAAGGACATCCCCTAGAAGTCACAATGAAAAATTGTTTTGCTCCCTCCTTAAATTTTGTAAATGGTGAAAATGCCTCTTTCATACTATATGCGTCAATATTTACTAGACCATAATCCACATCAACAACATTATTTAACTCTTCATAAACAGCAACCGGCTTCACAGTTTGACTTAAGTTTTTAGAACTTATCCACGGTGGATTATTGAACTCACTCAACGGATTCAAAGATTCGATTAAGTTTTTAAGTGCGACTTCTCCTTCGCTATAACATACAGCATCAAGGTTGGGACACTCTTTGATTACTTCTTCATAAGCGGTTGTTATAGCTGGTCCACCCCCAACCTGTAAAGTCTTAGGGGAAATAGTTTTTGTCAAACAAGAAAATAGTTTTAACCACCTAAAAGATATGTCGTAAGACATTGAAAAACCAACAACATCTGGCGCAAAATCAATTATTTTTTTCCTGTAAATCTGTTCTATTGTTAAACCAGAATCAGGAATATTCAAATCAAGAATTTCTACAACTGGTTGATTCCTTGCAAATTTCTTTACATATGAGGCTATAGTTAAAACCCCATACGGAAAGGCCAAGAAACTTCTAACTTTCTTCTTTTTAACATCAATCACACCATCAGTGATGACATAAGGCAACACAACCATTAGCAACTTTCTTTGTCCCTGAAAAAAAGCTTCTCTGTCGCTTGCCACTGAATGCAACGGTATTATTTTCATAGCGCCCTCTATAGAAAAAAGTTTTGGGAAACCTAAAAATTACCTTGGGAATGCATATATAACAAACCCTGTTCCACAATAACCATGTAATCTAATCACGATTTTATAGCCATTTAGACTGTCGCGCATCCACTTAAAAATCTTCCAAATCCCATCAGCGTTATGATAACCAGTAACCATTAGTATAGGTCTATATTTATTTATATGCTTAATGGCACCCCCTAATACATTTAACTCAAACCCCTCGACATGTATTTTTACCAATGTAGATTCAATTTCAAGGCTATCTAAAGTTACAGCAATAACCTTATTTTGACTCAACTCTGTGCACTGAGATGAATACCCCAAGCCCGACAAAAATTTAACCTCACCAATTTTATTAGATAAAACGCTATTAATCACTGATATTCTATTTTTAATACTGACATCATATCTATCAATATTATTTTTTAAAATTTTTAAATTATCAGGATCAGGCTCAATAGCAAAAATTTTATCAAATCTACCATTAGTTAATTTAATAAATTTTCCTAATACTTCACCTTGATGAGCGCCAATATCTATAAACCTACATGATTCATCTAAAACATCTAAAACCTCAGGTATGAAAAATCGATTTTGCACATTAATCGGAGCTTCTTTAAAAATCCACTCTTGCCTTAAATACCTCCAGGCAAGAAATTGTAGATAATGTGCTTTTGATATATCATCATCTAATAATTTAAATATATTAAAAATTTCAGTTTTATCATTATCTGACAATAAATTAATTACCCACCCATTATTAAGAGGATGCCTATTTAAATATTGATTAGCTATGTCATAAAATGGAAATATAGAACTCCAACCCATATTTTCTAAACTACTGGAGATGGCATGATAAGAATGTGATACATTGCAAATTGCAATGATAGATGACTTCCTAAACTTAGGCTCAACTTGATCTGGCGTGAACATATTAATGTTTGACCAAAACCTATCTAATCTTAAATTATTGGCATTAACATCTACAATAAAATCAACTTTAATTCCGACATACCTGCAATATTCGTACGCCATTCTACCCAAATTACCAGCCCCATATAATGCAATAGACTTTCCAGACAATTCGGGGATTTTAAAAGAAGAATTAGCGGATAACAAATTATTAAGTAATAAATTAAAATTAGTTGAACCGACAGAACTATCAAAAAATTTGTACATAATACTACTTTAAATTAGAGGCCCACTCGTTTAACAATAAATCATCTTTAAAGTATTTTAAGAAATGAAAAATACTACCCTTAGTTTTTTCATAATGCGCATAAATTTCATAATCACTTAAAGAATTAAATTGATTTTCAAAATAAACATTTTTATTTTTTTGAAATGATAAAAACCAATCAGATGGCATAACCCCAAAAATTAATGTGTAATCGTACAAAGATTTTTTAGTTGAAATTATTTCACTGTAATATGAATTAATTTTATAAACCATATTTTCATAAGTATATTTTTCTCTAATATTTTTAGATGCCCTATAACTTAATTCACTGTATAAATCAGCATTTAATGTTAGATTATTTATAGCGTCAACAAGTTGATTTTTATCTTTTACAATGATACCATTAACTCGGTCTGAAACTATCGCACTCTCGGCCGGATTATCAAGTACAATTGGAACAACACCTAATGCCATAGCCTCTAATAATGCATTCTCTGCTGTTCCATAATGAAATGGATTTAATAAATAAACAAAAATATCTATCTCATTTAATTGATTAAATACATCATTAGCATAGCCAGGTAAAAAAACAAAATCAGATATATCATAATCAAAAATTTGATTATTCATTACCTCTATATTTATATAATCACCCAACATAAGTAGTCTCACATTGGAACTCAGGACATCCTTTAAATATTCAAAATAATTTGGATGTATTTTTGAAAAATTAAAACTACCAACATATCCGAGAGTTACTTTATGGCCAATTCTGCGTGTATCTCTCATAGGCAGATGATCTACGCTACCACTAGAAACCACCCCCACTTTTGACTTCATTTCATTTGGCAATGATTTAATACTTTCAGCCTCAAGCGAGCAAGTTGATGTAAATAAAAACCTATGACAGTAATCTAGTAAAGAAATTGGAATTACAGGAGTATTCAAGCCAGAAATATGACACCAAAAAAGAATTCTTACTGGAACAGTAATGTGCTCACATAAAAATTTAATAATTAATGGATGATTCCAAAACTCAATCTGAACTATATCCGCCTTGGCAACTTGTTCGAAAATTGTTTTTTCATCTGGATTTATGATTACTTGACATTGACAGCCCTCTAAAACTTCTAGAAATTGATTTTTTTCTAAGTGTTCTAGGCATATTACTTTGTGCAAAATCTCCGGTGATAGTGCTTTTGAAGATTTAATTAATCCTGAAAGCGCCCTACCAACACCCCCACCCAAGTGAGGAGTTACATGCAATATAACTTTCAAGATTTTGCGATTGGAATCACTCTGGGTAAAGCCATACCAGGTGCAGGCTCAAATGTAGCACCATGTACTCTAGTAAAGTTACTTAAAACTGTGTTCCTATAAGCATCAATGCTATCTGGCAAACAATGCGATAACTGTCCGCATTGACTACAAACCGGGTTATTCATCCTTCCGCCACTTAAATGTTGAAATCGTAAAGAGTTCATCTTATTTGAATTCCATATACCCTTCACACTTGTTTCCATAACATTACCTAGTAGCAACTTTCTACCCCAATCAAGGAAGCAAGAACTAACTAATCCATCAGCATTAATAGCCATTGAATAAAAAATATAAGGGCACGTGTCAGTCGAGATAATCGGTTGCTGATAAATACCCTCAGTAATTTTTATACCGGTATGCGCTTCCACATCAAATTCAGGCCAACAAGGTGCAAAATTCTCTATAAAAATTCGATCACAGTAATCGCCGAATGTGTCTAGGAACTCTTTTTTTTGATCTTCACTAATTAGATCGCCAGGAATCTTTATTACAACTTCACAATTACCTTTATTTGAATCCAACCACTTAATATCACGAACAAATTTGTCAAAATCAAAATCAAAGCCGGTGAATTTCTTATATTGCTCATTATTCATACCATCAACAGATATGTTTATCTTATCAATACCAGCCTCAAGAACCTCACTAAGCCGCTTTGGATTGAACAAAGAACCATTTGTTGTTGTGTCAATATACTTTACCAAGCCACTCTCTTTGGCATACTTAATCATCTTTGCAAGATTTTTATTTAAGAATGGCTCTCCATCTTTATACAATCTCAATACCTTTATAGGCTGATCAAAATCACTTAAATCATCAATTATTTTTTGAAAAACCGGTAATTTCATGACGCCCTGGTATCTACCAGTAGCATCAATTAAATCACGATGCCCGGTTGGGCAAAATGGGCACAAAAAATTACAAGCGCTGGCCGGGTCAACGAAAATTACAAAAGGGGTCGCCAATGGAATAACATCTTGTAATGGAGTTCTATCATCTAAATTTATTCTAGGCTTGTATTTAGCTTTCACAACTTCTCCTTGTAAATTATTTCTTACCTACAATATACGCAGGATCAAATAGGTTAGCTGGCCTAGCACCAAATAACAACAAATCTTGACGACCATATGAAGCTGCAATATTTTCAACAAATTCTCTAACGGTAATTGGCTGACCAGAGCATATATTTATAGCACCTGTCTTTTCACCAAAACAAATCTCAATCAACTGTGACACAGCATCTTCTACAGACAAAAAATCTCTAATTTGAGTACCTTCAGTTAATGGAACTAACTCGCCCTTATTTAATTTATCTATAACGAAAGGAACTAACCTGGATGGATTTTCACCTTCGCCATAAAGAAAAAAAAATCTCGCCCAACAAAAATCAATCTTTGCACCATCAAATAAAGATTTCAACAGGTAAAAAAGGGCTGCTTTTGATGATGCATATAACGTTTTAGGATCCAATTTATGAGATTCCTCTATAGGAGAAAATGTACTGCAATCATACTCAAAACAGGTCCCCACACCAATAAACTTTTTAACACCTGCAGATGCGGCACCTTTAGCTAACTCGATAGAACCCAACAAACAATTTAAATTTTGTCTAGACGTCAAGTAGTCTAACGGATTCACATACCAAGCCAAATGAATAACTAGATCTACGCCTTTACACACCTGAGCCCACCATTGCTCAGACTCATGAAATATATCATTCACATGAATGATAGTTATGCGCCCATTGAGACTATTCAGGTTTCCACCCCTGGTTACCACTGAAATATTTAAATCCAACTTACATAAGCGCTTCAGGAGTTCCTGGCCAATAAATCCAGTTGCCCCAGTAATTAAAATGTTTTTTAACTTATGCATTTGATACATTTACGGGGTCAATCTTATCAAAAGTCGAATTTTTTAGATCTTTATCAGAAACCAAAATTGGCTTTTTAGGCCAGTTTATACCTACCAACCCATCATTCCAAAGCAAGCCCCTCTCACATTTTGAGCTATAGAATTCAGACACAAGATAGATAACCTCACTATTATCCTCCAAGGTCAGAAAACCATGTGCAAATCCATCCGGGACATAAAGCATTAGCCTATTTTGGGCGCTTAACTCAACACCAAACCATTTGCCATAAGTTGACGAATCTTTCCTCAAATCAACAATTACATCCCATATAGCGCCAGACGTACACCGAATAACTTTTGTTTCTGTTTTTGGGGGGACTTGATAATGTAAGCCGCGAAGTGTTCCGGCCTTTTTAGTAAAAGAATTGTTAATTTGAACCCAGATACTCTTAAGGCCAGCCATAGAAAATTCATTTTCGCAAAATAATCTAGAAAAAAAACCTCTTGAATCATCTATTGTCTCAAGGCGAATCAAAAATGCCCCTTTTAAGGGCAACTCATCAAATTTCATAAACTGTTTATTTGCTGCACTTTGAGCATCTGCTCGAATGAAAAAATATCACGGGAGCACAAGTCCAACGCAGATACGCCATCTAAATAATCGTTATACCAATTTACTGTTTTATCGAGAGCACCATCAAGAGTCCAAACCGGACTAAAATTTAATCCTTGAATTGCTTTGGTACTATCTAACTGCAGCGTGTGAGCTTCTTTATAAAGTTCATAATCTGATTTTTTTTCATACTCAATAACCGCATCTCCCCTAAAACGCCTCTTCAACATCTCCAAAACTACTTGAACTGTCGCAGTATCTTGAGTAGTTGGTCCAAAATTGTATGGGCCAGCTTTAAGCGGGTCGCGCCATATATTTTCTGCAAGTGTCATATACCCCATTAGACATTCTAAAACATGCTGCCATGGTCTAACTCCAAATGGATTCCTAACCAAAAGCGGCTTTTCTGAACTCCATGCACGAATCGCATCTGGAATTAAGCGATTCTCAGACCAATCACCGCCTCCAATCACATTTCCAGCCCGTGCGACGCCAATTCTAATATCTATGTTAGATAAAAATGATTCTTTGTATGAATTAATAATTAATTCTGATCCAGCTTTGCTCGCACTATAAGGATCATCCCCCCCTAACTGGTCAGCCTCTACGAATGGTCTATTATTTTCATAATTTTTATATACCTTATCAGTTGTAACCATAATTGCAACCCTTGGTATTTGAGTTAGTCGCAAAGCCTCCAACAGAGACAAAGTGCCAACAAGATTAACGCTAAAAGTTTCGGTGGGATTGGTATAACCAAATTTAACCAATGGCTGCGCTGCAAGATGAAACACTAGATCTGGTTTTTTTTCATCAAGCACTGATACCAAAAAATCCAAATCTCTTATATCATGTATTCGACTGTCACAAAAACGCCCCAAGCCCATATCGTCGTACAAACTAGGTTGAGTAATTGGATTTAAAGCAATACCGGTAACATCAGCTCCAAGGCTGTGCAACCAATAGGTCAACCAAGCCCCCTTAAAGCCAGTATGGCCCGTAATTAAAACTCGACGATTAGACCAAAAATTTAAGCCAGCACCCATTTTTACCAAATTTTCCAAGGAGCCCTTCCGGATGCCCATAAATCTTCGAGCAAATTCTTATCCCTTAATGTATCCATTGGTTGCCAAAACCCATTATGACGATACGCGTTCATTTGATTTGATTTTGCCAATTCAAAAATAGGCTCACCCTCCCAAGCAATTTGATCACCACTAATGAAATCAAAAACTTTGGGGGATAAAACAAAATAACCGCCATTAATTTCGCCACCATCACCTCGAGGTTTTTCTGAAAATCCAGCAACAGAATCGCCATCTAACTCAAGGGCACCATAACGCCCCGGAGGTAAAACAGCTGTTATTGTTGCTAATTTGCCATGTTTTTTATGAAATTTTATTAATTCAGTTATATTAATATCACTCAAACCATCGCCATAAGTAAAACAAAAAGCTTCATCAGTTTTAAGAAACCTTTCTACACGTTTTAGTCTGCCCGCAGTTAATGTTGCTTCACCAGTATCAACCAATGTTACTTTCCAAGGCTCAGCATTCTGTTGATGAACCTCCATCTCATTTGTTCTCATGTCAAAAGTTACATCTGACATATGCAAAAAATAATTTGCAAAATATTCTTTTATTACATAGCCTTTATACCCACAACAAATAATAAATTCATTGACGCCGTGATGTGAGTAGATTTTCATGATATGCCACAATATAGGCATACCTCCAATATCAATCATTGGCTTAGGACGGCTACCTGTTTCCTCAGATATTCTAGTACCTAACCCACCAGCTAATATTACCGCCTTCATACCCCCCCCTTAATCATCTCCGATAAAGTCACCTCAGTAATTTTTCGGTCATTAATCTTAAAAATTCTATTAGCATTGGTCAGGGCACTTGACCTATGCGCAATTATTAATATCGTCAAGTCACCTTTAATACCATTGATAGCATTCATGAACTCTTTTTCAGTATTCGCATCCAACGAACTAGTAGCCTCATCCAGAACCATTATTTGAGCGTCGAAATATACCGCCCTGGCTATACCTAATCGCTGCCTTTGGCCGCCAGACATAGAGATGCCATTTTGCCCAACATTTGAATTATAGCCCTCTGGTAACTTATCCACATACTGAGATAACTGGGCAATTTCTAAAGCCATACTAACTTTTTTGTAGTTAATTTCAGACTCACTTAAACCAAAAGCCACATTCTTAGCAATACTGTCATCTATTAAATTAATTTGCTGTGGTACATAACTCAAACGAGATTGCCAAGCCTCTAAACTATCATGAATGTTTGAACCATCAACATAAACACCCCCGCTAGTAGGTTGCAATAGCCCCAAAAACAAATTTACTAATGTTGATTTTCCTGCCCCACTCTCCCCAATAATTCCAATGATATCCCCTCGATTCACTGTAAATGTGACATCCTCCAAGGTTTGAAATTTACCACCAGAGTAAGAATGACTTAGTCGATCAAGCTTAATAGATGTAAAGTCAGTATTTGACTTTACAGGGGCTAACTTTAAGGGCGAATGATTTATAAGAAAATCGTTTTGTATGACATTAATTGAAGGAATTGAATAATTAAAATTATGATAATTTGTTAAGATTTTGTTAACACTAGGCATTGCCCTAAATGATGCGGCGGCAAAAAGACCTAATATTGGAAGCATATTATCAGCGTTACTAGAATAAAAAATTAAAAGAGCTAATATCAAACCAGCCAAAAGAGTAACTAACTCAACCCAAATTTTTGGCAAATTCTGAATGAATCGCTCCTGGGTAGAAATAATACTCAAACCCTTAGAAACTCGCGCAATCTTTTCTGAAAAATGCCTTTGCTTTTGCATCAAAATCACTTCCTTAATAGCAGCTAATGTTTCCTGTATGTAAATTAACCTTTCTCCATCCTTAGACTGTCGGCTCACCCCCAAAGACTGGACTTTTAATTTTGTATATCTCATAAAAAGATAGCCGCTGAAAATAATAAAAAAATAGGTAATCGCACCGCCGATTGGCTCAACAATCAAAATAAGTGCAATGATCCCAATAAGCTGTAGCAGTTCTGCAACCAATACCAACAATGAAGCTAACGCAGATAAAAATTGATTAATCTCAAATGTGATATTCCTAAATAGGAGTGCCGAATTATTTGAGATATGAAATAAGTATTCACGATTCAGATAGATGCCAAATAATCTATCCACCAAGGAATTATGAATTTGGGCTAACACTCTTGACTGGTAGTAGTTAAAAAATATCGAATAGAGTATTTTGATAACAAAAAAGATGATAAAAGTCAGGCTAATAAATAAAATTAAATTATCACCAGAATTAATCGAAAAAAATTGCGGTAAAAAGGCAAAGCTCTTGATCACATCCTGCCCTAGCAACGATGAGATTAAAGGATATAAAAGGCCAATAGACAATGTCTCAAGTAACGTTGAAATCATCATGAAGCAACCAAGAAAAAATATATTTCTTTGTTCGCTCCCATTTAAGACATGCCAAATTTTTCTTGCGGATTCAATCATATTTTCTCTATTAATGTTATTAGAACGACTAAATACCCTGCCAAGAAATTGGATAAAAGTTTTTAGGTAAGGAAAGATGCTTTGGAAACATAACAATTTTATTTGGTGAATTGCCTAACCATGCCGCCCACCAGAAAAAAGTGCTATCAGATCCAATAAAATACTTGCAAGATTTCAAATATAAAAAATCCTCCAGCTCAGAGTGTGCGACATCAACAAATTTAGGATCCTCTATCAAACTTGAGAATAATTCTTTTGTCTTATAAATGCTGTCTGAGAAAATATAAAAAATTGGATTTTGGACTTTTTTGTTAATAGCCTCAATCGCATTTTTATAGTAACTTATGTAATCATCAGTCAAAACTGATTCTGAAAAAAATCGAACGTGAATACCAACTGAATTGCACTCACAAATCTCATTAAGAATTAACTTATTACACTGAATGTCACTCAAAGCAAATTCAGATTTAATTAATGAGGAAAATTCCGAAAAATAACTCTCGCTCTGCCAATACCCCTCAATATATTTACATAAAAAAATTCTGGATATTTCTCTCTCATCATTAGATTGATCAACATAAAAATTTAAACGAATAATACGAGATATAGCTTTGAGTGTTTTTAAACCCCAAAATGCGATTGGGCTCCAATACGCATTAAAAAAAAATATTCTTGCGCTTATATTGAAGCTGCCAAGCCTGCAAGTTCGTTGATATTTTTTATCTGCCCAGAAACCAGTTGTTCCGTCTATAAGCAATTCCGCACCATTTTTACGACAAAACGAAAAAGCTGCAGCATACATAAATAACTGATTACCTAAGCCACCTTTCAGTCGCAAAATTACTCTTTTTTTCACAAGACCCTCACCCCACAGACCAGAAAAATATAAATATAGATGTTATTAATAATCTAGGTTTTTGCAAGCAATTTTCGTAATAGACCAATTAAACCAATCGTAACTATTAGTGAACATATAAACATATAAGTATCTTTAGGAACATATCCAAAAGATAAATATCTGTATGCAACCAAGTAGGCTATGAAACCAGAAAAAATGCGGCTTCCAGAAAAAAATAAAGCCGACCTCTCTAGATACAGCCCAAATAAGCCGGCCATGAAACAAACCAAAAAAACCAGGAGGAGCGACCCCGAGTAATATGAAAATCCTATGATTCCCGGAATATTTATTGCATAGTGCGCCTTTTCTCCAATATTCAAGTAACCTGTATCAACTCTCACTACATTGCGATCATAAAAACTTGCTTGCGATAAGTCCTTACTCTCCCCAAAGCTCTCCGCCCAAAATTTAAGACCAACCTCAGGATAAGAAACTACAGCGGCAACCCCCTCCAAACCAATCCAACGACCAAAAATTAATTGAGTATTAGTTGATAACCCAGCGCTTTCGGCAATAATACTTACGTCAGGGCGCATTACAACTTCTTTATTTTCAAACTTTAGTTGCCTGAAATAGTTACCACCCCAAACAGATGTGATTGCGAAAACACCATAGATAACCAAAATACATACTGAGTGCTTAAGCCGATAATGGTATTTGTATGAAGATGAGGCCATAAAGAAAAGCAGTAACACAGCTCCAGAACTAAGAAAGTAGCCTCGACTTAATAGTGAAAAATTAATCATCCAATCGATGAACAATACCCCCACCAAATAAACACCAATTCCCCTCTGACGATTTAACAACAACCAATCTAGAATGCCCAGAGCAAACCCATTAAGACCAAACAATAAACACCACTTTATAAATAAATCAATATAAATTGGTGATAAATCAAACCCCCTTCCAGCTCTTTGATAAATTGCATATTTAGCATTAAAAAATGTAACCAGAATTGAAAGCGTCATCAAAGTAAAAAAAATGAATTTCAACTTAGCGCTGCCTGGCAACTCAACTCTAGAATAATTATCTTTCTTATTGAGCATTTCTCTGAAAATGAATACTGCAGCAATAAATGCAAAGCTTCCAACGATTGATACCAATAGAACCCTATCCCAGGATTGGGGTGAGTAGTCAAAGAAACCCACCGGCTCAAATAATCTGCCATCCCGAAAAAAAAAGCCCGCGACTAACTTGAGCCAAAAACCTAACCAAAGAAGTCCAAATATAAAAATAGGGAAAAAATAATTTAAGTTCAAACTAAAAATTAGAGAGCCGCAGAATAAAATGCTAAAAACTATATATATTAAAAAATTTCCTGGGTATAAAAAAGCGCCGGCATACAAAGATGCTGCGCCCAGGACAATAATTAGGAATTTATTTAAATAACTAATAGTCATTTATGAGTAACAGTATTTAAAAACCAAACCACAAAAGCTCCGAGCAAATTAGTAAGTCTCAGCAAAATTGACAAGATAACCCCACTTACTGAATCTAAACCCGCCGCAGCGAACACCCCTCCTATTAAAAACTCTTGTACACCAATATTTCCAGGGGTCAATTTAATCAACCATGACAGTGAGTATGGCAAATAAACATAAAGCATCAAATGCCATTGCGCTTCAGGATGAATCGAATTAAAAACAAAACCATAAACAAGAAAATCAGTAAGAACTGAAATGAAAAAGAATAGGAAAAATAAGGTTCTTTTATCGGAAGACAAAATAACTTTAAGTCCACTATCTACCACCCCCAATTTTTCTAAATAAAATTTTATTTTTTGATTTTTAAAGTTCAAAGTCGAACATTTTTTCAATAAATAAAATTTAAACTGCACTACGGCAACTAACAAAACTATGACTAATAGAAAAATGATGGCATGATGATGAAATGATAAAAGCAGAGCAGCTGATCCAAGTAAAATTGCTAAACCAATAACTCCATATAAATAAGTTAATCCCACGTATTCTGTATACGAAATGCCATAGTATTTTTTTAGATGGATACCACGATAAGCGACACCAGCATATGGGACAAAATTATTTAAGAGGAAACTTTTAACAAATACCTGAACCCAACCCTTAAATAAAATATTTTTATTTAAACTCAAGTCTATAGTTAACTTGAATTTATATGCGGATAGAATAATCGCCAGACTTGCAAAAAGAGTTGCTGCGCCTAACGATACAAAATTTAACCGCTGACCCAACTGCTGCAAGTGAGAAATATTTACATATAAATAATATGCCCCAGCAATAATCAGAATAACGGCCAATGTGGTTCTGATTTTTATTACTGAAAAAATTTTCAAAATACTAAACACAGGCCAGCAATCAGTTACCTGCAACTATCAACATTACAGCCATCCTCACTGCAATACCAAAAGTAACTTGCTTGAGAATAACTGCTTGAGGCCCATCAGCAACTGCAGAGTCAATTTCCACACCACGATTCATTGGACCCGGATGCATCACAATAGCATCTGATTTTGCCAACTTTAGTCTTTCTGGCGTTAAGCCCCACTCCTTATAGAACCCATCACCTTTTGGAATTTGACCAGCCTCCATGCGCTCCTTTTGAATCCTAAGGGTCATCACCACATCAACATCTTTGAGACCTTCTTCAATGTTGTTGTAGATTTTGACGCCCATCACATTAAAGTCTTTCGGCAATAGACTCTCTGGTCCAATCGCCCTAATCTCTGGGCAACCCAATGTTTTTAATGCAGCAATATTAGATTTCGCCACACGACTATGGACAATGTCGCCAATAATTGCCACCTTGATGTTTGTGAAGTCTTGCTTGTAATGACGCATGGTGTACATATCAAGCAGACCTTGCGTCGGATGTTGGTTAGTACCATCACCTGCGTTAATCACATGAACATGTGGCGGTAAGTGAGCGGCTACCTCAACAGCAGCTCCAGTTGTCTTGTGGCGTACCACAAAGATATCTGCTTGCATTGCTACCAAATTATCAATCGTGTCTAACAGCGTTTCACCTTTGGCGGTAGATGATGTCTGAATATCTAAATTAATGACATCTGCCGATAAACGCTTAGCAGCAATCTCAAAAGTTGTTCTGGTTCTGGTGGAGTTTTCAAAAAAGAGGTTAAAAACATTTTTACCTCTTAAAAGTGGCACTTTTTTAACTTCACGATCTGATTCACCAACAGCTACAAATTGCTTTGCTGTATCCAAGATATGAAGAATGTGCTCTTTAGACAATCCTTCTAAGGTGAGCAAATGAGTAAGCTCACCCTTATCATTTAACTGAAGCTGGGCAGCTGTTTTAGCTATAGAAGCGTTATTGGTCATCTTGGATAAGTATTTTAATCGTCTATTCAGATTTGCTTGGTTTTTCCTACTTTTAACTTCTATATCGCTTTAAGTCTTCAAGACTTGGACTCGGTCATAAAGGCAAACTTGTCACCATCTTGTTCCAATACCAAGATTTGATCATCAGCCAGTTTTACTTTGGCCCCTTTAAAAGTAGCATCGACCGGTAACTGCCTACGATGGCGATCTACTAATACAGCCAAGTCCACCTTAGCAGGTCGACCATAGTCAAATAATTCATTTAAGGCGGCTCTCACCGTTCTGCCAGTGTCTAACACATCGTCCACCAAAATGATGTGGGCACCCTCAACATCGAACGGCAACTTGGTCGACATACCCTCTGCGCTATTGAAGGCTTTCACACCTTTTTCCGCGTAGTCATCACGATGGAATGACACATTAATCACGCCATAACTTGGTAGACCAAGGTCTTTTGCCAAACGCTCCGCCATCCATGCGCCGCCGCTTGCAAGACCCGCTAACTGAAAATTACTGCCGACACTCCTTTGTTTTTTTAATTGCTCCAGAAGTATTTGATACAGATCCTCTGCCTGCGGAATGTTGGAACTATTTTGAGTGGGTGTCATATCGTTATCTGATTGCGTGATGTATTTTTAGAGATATTACTCTTGAAAGTATCATAGTTCTTGTAAATATTGCTGCAAAATGAGTTGTGCTGCCAAGGCATCATTGCCCCCCTCAACGGACGCAGAGGTGTAGCGCTCATCGACCCAAACCACTGGCTTTTGAAACCTGCCGTGCAACTGATTACCAAAGCGCTTGGCCTTTTGAGTCATCTCATGAGTAGTAC
>JACCDV010250612.1_pt1 | contig 38585 bp, 39 predicted proteins | sample 7446131 | NCBI WGS metagenome assembly JACCDV01 (sample SAMN15323448, study PRJNA562643) | freshwater metagenome | isolation source: river surface water | place: USA:Blue River Watershed | collected 2017-08-17
ACCTAAAAACAAAGCGCATGCCGGATATTCTCTTGATCGCGCTCTTCCTCTGTGCAGCTTTGTATCGAATCACTGTGAAGCCGATGGATGCGTGGTCGTTTCTCTACGATGCGATTCTCGCAACGGGGATTCCTCTTTTCTTTTTTGGCGGACTTTGGATGGTGAGCCGAGGGCGATGGATCGGAAGTGGTGATATTTTTCTCGGTGGCAGTCTGGGGCTTCTCCTTGGATTCACCGGAAGCATCGTGATGCTTTTTCTCACATATTTTTTGGGTGCGGCGGTGGCAGCGATCCTGTTGCTCCTTAAAAAAGTTGATCGGAATACGAGGATCGCCTTCGGTCCGTTCCTCTGTCTCGGCGCGTTTCTTTCGCTCGTTTTCGGCAACCAACTGATCGCAGCGTACGTGCGGCTTCTGATTGGGGCATAAGAAACGGAGCTGCTCTCTGAGTACCATCATGATCTTCAGGAAGCAGCCCCGCTTGCGTACCAACGTGTGAACTTAACTTCGAGAGGGACGTGCCCTTCGCCGTCCCGCTTGCGCGGGAGGAAGCTCTGCGCTGGCAATCTTCATTGTAGGAGAATTCACGTATATGTCAAGAATCACACAGTTCCTCTCCGAAGCCATCCATTGCAAAATCTGGCTTCTTTTGGTATTATAGATAGAAATATTTAACACCTACACAGACACGAACTCATGGCGCCAAACGCTCCCACCGAACCCTCTGCTGCTTCGGGAAAGCGCATCCTCCTCATCGAGGACGAAAAGCCGCTTTCGCACGCGCTCAAGTTAAAGCTGACTCATGAGGGATACGAGGTTGTGATCGCCGAGAATGGCGAAGAGGGGCTGGAAAAAGCGAGCGCCGAATCGTTCGATCTCGTTCTGATCGACATCATCATGCCCAAAATGGATGGTTTTACGGTTCTCGCGAAAATGAAAGAGAGTATGGGAACGACGAACGTGATCGTTCTCAGTAACCTGGGACAGAAAGAAGACATTGAAAAAGCCAAGGAGCTCGGCGTCACGAACTATATGGTGAAATCGAACACGCCTATTTCCCGCATCGTGGAAGCAGTCAATGGTTTCCTCAAATGAAACAGCCTTCTCCTCCGCAGGCAGAGGAGAGTAAGCCTCTTGGCGAGATTCTTCTTGAACGGGGAATTCTTTCGCAGGAGGAACTGACGCGGGCGAGGGCGGAATCCGTAGAAACGGTCCGGCCTCTTTCGGACATTCTTCGGGAGGAGAAAAAACTCACCGAGAAATTACTGGAAGACATCGTTCTGGAATATACGGATCACAGCCCCTCAACGCGCACGAGCCGACAGAAGAGCAGGGCAAAAATGCTCCTTCGAAACACACTCCGTGCAGAGAATGCTCTTCTTCGGACTCAGCGGGCTGAAGCGAGAAAAAATCTTGCAGAAATCTCTCTCGTGCGCCCTCTCCTCACACGTGCGGAGCAGGTGTATTGCGACACGCGGCAAAAATTTCAGGAGCGGAGGAAACAAAGGGAGGAGAGAATGAAAAAAAAGCACGAAGAAAAAATTGCTCGGGTTGAGGCGGAGAAGAAGCGTAGAGAAGAGGAGAAGTTACGCATCGCGGAAGAGCTCCGCCATGCAAAAGAGGTATTGCGGAAGAAACAGGAGGAGGAAAAAGCTAAGCGCGAAGAGGAAACGCGGCTCCGGAAAGAACAGGATAAGCGGAGAAAAGAGGAGAGAATCCAAAAACAAGCAGCGGAGAAGAAGCGTAGGGAAGAGGAAAAAAATGAAAGAGAGAGAAAGAAGCAGGTGAAACGGGAGGAGAGGGAACAGCAAAAAGCGAAACAGGCAATGCAGAAGCTGTACCTCCGGGAAGCGAAAAAAATCGCCAGGGAGAATCATCGGAGTGCCATCCGCGAGCATATTGCCCGGTTCCTTCCTTCCCGAACGAGAGAAGCGCCGACAACGGTCGGCGAACAACAGCTTATTGAGGAAGCTCATACGGAAGCAGTACGGCAGGTCCTGATCGAAAGCGAGAAACGGAAAATCCGCGCGGGCATTCAACCGGTGACGATTTCTTCCGGAGCTTCGGCAAACGAGAAACAGGAATTTCAGGAATCCGCTCCCGCAGTACTCGTGAACTCACCGGAGCGGGTGGTTATTTCCGCTCCTCAATCGATCTCGCAGGAACAACCCGCAACGATCTCTACGAGATCAGCATCGAATCTCGATGAGAGTGAAAAACAGGCGCTCCTCGAACGCATTCATACCCTGGAAGAGCAGAAAACGATCAAGGAAGATCTCTCCGATGAAAAGCGTGCATTGCAAGCGGAGAGGGCGGCGATGGCGGAAGAAAAGAAACGGCTTGAATCGATAAAAAATCAGGCCTGGTCTTCCGCTGTGAGTGAAGAACGGAGCGCAATCGACGCGGCACAGAAAGAGTTGGAGGTTGAGCGCGCGAAACTCCTCATTGAAAAGCAGGAGCTTGAAGAAGAGCGGAAAGGTAAAAAGGGGGCCTCGACTGAAGAGAAGAAAAAACTGCTTGCAGCCGCAGAGGAAGCGCTGGAGAAGAAGTTAAAAGAACAGGAAGCAAAATTCCGTGCGGAACGCGCAACGCTTGAGCAGACCATTGCCAAAATGAAGACGGAGGTAGCGAAGAAAGGAACGGCACAGAGCCGCAAGGATGCCGAAGACGAAACGGCAAAAGAAAAGCAGGGACTGCAATGGGAGGAGGAAAAGGAGCGTATCCGAAAACAGGCAATGGCGGACGCGGAGACTCAGTTCCTTGCAACCATGAAAGAGGGTGGAGGACTTTTCGGAGGTAAACATCGCGATGCCCTCACGAAGGAAATTGATAAATGGAAAAAGGAGGCGGAAAAACTGGAAAAAGAGCGGTTCGCGATCGAGCAGCAAAAAACTCTCCGCGCTGAGGAGGAGCGTTTGGTAGACGAAAAGAGAAAGGTGGAACAGGAAAAACTCCGCCTGGAGCGCGAGAAAATCGCCGCCGAGAAGCGCGCGCTTACAACGGACGGGGACTACGAGAAAGTCATTGATGAAGAGAAAGCACAAATCGTGCAGGAGCAGAAGGAATTGGAAGAGGCGAAGAAGGCGAAGAAAAAGGAAAAGAAGAAAAGTAAAAAAGAGCAGGAAGAGGAAGAGAAACAGAAGGAACAAAAATCATCGCTCGATGTCGGGCAGATTCTCGTTGCCCAAAATTACCTGGAACAAGCGGAATACGAGCATGCGAAAAAGGAAGCCGACGAACGGAAAGTCACGCTGGATAATATCCTTCGAGAGGAAGGACTCGTCACGAAGGACATCATCCAGAACGCAGTCGCGGAGTACTACCAAATGCCCTTCGTGGATGTGGGTGCAAATCCTCCCACGTCGGATATCGTCGAACTGCTACCGGAAGATCTGGCTCTCAATCTGCGCGCCACGGCCATCGCAAAGAAAGGGGAAGACACGCTGGTCATTGCAACGAGTTCCCCCGATCGCGGCGATGAGATCCGAAAGCAAGTCCTTGCGAATGTGAGTGGAATTAAACAGGTGGAAATGGTGTATACCTCGAAAGATGCGATTGATGCGGCGCTCTCCTTTTACCGGAAGCCTCTCGATACGCGGTTCCAGGCGATCATTCAGGAACATAAGAAGATCGCGCCCGAAATCATCGAAGAAATCTTCGCGGATGCCATCCAACTCGGCGCCTCCGACATTCACTTCGAGCCGCAGGAACTGCGCGTGGTTGTCCGTTTCCGCGTGGACGGAGTAATGCACGAAGCGGGAAGGCTGCCACGGGAATACTACGAAGGCATCGTGAACCGCATCAAAATTGCAGGAAACATGCGTATTGATGAACACTTTGCCGCGCAGGACGGCGCGATCCGGTGGAAACACGGCGATAAGGCCATGGACGTGCGTGTCTCGATCGTTCCGATCGTCGACGGCGAAAAAATCGTCATGCGTCTCCTCTCGGAGTACGTGCGTACGCTGACTCTTCGGGATCTCGGATTCTCGCCGAAGCACCTCGATGTGCTCGTGAAAGCCGCACACAAGCCGTTCGGCATGGTGCTGACGACCGGTCCCACGGGATCCGGAAAATCGACGACTCTCTACGGCTTGATGAAGATCAGAAATTCTCCGGATGTGAACATCTCCACGATCGAAGATCCGGTGGAATACAAAATTCTCGGCATCAACCACATCCAGGTGAATGTGAAAGCGAACCTGACCTTTGAGCGCGGACTCCGCGCACTCGTCCGTCAGGACCCGGATATCATCCTCGTGGGAGAAATTCGTGACGATATCACCGCGCAAATTTCCGTGAACGCGGCGCTCACGGGACACCTCCTCTTCTCCACGCTCCACGCGAACGACGCGGCGACAGCGGTTCCCCGTCTCCTCGAAATGGGCATTGAACCGTACCTTCTCGCCTCGACGTTGGAACTCATCATCGCACAGCGCCTCATGCGGAGAATCTGCACGAACTGCCGTTACAGTTACATCGTTTCGCTGGAAGAAGCGCAGAAATCATTCCCGGGGGGGGAGCGGTACTTTACGGAGGGTTCGGAAGTCATTCTCTACAAAGGAAAGGGGTGTGCAACCTGCGGCAATACCGGCTACAAAGGACGCGTGGGCGTGTACGAGCTCCTCATAATGACCCCGGAGATCGAGGACATGATCACAAAGCGGCGCACGAGCGGCGAAATAAACGCCATGGCGCGGAGGCAGGGAATGTTAACGCTCTTTGAGGACGGCTTGGAGAAAGCACTCGCTGGTTTTTCGACGATCGATGAGCTTCTGCGCGTCGCGGCGCCGCCGGATCCGCTCGGTCCCGCTCCCATACTTACCCATGAAACTCTTCTCGAGAAAGAAGAATAAAGAAGTGGCCCTGTCGGGAAAAGGATCCTCTCTGAAAAAAAAAGAGAAGGAGTCTCAGCATGGACCCGGAACGCTCAAGCGGATCGGTCTCGCGCTCTCCAACATGGGACTCGGAAAGTTCCGGAGTTCTTTCATTCAAAATCTCGCCATGATGCTCGGCGCCGGGCTCCACATTACGGATGCAATCGCGGCGCTTGAGCGGGAAGCCAAGAAAGGTCCCATGAGAAAACTCATCGGAAAAATCCGCACAGATATCGACAACGGAATGGCCCTCTGGCGCGCGATGGATGCGCGGGCGTTCTTTACGCCCTACACGATCGCCCTGGTCCGCATCGGCGAGGAATCCGGAAACCTTGCGGAAAACCTTGAGAACCTTGCCGTCCAGGACGAGAAAGACCATGCCATGAAACAAAAGGTGAAGATGGCGATGATCTACCCGATGATCGTCATCGTTCTCACGGTGGTAATCGCAGTGGGACTTTCTTGGTTCGTTCTCCCGCAGCTTGTCGGAGTTCTTTTCGCGCTCAATGTGGAATTGCCTGCGGCAACGCTTGCTGTGATCGCAGTCGCTGATTTTTTCACGCAGCACGGAGCAACCGTTGTGCCCTCCATCTTCGCTGGAATGATCGTCCTTGGCGCTCTCGTTAAATTCACAAAGTTACAGATCGTCATGCAGTTCGTGCTCCTGAATATCCCGGGGATCAAGAGCCTTATTAAGGAAGCAAGCATCGCGCGGTTCGGCATTATTCTCGGAAGTTTGATGGGTGCGGGAGTCGCTCCCGTGGAAGCGCTGCGATCTCTGACGGAGGTGACAAACACGGAACGCTACAAGAAGTTTTACCGAAAATTGACTGATCATATCCAGCTCGGCGACTCCTTCGCGAAAAGTTTCACGGAAATTCGCAGCAGCAAAAGGGTCCTCCCCATCTCCGTACAGCAGATCATCATCACGGGTGAACAATCGGGGAGGCTCTCGGAAGTGCTCGCCAAGATCGCCGATATTTACCAGAAGAAAGCGGAGGAGACCGCGCAGAAATTGCCGATCATTCTGGAGCCGATGCTCCTCATCGTCATCGCGGGACTCGTGGCGTTTATCGCCTTCTCGATCATCATGCCAATCTACTCCGTGGTTGGGAACATTGGGGGATAGTGCGAAATCCCTATCTGTTAGACTGAGGTCCGCATGCGCTCTCATCGATCTCGTCCGGGTTTTACTCTCATCGAGTTCTTCCTCACCATTACGATCTTTTCAGTTCTCCTCACGATGACGATCGTCGTCTCTTTTAACGCAATCGCGCGGACGAATCTTCGCTCCAGCGAAAACGCGCTCCTCCAGATGATCCGCAGGGCACAGACGCAGTCCCAGCAGAACGCCGACTCCAAACAATGGGGCGTGCACTTCGATTCGGGGAGCCACTTGATTGTCCTTTTCTCCGGCGACACCTATACCGCACGCACCGGCACGGGAGCCACGTTCAATGTGAACGAAAATGTGGTGGTCTCTGGAACGCTCTATAGCAAGATGTCAGCAGCTCCGGCAAAGGGCCTCGTCTTCAAACGGTTCACGGGCGATCCCGTGGAGGCGACGTTCTCCGGAACGATCATCATGACGATGTACGGGAGCTCGCGATCTGTGATCATGAATAGGCGCGGGGTAGTCGGGAGGTAGGAAACTACAGTGCGGCACCAAGCGACCGGAGCGCTCTTTGCGCGACATCATTCATGGGATCGATCGAAAGAATTTCACGAAACTGGTCGATCGCTTCGCGCGTCCTCCCCGAACGTTGGTAGAGAATTCCCAGGTTCACCCGCGCCCGTATGAAGAGGGGATCGATGCTGATCGCGCTCTCGTAATGCAGGATCGCCTCATCCATTCTTTTCATGCTCGAAAGCGCCACCGCAAGATTGTATTCCACATCCGCATTGAGCGGATTTTCCCGGAGCGCCAATTCGTAGAGCTCCATTGCGCGCTCGTGGTTTCCTCTCTCTCCCTCCAGGATTCCCATCCGAAGGTAAATCTTATCTCTGCGGGAGGAAATACGCCGAGCAAATTGCTTGTAGCGGTCTTCTTCCGGGGGTGACGAGGCGAGTGCGTGTTCGTAGGACTCCAGAGCCATATCACTCTCTCCCATGAGAGCATAGACCTGGCCCAGGCCATAGAGGAGCTCCGGATCATCGGGCATCATCTTTAATCCCTCTTCGAACCGCTTAATCGCTTCCGTATAGTTTCCCCTCTCCGCCTCCACCTGTCCCATCAGCCCGTACGTGTTTGCGAGTGGAAACAGGGAGACTGCCTTTTGAAATTCTGCGAGCGCCTCCTCTTTTCGTCCTGCAGCCCGAAGACTCGCGCCGAGATCGATATGCCCAAGGTAAAAATCGGGGGAATGACGGACAGCCTGAGTGAAGAGCTCGACGTTGTCGCCCCAGTGGAGCGATTGCGCGACGGTCATTGGAATGAATGCGAGCACGATGACGGCAGTGAGAGCAACGGGAAGAAGGGGCGAAGAAATTTTCTTCGCAAGTTTCCTTGGAAGGAAGTCTATGAGGAATGGAGTAACGAGGAAAAGAATTCCGATCGACGGAAGGTAGGCGTAGCGATCGGAGAAGAAGAATGTGTTCCCGCCCTTCACAACCGAGAAGAATGAGGGGGAGAGCGTGATGAGGAAAAAGAGGACTCCGAAGAGGAGAGCTTTGTTCTTTCGAAAGAACCAGAGGAGAGATGCGATGAGGAGAAGAGAGAAGATGGAAACGAGATATATCGGATTGAAAATCGCAACATCATGAAGTTCGGGGTAGAACACGCTGAGGCGGAGCGGCAGGAAAATCTTCACGGCGGCCGTTGCCGTCATTTTGGCGGCGATGAGAAGGGTCTCGACGGGGGAACGCTCCACGATGAGCGCACTTTTCCCTCCCAAGGCAACAATGCCGAAGAGAAGGGAGAGGAGTATGAAGGGAATTTTTTCGAGGAATAATCTCTTCGGTGAGCGCCGTCCGAGATACCAATCGACGAGGAGAAGAATGGCAGGCAGCGACAGCACCGATACTTTTGCGAGGAGCGCAAAGAGGAAGAGAAAGACGCTCGAAAGGAGGAGAGGAAGAGAAGTACTCCCCCCGAGAGTTCGCCGGGCATGGAAGACATATGCCGTAAGCGACGCGAGGAAGAAAAATCCCGAGAGAACATCTTTGCGCGCCGCGGCCCACGCCACGGCCTCCGCATGGAGCGGATGAATGGCAAAGAGAAAACCGATGAGGATTGCAAAGGAACGTTTTCCAGTAAGAAGGAAAATAAGGAGCGAGAGAAGGAACGCACTTCCCGCATGGAGGAGGAGATTCGTGAGATGGTAGATGAAGGGATCGTAACCACCGATCAGGTAATCGACCTGGTAACTCATGAACGTGAGCGGGATGTAGAGCTCCGGATCGTAACTCGTGAATGCCACGCTCCAGGTACGCGGAGAGAATTCCCGCACGAGGTTGTTCTCATAGATCAGAAGCCCGTCATCGATCATGGCAAAGCCATTCCCGAGTGAGGGTGCGTAGATGAGAATCGCGAGGAGCGGAACCGCAAGTAGGAGCGCCTGACGCGAGAAAGGAAAACGCGGAAGGTTCATCGCATCGTATTGTAGAGGAGACCGCGTGGTAGAATCCGGGAAACCTCATGCAATTTCTCAAGGTTCCGCCGCAGTGGAGGAAAAAACGACGTGGATCACTCCTCATCGACGCGCTTCTCGCCGTTGCGATTTTCGGAGCAATCGTCGCCGCATTTAGCTCCGGAATCATGCAGGGGCAGCTTGGAACGGTGTGGGGGAGCGATCGCATCCGTGCAACCTATCTTGCCGAGGAGGGGCTGCAGGCCGTACGTTGGATTCGCGATCAGAAAAACGATCAGGGAGAGAACGTCGGATACGATCAGCTCTTCGCGCAGACAACAGGGGTGGAGCATGGGGTAAAGCTGGTCGATGGTGAGTGGAGAGTGGAAGCAAATACTCCGACAACAATCGATAATTTCTCCACACGCTCCATTCGATTCTCTCCCGGTGGTAATGACGATGAGTTGATTGTGGAATCCACGGTGACATGGACGAGCACAAAATCCTTGGGATCGCGTTCTGTGACGCTCTCTTCTATTCTCACTAATTGGGGCTCGGACCCGCCACCGCCGCCACCCGACTGGAGCCAGCCCATACTGAAAAGTGCGCTGACGGATACTGCATTCGATGAACCGTCGCTTGAAAAGGTGGCAGTCTCCGGAAGTTACGTCTACATTGCCGCCTCCCAGGATTACACCAACGGCTTCGGACTTTTTGTGGTGGATGTCTCCGATCTTGCGAATCCCGCTCTCGTCAATTCCGTCGATCTTGGTTTCGTGGATGCCTACGACGTCGTCCTTCGGGGCCATTATGCGTACCTCTCAACCAATGACGCTGCGGGAGAAATTCGCATCGTCGATGTAACCGATCCCGAAACCGCAGCGTGCAGTCCGTGTGCAGGCACCATCGATTTACCGTCCAATGGTCTGGCCAACGGCATTGCCATCTCCGGCACGGGACTTTTTATCACCCGCGAGCAGGATGTCACCGCGGGCATCGGAGAGCTGTATGCATATGACCTGGGGGATAGCGATACAAACCCGCCGCTCATTTTTTCCTACGATACCAATGCAAGCCCCGATTCCCTCTATGCCGTCGCCACGACCGGCAGCAACCCCATGGCTCCGTATGCATACATCGCCGCGGGGACTGCCAACGATGAAGAACTACGCGTCGTGAATACGACCGGAGCACTCCTCACGGGGAATGGGGGAGCGGGATCCAATCTGCGAGGAACGGCAATCGCCGTGTATTCCACGGGAGCCTACGTCGGCGCAATCGGCAATGATGCATGCGAACTCTTTAGTTTTAATATTGCGAACAAAGTTCATAATCCGAATGCAACGCCGGCATGCGGCGGAAACCAATCCTACGATATCGGCGGCATCAATGATCCGGACGATCTGGTGTACGACATGATCATCGAAGACGGGAATAGCATGTTGTTCCCCCACCTTTTCATGGCGATGAACGCAAAAAAGATAGGAAATGCCTTCCGCCATCTCCAAATCATCGATGTCCGCAACGTCTGGAATATCAATGATCTTTCAAAGAGAGTGTACGACGACGACATCACGGTAGGGTACGGTGCCGGACACGGGGTAGCGTACCGCCTCAGCGATCACACGCTCTTTATGGTGGGAGGAGACGCATGGGATACCTCGCACCTCCTTATCCTCTGGCCAACGTACACTCCCCTTTAAAATTCTTGAAGACGATTGAGGAGAGCATCCGCTTTCTCCTGGAGTGGCCTGCGCTCGCCGTCTGCTTCACGAAGTTCCTGCGCCGTGGGGGTTGGAGAAAGCGTTCCTATGAGTGCCTTTGTTTCTTCAAACAGTTCTTCGAGGAGGAAGAGAATGGAGTCTTCAAAGAGTGTCGTATTGATTCCCGCATATCCGAGCGTGAGAGTTTCCATTTCGGTGTGGAGACTTGGAATTCCTTCTGTATCGCCCCGATAGTTTCCCTCCGCGATTGCGCGCGCCCTCCCGATATGAACAAGAAGAGTCCGGAGATCGTAGACAAGCTGCCTCACGACAGCTTCGTTTGCCGCACGCGTTGCTTCTTCGTTCTGTTCCGGGGTACTCCCCGCACTGTCAGGAGAGGGGGGTGACGGGGGAGTGGGAACGGCGACGGGCGGTTTTTCTTTCTCGGAGGGAGAAAAAGATGTGGAAGGAGGTGTTTCTTTCGGAGAGGATGATTCTTGTACTGCCGGAAGTGGGGAGACATCTCCACTCCACCAGAAATATCCAAGGAGGATGATCAAAAGGAGAACGGCGACACCAAAAATGCTCTTCATGGAGAGGAGTGTATCCTAACGTGCACAATGTTCTCCACTTTCTTCCCTCCTTCTCTATGTCCGCCATTCGATCGAAACACGCACAGACATTGCTTGCAGTTCTCTGTCTTCCGCTTCTCTTTGCTTCTCTTTTTATTCCCCCACAATCTCTCGGCGCACCTCTGGTGCCGCCCGGGAGCGATCTCTACATTTTTGCGGGAAATGATGACGGGTTGCGACAGCCGTTTGTCAGCAACGGCAACGGCACTTTTACAGCCGGAGCTCCCTTCGTATACGGAGATAATAATCGCGGAGGAGCAATTGCCGATTACGACGAAGATGGAGATTTGGATTTTGTGGGTTGTAACGATGACATAAGTGAATGTCATCTCTTCCTCCAAACTGCTCCCGGTGTCTTTACACAATCCTCCAGCGTCGCCGGCGGTGCATTCCCGCTCGCCGGAACGGAATCGGGAATGGCGGCGGAGGATTTCAATCAGGACGGCCATGCGGATGTTCTCATGGGAGGGAACCAGAACGTCGCAGCGATCTTCTTTGGGAACGGCGCCGGAAGTTTTCCCACGAGTATCAATAATCTCCTCCCGACCGCGACATCCGCGGCGTACTTTGCAAAAGACACTGGGGACTTAGATGGCAACGGTTATCCGGATGTCGTCCTTGGTGCTGCTGGAGGAGGGAACGTGTATTCGTACCTCAATACCGGCGGCGTGTTCTCCGGACCTTTCACACTCTTCGATGCAACGCCGACCCCCGCCCCGCCGAATACGGTGACTGTGGCTGATTTCGATGGCGACGGCCTTCTCGATATCGTCGCCGGTGGCGAAAACAGCGGAGAGATCTCGTTTTGGAAAGGAAATGGAACGGGCAATGGCCCCACCAGTTTTACGCTTGTTTCGCAGATCTTCGATTTCAACACGCAGGCAAGTACCGACAGTTACGACTTCGATGGCGATGAGGATCAGGATCTCGTTGTTCTAGCGCGCGTGAGCGGAAGCATTTTCTTTCTCTCTGGGAACGGAGACGGCACGTTCCAGATTCCTGTCTTGGTCAGTACCATTCCAGGAAGCGGATTTGGCATGGAGGCGCCTCCTGTTCCGCCGATTCGCTCCGTTGTCTCCGGGAAAATATTTCACGATGTGAATACCGATGGAACGGATAACGACGGGCCCGGCGGCGTTGGGAATGTACAGCTCACGCTGACAGGGACGGATTACCGCGGCTTGGCCGTGAATCTTTCCACAACCTCGGCTCCCGATGGTTCTTATATGATCAAAGATGTTCCTCTTGATAACGGCAGCAGCTTCACGTTGAGCGCAACGCCGCCAAGTCCGCCTCCGACACTCTACAGTCCGACAACCACAACCTCCCGCTCCGTCTCGATTCCAACGGAGAATACACAGGTCACTGAGAAATTCGGCTACCTTCTTTGCACCGATGCGGATGGAGACGGCTACGCAACCGAAGGGGGCGCCTGCGGCCCGGTGGATTGCAATGATACGAATACAGCGGTGAATCCTGGTGCGATGGAGCAGTGCAACGGGATCGACGATGATTGCAATGGAACGGTGGATGAGGGATTCGATGTCGATGGAGACGGTTACTACACGGGAGGCGGAATATGCGGCGCAGTCGACTGTCATGATGCCGATGCAGCGGTGAACCCCGGTGCGACCGAACAGTGCGACAATGTCGATAATGATTGCGACGGACAGACCGATGAGGCGCTCACGCGGCAGTGTGGAGTAACAGATGTTGGGGAATGTTCGTTTGGGACGGAAACATGCGCTGCTGGAAACTGGGGGAGTTGCGCTGGGGAAGTGACATCAGCACCAGAGACATGCGATACCTTGGATAATGATTGCGATGGAATGACGGACGAAGGATTCGATCAGGATGGTGATGGATACTTTACGGGTGGCCCGATCTGCGGCGCCTTTGATTGCAACGATAACAATTCATCTGTGCATCCTGGGGCAATTGAGCAATGCAACGGTATTGATGATGATTGCGATGGAACTGTGGATGAGGGATTTGATGCTGATCATGACGGGATCTCCGAATGTGGCGGTTCTGATTTTTGCCCTGGCTCAGTGCTGCCAGAGCCGGTTCCAACAACAGGCAAACTCAATCCCAATCACTACGCAAACACAGATACCGATTGGTACTTTGAAGTTGGACCACAAAAAACAAACAGCACGATCACCATGGCAGATACCGATGGATGCACATGCAAGCAGATTTTGGATACGCTTCCAGGCAATAGGAATGGACAGTATAAGCACGGCTGTCCCCCGGGAATCATGGAGAACTGGATCCGATCGAGAAAGTAACAGCTCATTCTTCAAAGAGGGCTTCGGCATGGAGCCCTCTTTTGGCATGCCAAGAAATAGGGAGTGAGGCTATGATTCCCTTATGGAAGAACGTGCCGGCTATATCGCCCTCCTCTCGATTCTCATGGTGAGCGCCATTGCCGCCATGACGATCATTATTCTCTTTGTCACGAGTTTGAACACCTCCTTAAATAGCGGCGACGTGGAAGAGGGGACCGTCGCGCGCGCACTTGCGGATGGATGTATCGAAACCGCTCTGCAATGGATTACGGATCAACTCGATACGTCGGATTCTTGTTCTCCCGGCGCCTCGCCCTGTAATTCCAAGTGGGAAGTTCAGGATCGGGGAACCTGCACCATTCAGGCGGTCTATCACACTGGAAGCGTTGGAGCCGATACGATTTGGCGTGTGCGCGCCACGGGATCCGGTGTCACAAATACTGTGAAAAAATACATCGAAGTGGAAGCGTACCGTCCGGATACCGCAGACCCGATGACCGGATCAGCCGTCATCATTCAGTCCTGGAATGAGTGTGTGAATTTTTCACAGCCTGTGACAAATGACTGTGCTACGGAATAATAAAGAGGAAATCGTTGTTTTTCGTCGATTTTTCCTCAAAGAGTGCGTACTGCAACATGAATAGGCGGTGAAGGCAATCCTTGTCCCCCTCCGCGATCTGGACGAGCGCTTTTTATGACTGTTACATTGCACCCTAACGTATCCATTTCGTACGTTCTTCTTTCTTTCCCCGTCTTTTATGAACACCTTCAAAAAAGGATTTACGCTCATCGAGCTTCTGCTCGTGATTGGTATCATCGCCATTCTCGCTGCGATTGTTATCGTCGCCATTAACCCGACACGTCAGCTCGGCCAGGCGCGAAACGCCCAGCGGAACTCGGACGTCAATACGATGTTGAATGCCATTTGGCAGTTTGCCATCGACAACAACGGTGACATGCCGTGCGCTCCTGGTGGTTCCCCCTGCGTGGACACGAACTGGAGGCAGCTCGGCGCTCTTGCCGCGGGTTGCGATACGGTCGGTACGCCCACAGGCGCAACCAACCACTGCAGCAGCTTGACCATCCAGGCAGCCTGCTTGAACCTGCGATCGCTCTCTGGAACATACGTCGTCAACGTTCCGGGTGATCCTCGCTGGGGAAGCGGTAACTCCAACACGACGGATTCGAAGAGCTTCTACGTCGTCAAGAACGACGGGAACCGCGTCACGGTCCGTGGCTGCTACACCGAGGGAGGAGCCGCCATGTTCGAGGTAACTCGCTAAGCGGTAGAAACAATGGATAAGGAAGAGGGGCCCTTTGGGTCCCTCTTTTCGTTTGAAAGGGAACAGATTACAATGAACGAAATTCCTCAATGCCAAGCAAGCAATTTTCTTCCGGCTTCTCTCTCGTCGAACTTCTGATGGCAATGGCAATCGTCGGCATCCTCGCGGGCGTGGTGGTTGTTGCAATCAATCCGACAAAGCAGATGGCGGATGCCAGGAATACGCAGCGGAAGTTTGATGTGAACAGCATCCTGAATGCATTCGGCCAGTACTCGGTGGATAGCGGAGGATTTTTCCAGCCGAGGAAAGTCGATGGAGTAACTCTCCTCTCGAAATGCGCAGTAGAGAGCACGCCGAAAAAACTCTGCAAGCCAACGACGCCGCACGGTACGGCAGCGGGGATGTGCGGCGATCCCGATGTACAGTGCGTCTTCAGCCGACACCTCACTGGAGCATACATCGCGGGAGTTCCCCATGATCCATGGGACGCTGAGGATTCTGTTTCCGATCAGGCGACAGTCGATTATCTCGTCTCCTCGAATGCTCCCGGTCGTTTCCGTGTTGATGCAAATAATGAGGAGAACGAAGCCGCCATCGGCGCAATTCGCTAATATGGCAGACAGACTATGCTGCGAACGAGAATGAGGAACAGCAGGCCGGGAACCTTTACACTCCTCGAAATCGTTCCTGTCGTTTCTGTGATCGCAGTGCTCATTCTGATTGCAATGACGGCACTGCGACCCGTGCTCAATTTTCAGAAATCCCGAAACGAAGTTCGCCGGGCGGATCTTGCTTCCATCGCAGACGGCGTTTCCGAATACATGCGGGATGAAGGAGAATCCTTCCTCCTGAGCGTGCCCAGCGCCCCTTCATCGATCGAAATTTGCGCCGACACACGGACGGGCAGCTGCACCTCCCTTCTGGATCTTCAACCGTTGCTCGGGGATTACCTTGCCGAGATTCCGGTCGATCCGCGATGGGAAGACGACGATGACATCAACGAACACTCCCGGTACTTTGTGGAAAGAACGTCGAGGGGTCGCTTTCGATTTTTCGCTCCGGACACGGAACCTCTCGGCGAGACGGATGTCGCAATCGAACGATAAATTTATATACCAAAATGAAAAGCGTGCAAGGATAGAGGGGGGAAGGGGAAGGGAAAAAGTGATATAATAATAGGAATTCATGAAATCCACAACCATCCGAAATTCTCTCCGGCGCAAGATTTTCCTGCGTCTCACAAGCCTCGTGGGGTTGGCGCTCTTCGCAACGGGATCACTCTCCGTTTTCACGACGCGATCTTTGATCCGGGAAGGGGCGACGGAAGATCTCCTGTTTCTTGCACTCGAGCGGAGTGAAGCAGTCGAAAATCTCCTTGATCAGAACCGCACGATGACACGAGTACTCGCGTCCGAAACAGAAATTCTCCAGAACATCGACAGGAAGAGCCCCGCATCGGCTCTCCGAACTTTTCTCCTCAGAAAAAGAGAGCTCATTCCCTCCGTCGAAGATCTGCTTGTTCTTGATGAAAGCGGCGTCATTGTCTCCGCGACGGATGTAAATCTCGAAGGGGGAGATCTCTCGTCTCTCGATTATGTTCGGAGGGGTGCTCATGCCACATATCTCGCGCCGTTCCATCTTCTTGAGGCAAAGCGGACCTATGCAGTTGCAAGTCCCGTACGGTCGGAGAATGGCCTCCTCCGGGGCATTCTCATCGCAGAATTCCCGATGAAGGACGTGCATGCGCTATTAACAGGAGAGAAGAAGCTCGGGCGCACAGGAGCGTTTTTCCTCCTTGAATCAAATGGCCGCCCTGTTTGTATCAACCCGCGCCATCATGTCCTTTCCTCCAGAGGAAGCATCGCCGGCGCCCTCCATGGTGAAGATTTCCCCCAGAGAGAGGAAAAACCTTCCGAACTCTGTTCGCTTGCGATCGCGGGAGATCGGAACATCCTCCACGCAAAAGATGAGGATGGCCGCGCGGTTCTTGCCGCGTCCCATGAACTGAAAGATGTCGGCATCGGGATCATGGCAACAGTGGAGGAGAAGGAAATTTTCGCTCCGATGCAACTTCTCCTCGCGATACTCATCGGAACGACCTGCATTCTGTTTCTCCTTGTGGCACTCATCGCTTCGAGGCTTTCACGGGAGATCGTTCTCCCCATTTGGAAACTTAGGGAAAGCCTCCAGCGACTGAATACAGGGAGCTTCTCGCATGCTCAGGGCGTTTTTACGGGTGATGAACTTGAGGTCCTGGATGACGAGGTGGGGCAACTCGCAGTCCGCCTGAAAGAGGCATACACCTCGCTGGAAGAAAAAGTGCAGGAGCGTACGCGGGAGCTCAATACGGCCCATGCGAAAGACGAGGCGCTCCTCGAGAGCATCGGCGAGGGAATCCTTGCAATCGATCTCCATGGGAAGGTTCTTGCAACCAATCGCTCGGCGGAGCTTCTTCTCCAATGGGACCGATCGGAAATCATCGGTCACCATTTTGGATCGTTCTTGCACCTCACAAGCCGCGATGGAAAACCCATCGCTCCATCCGAGCATGCCGTACAGCGTGCGCTGACGGAAAAAACAGTTGTGCAGACGGCCTCGAGTGAAACCATGCTCTGTGAGCGTAAAGACGGAAGCTCCTTCCCGATAGCACTCACAGCCACTCCGTTCCTCCTCCAAATGGAAATGCAGGGCATGGTCGTGACCATCCGTGATATTACGGAAGAAAAGCGGATCGATCGCATGAAATCTGAATTCATCTCCCTCGCTTCCCATCAGCTTCGTACTCCGCTGACCGCCATCGGATGGTATATCGAACTCCTGCAGAATGAACGAACGAACCTCACGGAAGATCAGAAGGACTACATGGGTCAAATCCTCGGTTCTCACCGAAGGATGGTGGAACTCGTGAATTCGCTCCTCAACGTCTCCCGCATCGAACTGGGACACATCAAAATCGATCCGAAAGACATGACGATCAAGGAGGTGATCCGCGTCCCCCTTGAAAATCTCAGGCCGCAAATCGAACAGAAAGAACTTTCGCTCGTCGAGAGGATTCCGGGGATCACGGTCAGTGTTGATCCGGATCTCGTTCGCATGGTGCTCGAAAATATTTTAAGCAACGCGGTGAAATACACCCCCGCAAAGGGCACGATCGAAGTGAGAGTGATCGCCGATAAAGAGGAATTGCAATTTGCCGTGCAGGACACGGGTCTCGGCATTCCCCGGGCACAGCAGGGGCGAATTTTCGAAAAACTTTTCCGTGCGGATAACGTTCTGAAGGCGGATACGGAAGGAACCGGCATCGGCCTCTACATCGCCAAGAGTACGGTGGAAGCCTGGGGCGGGCGTTTGTGGTTTGAAAGCGCCGAGGGACGCGGAACACGCTTCTTCTTTACGGTGCCGCGAAGAATGGAGAAAGTGGGGGGGGAGAATGGAATACAGTAGAAGACACGCGGCGGCGGCGAGGAGTTCTTTTTTCTTGTAGCAAGCTATACTACGAAAGCGTGTGGCTCTTTTTTGCTCTCATTGCTCCATTCTTTTGGGCGATTGTGCACGTCCTTGATGAGCACTGCGTCGATCACATTTTGGAAAGACCGTGGATGGGAGTGATCACGAGCGCAGTTGCTTCCGGACTTGCCTATGTTGCATTGCCCTTCCTTGCTCCGTCGATCGACTGGAGTTCCGCTCAGGTGTCTCTGATTGCTTTGAGTTTTCTGGTGGGATGCCTCATCCAACTGAGTCAGGGATTCTACTTCACGGCCCTCTCCTTCAGTGAAGCGGGAATCGTCGCCGCTTATTGGAACATGATTCCGGCGCTGCTCCCCATCGCGAGTTTTCTTCTCTTTGGAACGGTTCTGACCACAAGTCAGTACCTTGGAATTGTCGTTCTTATTTTCGCCTCGACCACGATGTGCCTCCTCGATTACCACCTAGAGACCCGCATCCATACACTTTCCCACATGTTCTTTGCTTCCGCCCTGCAGGTTGTGGCGTATCTTCTGATGAGCCGCCTGTACCAGAGCATGGATTTTTTCATTACATTCTATTCGATCATTACGGGAATCGTTGTCAGCGGGCTTGCGCCTCTGCTCATCAAAAAAATCCGGAGGCGCTTTTCCTCGTCAATGATAAAAATCAAACCCGCTCTCCTCTTCTTCGCTGTCATAGAAATCGCGAACGTCCTTGCTCTGGGGAGCGCCCAGATGGCCATAAAATTGGGGGATGCATCGCTCGTCGCCGCCGCCGAAACCACCGCTCCCGCCTTTACGTTGCTCCTCTCCATCGTGTGGCTCAGCCGCATGAAGAATTCCCAGGTGGCCTTGTGGAATAATTTTGAAGCAAAAATGCTCGTTGGAGGGACCATGGTCTACGGCGTCTGGCTGATCTCGTAGAAACAGATTCACAGGCCTGCAAAAACAGTGTATAATGATATGATGTCTGAAAAGAATCAAAAAAAGGATGATGGGCGCTCAAAAGAGAAGGGGCGGATTCTCTTTGTCCTGATCAGTTGTGCTGTCCTTGCGGTCGGCATTACCTATGTCCTCTACGCATTCACACAGAACCTCCTGAAGGAGAATCTTCAGGAGAGAATCATTGCCATTGCATCGACCGCCGCGACGCAAATCCTCTCCGACGATCTTGCGCGCATCGAGTCACCTGATGATCTTTCGGATCCCGTGGCAAAGAAATTGGCACAACAGCTCTCGGACATACGGGATGCGAATGAGAACGTTCGCTACGTCTACCTTCTCCGGAAGACGGATGATCCGGATGTGCTCTCCTTTATCATGGATGCGGAAACGTTGGACACGGAAGCGGAACAGGAAGCAAAAGCCGGCGGAGAGCTGGCGGAAGACGAACTCTCGCCGCAACCCGGTGACCCGCTGGAGATCGAAGAGTATCCCGCGCTCAGGGAGGAGGCATTCCACTATGCGACGAGTGAAAAAGAATTGCAGCAGGATCACTGGTCGACTCAGCTTTCTGCCTATGCTCCCGTCTTCGATGAAAACCACCGCGTGGTCGCCATCCTCGGCATCGACGTGATCGTGAACGACTACCTGGCTCGCGTTCAGGCGACGCTGCTGCCGTTTTTGCTCTTCATTTTCTTTCTCATCTTCCTGCTCATACTCCTCAGCCTCCTCCTCATCCGCTATTCGAGCGAACGGGTGGTGATGCTGCAGGAAATCGATCGCCAGAAGGATGAACTTCTGAGCATCATCGCGCATCAGCTTCTGACACCGATCACCGCCGTGAAGTGGACGACGGAAAATCTGATGTCGGGCGATATGGGGACGCTCAGCGATATGCAGAAGGAGGAGGTAACGACGATCCAATCGGTCAGCACGCAACTCTCGGAGCTCGTGCATATGCTCCTCGATGTGTCGCGAACGCAGCTTGGAAAGATTCCGATCAATAACGTGTGCGTCGATCTCAAAAAACTGTTCCAGGAGATCGTGAATCTCATCGCCATCAAAGCGAATGAAAAGAAAGTGACGCTGAAGACACATATTCCCTCCGCTCTCCCCACGGCCCTCCTCGATGAGCGCTACACGCGGATGACCATCGAGAATCTCCTGAGCAATGCGGTCAAATACACGCCGGAAGGCGGCACGGTCGATTTCTGCATAGAGGTGAAGAACAACGTTCTCCGCTGCAGCGTGCGGGACACCGGCTACGGAATTCCGCTCTCTGAGCAGCCGAAGATCTTCGAAAAACTCTACCGCGCGTCCAATGTCCGAAGCATTGAGGGAAACGGCTTCGGCCTCTACATCGCCAAAGGCGCGATCGAGGCGCAGGGCGGGAAAATCTGGTTCGAGAGCAAAGAAGGAAAAGGCACCACGTTCTTCGTGGAGCTCCCTCTGAAGTGCGAAACGAAATGACCTACTGGAGATATGGGAGCGGATTTTTCTTCACGCCGTTCACGATCACTTCGAAGTGGAGATGGATACCGGTCTGTCCGTACACGCGACCGGTGTTACCCATTGCGGAGATGACATCTCCACGACTGATAGCGTTGCCTTCACGCACGTGGAGTTCTTTATTATGAGCATAGAGTGTGACGAGGCCGTTCCCGTGATCGATTTCGATCACGTTGCCATATCCTCCGTTCCAGCCGTAATCCGCGCGAATGACGATGCCGTCCTCGGCTGCAAAGATCGATCCACCTCCATTATGGGCCATATCGAGCGCGTAGTGGCCGGGATGGTACTGCTGGGTGTAGGCGCAATCGCAGGGTTTTTGGAATGTGCCATAGGATGCCGGAGGAGTCGCATCGGGAGCCGGCGTGGGGCGGGGGCGACCTTCTGTTTCACCCTCGGGATCGGCCCGGTCCACGGCCGCAATAATCGTCGGACGTTTCTCCGAGGCGCGAACGGGCGTGCCGCCTGGGATGATCACCTGCTGCCCCGCAAAAATGCGCTCATCTGCGAGCTGGTTCTGTTTCATGATTTCCTGAACGTCGATGTCGTAGAGTTCGGCGATTTTCACCAGACTCTGCCCACGCTGCACCGTGTGGAGAACCCCATCGACCGGCAGGATGAGGATCGAATCCCCGGGGTGGATCGTCGCGTTCTCGGGAAGATCATTCGCCCAACGGATCGTATCGACCGAGATATTGTAGAGATCTGCGATGGAGTGGAGACTTTCGCTCTCCACCACTTCGTGGGAGATTCCCGTGGAGTAGGCAAGCCGGTGGCCGGCTTCCGAAATCGAGGCCGTCTTCATGACGAATCCTTCTTCGACGAGCAGGAATTGATCGTTCGTGAGTTCATATCCCTCCTCTTCGCTTCCCATGGCACTCTCCGGAATGTAGACCGGCATCAGGGAGCAGAGGAAAAACGAGCTCACGCAGAGGAACCGGACCGATGTGCGCAGCTTTTGGTGGAACAGACTCATGTGGTTTCCAAAGGAGGGGGTAGTGTACCAGAACGAGAGAAGGTGTGCCTTTACGAGCACCAAGAGCGCTTTCAGGGGGAGAAGGAGATTGCCTCCCTTTCCTTCTATGTTTCAATTTCAGAGAGAGACTGGAACAGTGTCAGGGTGTCTTCGTACCGGTCGCTGCTCTTGAGGACGACGAAAAGGTAGGGGCGACCGTTCGTGTAACTTAAGGAGATGAGACACTGTCCTGCAGCATCCGTGGTTCCCGTTTTCAGTCCGAAGAATTGGTCGGGGTGTGAACTCAAGAGACGGTTTGTGTTATAGAGAACAACTTTTCGATCTCCGCTTTGATTGACGATTGTCACGCTTCCCTTGCTCGCCATCGTTCGGAGAAAATCATTCTTGAGAGCATACATCGAAAGCCATGCGAGCTCCCGCGGGGTGGACACCTGGCCGGGAGTATCAAACCCGACGGGATCCGCGAAGTGCGTCTTCGTGAGGCCGAGAGCTTTGGCCCTGGCATTCATTTCCTCGGCGAAGAGGGCAATGCTGTCACTGTGTTCCACCGCAAGGGTGTGCGCCGCATCGTTCGCGGAGGCAACGAGCGCCGCCGCAAGCAGGTCTTTGATCGTGTAGCGGTCCCCAGGGCGCAACCCCGCAACCGTGCCCCCTATTCCCTCCACGCTCCGCGGCACTGTCACAAGATCCGAAAGATTGTGGTGCTCCAGAATGATGATGGCAGTCATCAGCTTCGCAAGGCTCCCCATGGGGCGGGGATCATCGGCGCCGATCGCAAAAAGTTCTTTGCCGGTCAGCATGTCCATCACGATCGCGCCGCTCGCGCTGAATCCTTCTCCTACTCTCAGCCTGGAAGAGGGAGCCGGAGGAGTGATCTCGATGGCGGAGATTTCGACCGGAGCAACAGGTGAAGAAATCGACCCTAAAGGCGAGAGTGCCCCCAAGAGCATCAAAGACGCAATGAGTCGAAACATCGAACGCATTCTACGGAAAGAAGGGGGAGGTGGAAAGGCTCCGGAACCGCAGCATGAAGCCAAGGACAACTATTCTTTCTCTCACCGAAAGACGACCCGGTCGTGGAGGCGGAGATCCACATATTCCTCGGCGGCATCCAACGTCTCCGATCTGAGAAATTCTCTGTAGCGCTCGATTTGCTCCGGCAGGGAGCTCGCGAGGTCGAACCAGAGAACAATCGCCTCTTTTCCTTCGGGACGGCCCGGGTGCACGGTCTTCACATGGAACTCCCGCGCCCGTACATACACCGTGATCGATGCAATGGAATTTCCAAACGACTGTTCCAGGATCGAGCGCGCCTGCGTCATTGTTTCAAGGACCAAAGGAGTAAAGAGCGCCTGGCGATGGGCGGGTTTCACGGCCCAATCCACAAGATGAAGCGGGAGCCGCCGCTCTTCGTTTTGATCCGGAAGAGGGAACGGATATTCCAGATACACGCCCTGCTTCGTAACATAACGGTGGAGATCCTGTGATGCAGCACCGGAACCGCTGCCAGCCGCGATTTCCTCCGGGGCGGAAGCTTCCGTATCATCGGGTTTTCCAATTTCCACGGTCGCCGAAATTTCATCCATGGAGAGGAGGATCTGCAACTCATCCGGAAAGGACCGCCGAACCTGAACCGAAGAAATTTCCGGAAAAGCCGATTGAATCTCCCGTGCGATGAGGAGAGGCGAGACAAAGAGAATATGGTTGCCGAATGTCGGCGAGAGGAGCGTTTGAATCTCCTCCACGTCGACCCTGCGATCTTCCCTGCTGACGCGGATGGAGCGGATGGTGAAGGTGGGGGAGAAGAGAAAATAGGTAATGAGGGTAAGGACGAAAAATCCGAGGAGACAGAGGAGCCAGAATCGAAGATGGAGAAGTAACCCGTGCATCGCGCGGAGGTGCCTTCTTCCCCGGCGTGCGAATCCAGGGATGCGCAAAGAAAGGGTCTTTCGCGAACGCCGAACCGAACGCCGCGCAATCCGCAGCGCCAGAGGCGAAACGGAACGCTGGAAGGCTTTGGGAATTCTGCGCGAAGGTTTCAGAGACAGTGGGGAAAGTACGGTTATAGTATGGAACGTCCATGCGCTTGGCTATCACGACCGATTGGCTTGTCACAAAGGGTGGGGCGGAACGCGTCATTGCGGAAATGCAAACCCTCTGGCCGGATGCACCTCTCTATACCACGGTACAGAAGGAGGGGGTTCTGACGCCCCCCAAAGGAAAGATCCGGACAAGTTCCCTTCAGTCTCTCTACCGTCTGCTTCCCGAACACCGCATCCTTATTCCCTTCATGCCAAGGGCAGTGGAATCGTGGGATCTTTCTTCGTATGAGGTCGTTGTAAGCTCCTCGCATGCGGTTGCAAAAGGCTGCATTCCCGGAGGCAATGCCGTTCATATTTGCTACTGCCACACCCCGATGCGTTACGCGTGGGAAATGGAAGAAGCGTACCTGGATGATTTTAAATTGTGGGGTCCGCTTCGGATCCTCGCGCAATATCAGCTCCGGAAACTCCGAGCATGGGATCTGATGACTGCAAAGCGCGTCGATCAGTTCATCGCAAATTCCAATACCGTGAAAGAGCGGATCCGGAGAATTTACGGGCGGGACAGCATTGTTCTCACTCCGCCTGTCAGCGACAGATTTTTGCAGGCTCCGTTAGAAAAGGAGAAGGGAGGGTATTTCCTTATTGTGGGGCGCCTTGTTCCCTACAAGCATTTTGATATCGCCATCGAGGCGGCTAATCGCCTCAAACTTCCTTTGAAGATTGTCGGAGGCGGCTCCGAAGAAGGAAGGCTGCGGAGAATCGCAGGGCCCACGGTGGAATTTTTGGGGCATGCAAAGGACGATGATCTCCCTGCTCTGTATGGCCGCGCTCTCGCCACTCTCTTCCCCGTTCACGAAGATGCCGGCATCGTGCCGCTGGAATCTATGGCTTCGGGGACCCCGGTGATCGCCCTGAAAAAGGGAGGCGCGCTCGATACCGTCATCGAAGGAAAAACAGGATTATTCTTTGATGATCAATCTGTGGAATCTCTGGTCGATGCCTTGCAGCGCTTCCGCGTGGAACAATTTGATCAGGAGGAAATCCGGAACCACGCAAAGAAATTTTCGAGCGGCTCCTTTCGTGAGGCTCTTTCGAAGATCGTGGAAAGTACATTGGCTCTCCATCACTCCCGATAAATTGATCCGACCGGTTCTCCATAGCGGAGCGCAAGGAGTCTTGCGATCCAGAGCCTCCTCTCGAGGAGAGAAGGAAGAATGATTCCACGCAGGGACGATTCCGATTGTTGGGTAACTTCGGGGGTTTGAGGAGAAGATGCTTTTTGCAGCGCGGCTTGTTTTATTGTTTCATGGAGTGAGCGCCGTTCCGTTTCACTGCCGACTGCATTGATAAATTGAAGCCATGGGGAACTTGAGCCAATCTCTGCACAAAGAGGATGTGTTCCGTTTTGGATCAGAGAGAATTCACTTGAGTCGAGCTCCAGTATTCTTTTAACAAGGGGAAGAGTGGCATTCTTCGCACTTTGAGAGATAATTGTTGGTCCAGGGAGAGCATTCAATACTAACCCAGCCCCCATGCCCTCAAGAAACGGCCGTCTTCCAAACGCAGCAGACATACATTTTGGAGATTATGAGCGAACATTTCGGAGAATCCATCCGTCGACTTCTTCTTTATCTCCTTTGATCACGTACTGCGAAATCGTCGGGGCATCGCTGCCGCAGAGTGCCTGGAGACGCTTGCTGATGAGCGGGAGTTTTTCGAACGTCGTATAGGCAGTCACTTCTTTCCGGCCCTTTGCAGTGATTTCCCCACCAACCCAATTCATCGATTCCGCGTGCACCACGGTTCCTCCTGCGATGAGCCGTTCTTCGATCAAGTGATCAAGGATCGTATGACCCTCCAGCAGTCCCTTCACCTGAAAGGTGATTCTTAAGGGGACGGTGGCAGGGGAGAGGGTTTCCATAGGTAAAGGGGTATACTGTGATACTAAAATCATATTGTGTCAAGTACTGAAGAATGGGACTATAGATACGTGCACATACGTATTTTCAATCTGGAGCTTTGGACACGAATCGGGGTTCCTGATTTTGAGCGCGCGCAGGAGCAGTGCGTCCGCGCGACGATCAATTTTGAATGCACAGAAGAGGCATCGCACACGGATGATATTGAGAAAACTGTTGATTATGAAAAAGTGGTCGCAGCGATCAAAGCGGCGGCGGCAAAAGAACATCACACGCTCGAAAAATTCGCTCAGGAAATTGCGGACAGCGTCCTCGCATTCGATCGCGTTCACAATGTTTCCGTTTCACTCACGAAATTCGTTCTGCCGGGAACGGAGGGGATCACGATTACCCTCACCAGACCATAGCGACCGTTTATATTGCCATCGGTTCCAATATTGATCCGCAGACAAACCTTCGAAAGGCGGCTCAATTCCTTCGGGCAGTATTCCCTTCAATTGCCTTCTCCTCGGTCTTTCAAACGAAAGCGATGGAAGTTTCCAATCAGGAAGATTTTTGGAATGCAGCCGCAAAAGTAGAAACGGAGAAGGATCCCAAAGAAGTTTTAGAAGAGCTTCAAATAATCGAGCAGGCGCTTGAGAAGAATCCTCCGTACCGTTTCGGTCCGCGGACGATCGATCTGGATCTCCTTCTCTATGGAGAGGACACCGTGAACGAGCTAAATCTCATCATTCCACACCCCCGGATGGAAACGCGCCGATTTGTCCTGGAGCCGCTCCTTGAGCTCATAGAGCCCGCAAAACTCCACCCTGTTCTCGGAAAATCGTGGAAAGATCTCTTCACGGAAGTTGAAGACCAGCGATCAGAAAAGATCGATTTTCTCTTGTAGGGGCAAGGCATGCCTTGCCCCTACGGGGTAGGATGAGAATATGAAAGATGCACTCTGCCAGTTTCTACAATCCCTCGGCGAAAATCCGGATCGTGAAGGTCTGCAGAAGACTCCCGAGCGCTGGATAAAAGCGATGGAGGAACTTACTTCCGGCTACGATCAGTCGCTTGAGAAAGTTGTGAACGGGGCGATCTTCCCGGCAGATACGAGCGAGATGGTGATTATGAAGGACATCGTCTTTCATTCGCTCTGCGAGCATCACCTCCTTCCTTTTACCGGCGTGATCCATATCGGCTACTTACCCAAGGAGAACATCATCGGATTTTCCAAGATTCCGCGGATCGTCGAAATCTTTACAAAGAGGCTTCAGGTGCAGGAGAGGCTCGGCCAACAGATCGCCGATGCCATCGAAAGTGTCATCAAACCAAAGGGGGTGGGAGTGCTGATCGAGGCGACGCATTTCTGCATGACGATGCGGGGAGTGCGAAAAGAGGGCTCGAAAGCGGTCACGACCCACATGCGCGGGGCATTCCTCAGCGATCTTGCGGTCCGGGGGGAGTTTTTGAACCTCGTTAGCCCTCGGTAAAGATTTTGAGCTCTCTTCCTTACGGGAGTATCATCGCGCCATGCAGACACAGAAGGAGATCACCTCGATCGATCCGCTTTCCACCACCAAGGTGGTTGCCCTCCTCGGGGTGCTTTGGGCGCTCCTCGGGTGGATTTTAAACAGCATCGTAATCGCAGGGTTCCTTGTGGGGGAAGATCTCGGCGAGCTCCCGCCTGCTTTTTCCATGTCCTCGCTGCTTGCCGGAGTGCTGGGAGGATTTATCGGCGGCGCGCTCTCCGGGTACCTCGGTGCCATCGTCTACAACTTCCTCGCACGAAAAATCGGCGGGATTAAGGTGGGATTGAAGGAATAAATGCTCACGCTTTTCCAGCTCCCTCGGTCACGGAGATATCTTCTGTGTTGCCGCGCTTTTCGTTGATCTTCTGTGCGAGACCGACAAGATCGCCTTTCCTGGCAGCCTCTTTTGCTTCCTTCGCAGAGATCATCCCTGTGAGAAAGCTCCACATCTCCTGGTAGTCAGCGGAATTCTGCGCGACGGTCTTCTGTCGTGACATTGCTCCGACCTCCGAAACGAGGAGGCGTGTAATGTTTTTATGAACACCGACAATTTTCACGGATTCCGCATTCCATTGCTTAGCCTGGAGTTCGTGCTCATCTTCGTGCATCACCGTGTCTTCCAGGTTGGCCGTATCGATGAGACTCGCCCCGGGGGCATCTTCCTTTATAGCAGCCGTCACATCGATCACCGAACTCTCAGTTACACCTTGGTAGGCATATCCCACGGTGTTGCCTTCGATCTCCTCTGTTTGTGCTGCTCCCACGACCTCCTGAACATCTTCCGCTGTGTTCTGCAGCGTATCCACGACGATCCCCCAATCCGCATCGGCATTCTCCTGCAGGAGTCCAACGTCGATCTGCCCGCCCAGAGTGGAGATCTCCGGTGTGACCGTCGTTCCTTCGCCGCTTCCCTCTGGAGGCAAAAATTCCTGCCCTGTGAAAACAAAGGAGGCCTGGCTCTGAGTAGCTTCCTGCATTCCTTCAATTTCCGCTGCGACAGCCTTCGTACGCTCGGCAATTTCGGTACCGCTTCCGCTCTCGATGACTTGTGTGTGGAAGAGTTCGCGCGCCAATGCCTGCTCCATTCCTTTCATGACTTCAGTGTGTCACTTTTTCCATCCTCGTAAACCTAAAAGTTGGTGGAAATTCGTCCAGAGTATTTTTTTGGCCGCAAAAAGCCCAAGAAAGAGAAAAGAATATGTCGACGATGATGCGTGGTGAGAAAAAAATTCCTCCAAAAAAATCTTCGGGTGGCGTCCTCGGAAAAAGTTTGTGGAATTTCCTTGACAGCGTCGACATGGAAGAGAATAATTCGCGCTCGTTAAGCAAATTACTTCTTTTATGCGAGTTGGGAAATCACTCCCGAACCTCTAAGGCCAACGTCACTATCTCTTTCCACTCCTGTCCCGCGCAGAGAGGCGACTCTCGGTGACGGGTTTTTTTCTTACCCCTTTTTATCGAAATGGCACAGTCCCACTTCGTCCCCCTCCACAAGATTTTCTTCCTCGACGCCAAGCTGAAAGGCCTGGTCGACGAAAGTGATCCGAGGGGTTTTTGTGAGAAATACTTCGGAAAGCTTCTCGAAGCCATCCAAATGAAGCAGCTTGCCCCTCTGTCGGTTTCCCCCGCGGCGGATCTTGAAGCCCCGGGATTCTCGGGTGTTCAGGAACTGACGACCTCCCACACCTCGTTCCATTACTTCTGGGAGCCGAATCACCCCACGGGAAACCCGAATGTCCACATTGATCTCTACAGTTGCGCCCCCTTTAGTTACGAGGATGTCATCCGCGTTGCGAACGAACACTTCGGCCTTGCCGAATGGACGGGGAACTTCGTCGAGCGAACGATTAACCCTCAGGACCGCGTTTCCCTCCTGATCAAGGGAAAGGGAGACCGCATCGTCGAGAGTCTCGCGCTCACCGCCCCCCGCGGCGCACGCAAGATGCAGACGATTACCGTGTAGTATTTCCTCCGTGCAGAAGAAGGGAGTCACTATTGGTCTTCTCCAGCTACGACCACGCAAAGAGCGTGAAGACTCCCTTGCGCTTGCGCTTGCGAAAATCGGGGAAGCGGCAAAGGGCGGCGCGCAGATCGTGTGCCTCCCGGAGCTTTTCCTTGGGCCTTACTTCTGCGAGCGTCCGGATGATGCGGATGCCTTTCGTACCGCTGAGAATATCCCGGGGCCCGCAACGAAAGCACTCTCGGATGCCGCGAAGAAGCACGGTATCGTCCTCATTGGAGGCTCAATCTTCGAGAAGGCCGGTGACAAATACTTTAATACCTCCCCCGTGTTTAACGAGCAGGGTGAGCTTCTTGGGAGCTACAGAAAGACTCATATTCCCGAGGACCCCCTTTACCACGAGCAGCACTACTTCTCCCCGGGCGATACCGGCATCAAGGTGTTTGATACCTCCTTTGGTCGCATCGCGGTTTTGATCTGCTACGACCAATGGTTCCCAGAGGCGGCGAGGATCGCGGCGCTGAAGGGGGCGGAGATCATCTTTTATCCGACTGCGATCGGAGATTTCGTGAACGAGAAACCGGAAGAGGGGAATTGGCAGGAGGCGTGGGAGGCAGTGCAGCGCGGTCACGCGATTGCAAACAATGTCTTTGTGGCTACCGCGAATCGCGTGGGGAGGGAGGAGGGCCTCTCTTTCTTCGGAGGATCCTTTATTTACAACGAATTTGGCACCCTGCTTGCGCATGCGGGCAACGATGAAGAAATCCTCCTTGCCGAGTGCGATCTCTCCCGCATCGGCGCGACGCGCGAGGGGTGGGGCTTTTTCCGCAATCGCCGCCCGGGCGAATACGGAACTCTCTCTTCGCCAAAAAAATCATGACAGGGACTCCAAAAAGCCTCGGCTTCCGTATGCCTGCGGAATGGGAACCGCACGAAGCCACGTGGCTCGCATGGCCGTACAACGCTCTCACATGGGAAGGGCACCTCGAGGGTGCCGAAGAAGCGTACCGGGAGCTTATTTCGGTTCTTTTGCCGCATGAGCGCGTGCATGTCCTCGTTCCGAATGAGGAAGTGGAACGCCGCGCGAAGAAGATTTTGAAGAATCTCACTCCGGAATTTCACAGGATCGAAACGGGAGACGTGTGGTTCCGGGATTTTGGTCCGCTCTTCGTAACACGCGGAACGGGATCTGCCCGCGAAGTCGCATGGACAAAATGGACCTACAACGCGCTCGGAGGAAAGTACGAAGATCTTCTTAGGGGAGATGAGGTGCCGGATCGAATGCCCCTCCCAGGGCTGCAGCGCTTCGAATCTGGCATCGTGCTTGAAGGGGGATCGATCGATGTGAACGGATCGGGATCACTCCTCACGACCGAATCCTGCCTCCTGAGTCCCGATCGAAATCCGGATCTCACCAAAGAGGAGATCGAGGAAAAGCTTCGTGAGTTCCTCGGCATCACGAATATTTTATGGTTGAAGGCGGGGATCGCCGGTGATGATACGACGGGGCATGTGGACGACATTACGCGCTTCGTAGGGCCAAAGACGGTCGTGACGGCCATTGAGGAAAACCCCGAGGATGAGAATTACGAGGTGCTCCGGGAGAACCGCGACAGGCTGAAAACCATGAAGACGGAATCGGGCGAGAAGCTGGAAGTGATCGAACTCCCGATGCCGCTTCCTTTTGCAGTAGACGGTCGCCGCATGGCCGCAAGTTACGCGAATTTCTATATCGCAAATAACGTCGTCGTTGTCCCCGTGTACAGGCAACCGTCGGACAAGATCGCACTCGATATTCTGGAACAGTGTTTCCCCGATCGAAAAGTGATCGGCATCGACTGCAGGGAATTTATCTACGGGTACGGCGCGATTCACTGCTCCACCATGCAGCAACCCTCCTGAAGGAGGTCAAAAAATCACTTGTGCTTGCCTCTCCCCTAACCCCTCTCCATACCTCGATAGTATTTGATGAATATTTGAGGAAATATTGATGAAATGGCGCTATGGAGAGGGGAATGTATGTTGTTTTGTTTTATGAGGTCTGATTAAAAACAAAAACACCCCCCTCCCCGCACCCCACATATACTCACACTGAAACTTCCGCACTCCTCTACGAATATTTCAGTGCGGGGAGGGGTTGGGGGAGGGGCTATCCTCACTTTCTTTTCCTCTCATACACCAAAAACGAATACGCATGCGGGTTCTTGGTGTCCGCTTCGTGCCTTTCTTCGTGTATGAGTTCCCATTCATGATCCAGAATCGCAGGGAAGTATGTATCTCCCTCAAAGTGGCCGTGGATACGGGTGAGGTAGATGCGGTCTGCAAAGGGCATAGCGAGCTCATAGATCTGCCCTCCTCCAATGACGAATGCTTCGCCTTGTTCGGGAGTCTCTTCCTCTCCGGTCGTTGTAAGAAAGGATGGCTTATCCGCAGCGCCTTGAGCGAGATTGATTGCATCATCGATCGAGGAAACGATATCGATATCGTAATCCTGCGGATTGATATTCTTTTTTCCCGCACCAATACTCTGCGTAATCACGATATTTCTGCGATCGGGAAGCGGCGAACCGCGCCGTTCGATGATGGACTCGAATGTTTTTCTTCCCATGATCACAGGGTGCCCCTTGGTTTTCTCGCGGAAGTATTTCAGATCCGCTGGGAGATCCCACGGAAGAGTATTCCCAAGCCCGATCACGCCATCTTCATCTGCAGCTGCAATCATTGAAAGAATCATTTATACTGAGTGGAATCGAAGTATGCGTATACTCTACCGCAAGTGACACCCTCTCTCTCGATTGCCAAACGCGCTCCCGCGGAAATGCTGCTCCTTACGAAGGAAGAGCATGAGACATACTGCACATATCTCAATTCTCAGGATGATTATCCGTTTGATCTCGGTGCATCGGTTCTCTCCGGGAGTATCGGTGTCCGGAGCGATATTTTAGCAAAAGCGGTAAAGATCGCAGATGTCTTCCGGAGGGTTTGCCGATCGCTTCACAAAAAGATGATCTCGGACTCTTTCCTCCAAGAGACGCTCCTCCGGCCCTTTGATTCACTTCCTATTCTTAGGGCAGCAGTGATGCGAGCCCCGTTTTTCCTCACCTATTTCCGGATGGATTTCTTCCTGGATCCGAAAAAGGAAGCGCTCCGCGTCATGGAGGTGAATTCGGGGGGTGCGGGGCTCACCGATTATCTCCAGTGCGTTCGTTTTCTGCAGAATCATCATTCGTTCGTCGCTCCCCATGGTTGCACCCGTCTCGATGTCCCCGCCATGCTCCGTTCCATCCTTATGTATGCGGAAAAACAGAGAGAGATCCGCACGATCGGATTTGTGGCTGTCGAGAATGGATGTGATGAATACCTTTGGGAATATTTGGTATACGCAAAATGGCTTCAGGAACACACAAACATGCAGCCCGTCCTTCTCTCACTCACCAATGGCGAACTCTCGCTGATGAACCATGTTTCCGTTCCTTGCCCCATTCAAAGCCTCTCGGAGCTCGATGCCATCATTTCTGATTGGTTCGAGGATCTCCCGGGTCTTGAGAAAGTACAGAAACAGCTCAATGAAAATGACATCCTTACTGTTCCTTCCCGTGCGGATCTCCTCTTTGAAAATAAGCACTTCCTTTCTGTTGTACAGAAGATTGATCGCCCAGAGGAAATCGATGAGAAAGATTGGGGACTTCTGCAATCGTCGTTACTCCGTTCATTCCCGCTTGAAGAATACGAGGAGCATGTGGAAGAAATGAAATTATGGGACGGAATTGTATTAAAGATGGATATCGACTGTGCGAGCGAGAATGTCTTCATCTACGATTTCTCTAAAACTTCATTTGAAGAATCGATCCAAGCTCTTACTCATACCCTCGCTCACGGGCATCCAACGTCGGGATCATCTCTAAAACCTTCCTGGACTATTCAGGAATTTACGCAGCCGCCTCTCCTGCCGCTCCAAAGCTCCACTCCTTCGTGGATCGATGTCGATTACGCTCCATACAAATATGATCTGATGACGTACCTCTGCTACGAAAACGATTCGCCACACGTTCTCTTTGGCAGCCGCTGCTTTGCACGGGAAAAGTGGGACGAGCTGACGGAGGAGGGGAGAGAAGACGGCCTCTGGTGCCCTGTTTCGGCTCTCTAAACCGCAATCGGTGCCTTAATCGCTGGATGGGGGTCGTAATTCACAATTTCGACATCGCCGAAGGTAAAGGCAAAGAGATCTTTCACTTCCGGGTTAAGTTTGAGTTGCGGAAGCGACCGTGGCTCCCGTGAAAGCTGCTCCTTCGCTTGGATCACATGATTGAGATAGAGATGTGCATCGCCGAAGGTGTGCACAAAATCTCCCACATGGAGATCACAAGCCTGCGCAACGAGGTGTGTGAGGAGCGCATACGATGCAATATTGAAGGGAACTCCGAGGAAAACATCCGCAGAGCGCTGGTAGAGCTGACAGCTTAATTTCCCGTTCTGCACGTAGAATTGAAAGAGTGTGTGACAAGGGGGGAGCCCCGCTTTCGCCATCTCCTCCACTTCCACCGGATTCCACGCGGAGACAATGAGACGGCGAGAGTTTGGATTCTTCCTGATTTCATCCACGACCCATTTGAGTTGATCGATACCGCCAAAATCCCGCCACTGCTTTCCGTAGACCGGTCCGAGCTCTCCCCATTTTTCTGCAAAAACAGCATCGCTCCGAATCTTCTCCACAAACTCTTCGAGCGGCTCATTTTTATATTCGTTACTCTTCATATAATTTTTATAGGGCCATTCGTTCCAAATATTCACGCCCTGATCGACGAGGGATTTGATGTTCGTATCACCCTGGATGAACCACAAAAGCTCGTGCGCGATCCCCCGCATAAAGACTTTCTTCGTCGTGAGTAGGGGGAAACCACGATCGAGTGGGATGCGCATCTGGTAGCCAAAAACAGAGAGTGTCCCCGTTCCTGTCCGGTCTTCCTTCTTCTGGCCGTTCTCCAGGATATGGGAGAGGAGGGAAAGATATTCCTTCATAGGGTGAGTAGTGTACACCACTTTTTTGCCTCTCCCCTAACCCCTCTCCATCCCCCGATATTATTTGACGTAGGTGTGAGGAAATATTGCTGAACTGACGGATTGGAGAGGGGGATGTATGTTGTTTTTGTTTGGTGGGAATCATAGATATTGCGAATACAATCTTTAAATTAACACATAAGAAAGTAAGTCTGCGCTTTAATAATAAAAAAAACAAAAACACCCCCCTCCCCGCACCCACATATATGCATACTGAAACGCACGCACGAGTCTGTAAATATTTCAGTGCGGGGAGGGGTTGGGGGAGGGGAATGAGGAAAACTTTAGGAGGCCACGTCCTCAAAGTGCTCCACCACCTTTCCGTCGCACACTTCAATCACATCGATCCTCCCCGAAAGTTCCGCCCCGCGCTGCTCTTCTGCTTCCATCCAGAGTTCCGATGCGGCTTTGAGCCGCTCAATTTTTCTCTTATCGACTCTTATGGAAGGAGTGAATTCCTCACTGTGCTTCGTGCTCGCCTTCACTTCCACGAAGATAATGAGATCTCCGCGGCGCGCGATGAGATCAATTTCTCCCGCTTTGGTTTTTATATTTCGCTGCAAAATCTTGTAGCTGCGCAAGGCCAGGTAGTCAGCTGCGATATTTTCGCCCCGTTGCCCGACTTTGATGTGAGATTCCGGCAGGGGAGGGGGGTGAACAGAAGTACACCATACCATCGCCTCGGGAATCCCGGCAAGTCGGAAAAGTTGCATCGATATTTCCTCCTTATTAAGATGGCAGCGTAACTGTTACTGGCAACGTTTGTTGTAGACGTACATCACCGCAAGTTGCCTCCTTTAATCCCATTTACCCCATTATTTATGTTCTCACTCAACCGCGTTCAGCTCATTGGCTACGTCACGCAGCCAGTGCAAGTTCGCCAAACCCCCGGTGGCACGAATGTCGCCGATATCAATATCGCGACCCCGTACACCTTTACTACCGATTCCGGCGAGACTCTCTCCGGCGTCGCGTATCACTCCGTTACCGCGTGGAGTGGCATGGCGGATGTTGCCGGCCAATACTTAAAGCCAGGCAGCCAAGTGTTCCTTTCCGGCCGTCTCCAGACCGATTCCTGGGAGGACGAGCAATCTGGCGAGAAGCGCAGCAAAACGCGCATCGTCGCTATGGATATGATCATGCTCGATCCCCGCGAAGGACAGATCGAAGCGCCTTCCACTGCCAAATCTCTCTGTAATTGCCTCAATCGCGCCGACATCGTCGGTCACCTGACCCGTGATCCCGAGGTCCGCACAACGACCTCCGGTCAGGCCGTTGTTTCCATGGGCGTCGCCACGAACGAGCGCTGGAAAGACCGCACCTCGAACGAGATGAAGGAACGAAGCGAGTTCCATAACGTCGTCCTCTGGGGCGATCTCGCCCGGCTTGCCGCAGAAACCCTGAAAAAAGGCCAGCGCCTCCATGTCACCGGCCGCGTTCAAACGCGAAGCTGGGAAACGAAACAGGGAAACAAGCGCTACACCACCGAGGTGATCGCGGATTCCGTTTCGCTCCTTGGTGTGAAGAATACGGATCTCTCGTTCTCGAACGAAGCTCCTTCCTTCCGCAAAGGCGAAAAATCCACAGAGCCCGCTTCCGTTACGTCGACCTCGGAGATTCCTCCGGTCCAGTACGAATCGGAAGTAAAGGTGGAAGATCTGCCGTTCTAAAAATCGAAAATTCCATTGTCAAACGTGGAGGGGCGTAGCATGCTACGCCCCTACCTACGTATGTATTCCGTCGCAGATCTCCGGCCGGGACAAGCCATTGAAGTGGAAGGGCAGCCGTACCTGATCCTCTCCGCAAAGTTCGGGCGGAAGAGCCAGGGCAAGGCGAATAACGTCACGAAGCTCCGGAACTTAAAGACGGGGTCCGTGATCAGCAAAACGTTCAGCGGCGCCGATCAGATCACCAAGGCGGATGTGGGCTACAAGCACGTGCAATTCCTCTACAAGAGCGCGGAGATGTTCACCTTCATGGATCTGAACGATTACAACCAGTTCGATCTCTCGGAGGAATCGGTGGGAGAGGCGACAAACTTTCTCGTCGACGGGTTGGAGCTGGACGTTCTCACGTTCGATGATCTCCCGATCGCCGTTCGTCTCCCCGCAACGGTCGATCTTCTGGTAAAGGAAACAATCCCGGGCGTCCGGGGCGACACCGCGCAGGGCGGGACTAAGCCGGCAACGCTTGAGAGTGGTCTTACGGTTCACGTTCCTCTCTTCATCAGCGAAGGCGAGCGGGTACGGGTGAACACGGAGCGGGCAGAGTATGTGGAGCGCGCGTAATTCACGCAAAGATTTTGCTATGATCCCGGTATGATCTTCTCTCCTCTTTCAGGGACGCCGACGATCTCACAGGGCTTCGGGCAAAATCCCGATATCTACAGCGCTTTCAATCTCGCGGGACACAACGGCATCGATTTCGACGCGCCGATAGGCACGATCGTCTATGCACCGCACGATGGCACCGCAACAGTCGTGGATGATGGCGGCGAAGGGTATGGCCTCCATGTCATCATCACGCACGAAAAGAGAAAGAGCGTGCTTGCGCATCTCTCACAGACCTCCGTGCAGAATGGCCAGGCGATTTACCAGGGAGATCCGATCGGGAAGAGCGGGAACTCCGGTTTTGTCACGGCTCCGCACCTTCACTGGACGTATAAAATCCAGAGCGGGGGAGCCGTGCAGCATCGGAATAATGGCTTTGATGGCGCGGTGGATGTCACCGAGTTCACCCGGCTCTGGCTCGATCAGGATCTCCACAACGACGCCACCTACACCGAAGAATCGGAAGCGTATCTCGCGATGAGCTTTAATTCGAACCAGTACCTTAAAAATCCTTCACGGCACGCGTAATCATTCCCTGTCCCGGAGCGCCAAAAGTTCTCTGTACGCGGGATATTTTTTGATGATGAGGCGGATGACTTCCTGGGTGCTCATGGTCGCCGGAAAGATGAACGGCCAGCAGGCGCGGATGTCCTTCAGTTCTCCCTCCAATTTCTCCAACGTTAAGTGCGTGAACCCGATGCAAAGGTTGCCAATATGCGGTGCATACTTCTGCCCGCGCGGTGTTTCGTGAATGAGCATCTCCACGACGGTTTCGACGTCGTACCACTTTCCCTGGGAAGAAGTTTGCATATGTGTGTATGTAAAGAATGTATCGGGACATTGTACTCTTTTTTTCTTTCTCTCACAAGTTGTGGTACTTAGATCATCTCGCTGATCAACCGGTTCACTATTTCCGGATTTGCCTGTCCTTTCGTTTCTTTCATCACAAAACCGACAATCGCCGCTTTCGCCTTTTCCTTGCCATTTTTAATATCCATGACCGCTTGTGGATTCGCTTCTATCGCTCGTTGCACGATTTTTGTCAGTTCACCGGAATTTGAAACCTGCTGAAGGTTTTCATCTTTGATGATCTCCGAGGCTTTCTTTCCCGTCTCCACCATTTTTTCAAGCACCGTTTTTCCTGCATTGGCGCTGATCACTTTGGTATCGATCGCGGCAAGGAGCTCGATGACATCCCTGGCACTTGGACCCTCCGAGAGCTTCTTTTCGGCTGCCTTGAGGAATCCGAGGAGTTGTGAAAGAACAACGGATGCCGCCCGCTTGGGGTCTGTTGCTTTCACAACGAGATCGAAGAAATCCGCAAGCCCGGGGTCTCCCGTAAGGAGTGTCGCCTGATCTTCGAAAAGACCTGCCTGGAGGTATCGTGTTTTTCTCTCCTCCGGGAGTTCACGGACGGAGGACATCACTTCCGAAAGAATGTTCTCATCGAATGCGAGTGGAGGAATATCCGGCTCCGGGAAGTAACGGTAATCGGCGGCGGATTCTTTCTCCCTCATGATCCGCCCCTCTCCTTTTTCATCATCCCAATGCACCGTTACCTCCTTTGTCGGTGGTGCTCCCTCTTCCCACAGCTTTCGGAGCCGCTTTTCTTCGAATGCGAGTGCGCGGCCGAGGGACTTAAAAGAGTTGAGATTTTTAATTTCGCTCCGGGGGTACAATTTTTTTTCACCTCTCGGCCGGAGAGAGATCGACGCATCGAACCGCATCATTCCTTTATACATATCCGCTTCCGACGCATCCACGGTGATCAGGATTCGCTGGAGTTCCTTGGCGAACGCCATGGCATCCTCCGCATCCTTAAGATCGGGCTCCGTGACGATTTCCATCAGCGGCGTTCCCGCGCGGTTATAGTCGCAGTAGGAACGGCCTCCCGCGTGCATCAGTTTCCCCGCATCATTCTCGATGTGGAGCCTCGTGATGCGGCAGATTTTGCCTTCCCCAAAGCGGACCGATCCTCCTTTCGCGAGTGGAAAATCGTACTGCGAGATCTGGTACCCCATCGGGAGATCCGGGTAGAAGTAATTTTTCCGGTCGAGATGATTTTCTTTAGTAAGTGAGCATTTGAGTGCGCCAGCCGCCTGCATTGCTTTCTGTACTGCCTCGGCATTGGGGACGGGGAGAGTTCCCGGGTGCCCCATGCAGATCGGGCAGACGGTGGAGTTCGCAGATTTTCCAAATGCATCGTTATCGCACGCGCAGAACAATTTTGTTTTGGTATTCATCTGCGCGTGGACCTCCAACCCGATGATGACTTCCAGATCCGCGGTCATACCGCCACATAATGCCATAGAATGGCTTCAGAAAGACATCCCCAGGAAAGAATATTGAACAATGTATTGCAGGGGGAAGCAAAAGGGGTAGCACAGGAATTCAGATCTGAAACGCATAAGGGGGGAAGGGCACGGAGCGTAGCGAAGTGCCCTTCCCATGGAATCTCATCGAAGTACGGTACGGGAGCTCATTACTTCCCCCATACCGCATGGCACACCT
>JACCDV010942391.1_pt1 | contig 38378 bp, 35 predicted proteins | sample 7446131 | NCBI WGS metagenome assembly JACCDV01 (sample SAMN15323448, study PRJNA562643) | freshwater metagenome | isolation source: river surface water | place: USA:Blue River Watershed | collected 2017-08-17
CCACCGCCTGTATTGGCTCCGCCACCTGTGTTACCGCCATTGCCAGTATTTCCACCGTTACCAGCATTGCCTCCACCAGCACCGCCAGTATTACCGCCGTTATTTGGACCTAACCCTTGACCAGCGCCTTGACCAGGACCATTACCGTCACCGGGGCCACCTGCACCTCGACCGGTACCTTCAGTGGTGTTTGCACCACCGCCCGTATTGGCGCCACCACCGCCACCTGTGTTACCACCTGTGTTACCACCAGCATTTCCACCGTTACCGGCATTACCTCCGCCAGCACCGCCAGTATTACCGCCGTTATTTGGACCTAAACCTTGACCAGCACCTTGACCTGGACCATTGCCATCACCGGGGCCACCTGCACCTCGGCCGGTACCTTCAGTAGTGTTCGCACCACCGCCTGTATTGGCTCCGCCGCCACCGGTGTTACCGCTCGTGTTTGAACGCTCTTTCTTATTAGAATCCCCTTGGCCATCACCTTCACCATTACCTCCATCACCCGATTCGGATTGCTGATTATTGGTTGAGTTTGTAGCCAATTTGATTGGGCCAGTATTGCCACCGCTATTCGGACCTAAACCTTGGCCAGCGCCTTGGCCTGGGCCATTGCCATCGCCTGGGCCACCTGCGCCTCGACCGGTACCTTCAGCGGTATTCGCACTGCCCCCCGTATTGGCGCCACCGCCACCGGTATGGGCCCCTTTCAAATTAATCAAGGATGGTGGCGAAATCAGATTCTGTTGCTGTGCTGGTGCTAAGTTAGTTGTTTTATTCGTGCTATTGCTTGATGAATTATTTGTATTATTTTCATTTAAAGCATTATTAGATGCACTGCTTTCTGCATTTGTTTGCTGACTACTGCTGTTACTGTTGCTATTACTGTTACTGTTGTTGCTATTACCGTTATTACTATTATTTTGACTACCCTCTTCACCAAAGGATTGTGTGGTAGCACTCACGCTTACGCTACCTCTTGAAAGGGTACCGGCACTGTCAGTGGTAATAGATCTCAACGCACCGCTGTCTCCAATGTTATTGGAAAAGGTCGTAAGGCCTGAGGTGTTGACAGTTAAATTCTTACTTTGACCATCCACTTTGCCAGAAAAGGTGACATTGCCAGCGCTGGAGCTTGTCAAAGTAACATTGCTAGCTGCCAGTGTTACTGCTCCCGTATAGGTTTGAATTCCAGTCGTGGTTACATTGGCACCAAGAGTTGAAGTACTGGAAACAACCAAGGATGATAATCCGGTGGCTGCTCCATCTAAATCAAGCGCACCGGTAATCGTCAATCCGTTAGCTCCACCAGCAAGCGTTGAAGCAAAGTTAACCGTTGAACCGGTTAAGGCACGATCACCGCCAGAGAGCGTAGTCGCACCTGAGTAGGTTTGGGTTCCACTAGTGGTGACATCCTCTCCCAAATCCGTTGTGAGTGACACGCTTAAAGAAGCGGCGCGACTGATGGCCGCATTCAGATCCAGTGCACCGGTGATGGCTATATCACCCAAGCCATGCGTAGCACCAAGGGCACCGCCAAATACCGCCGTGCCTGTACCCAAGCTTAATGTCAATGCACGTGCTGTGCTGTTAGCGCTATTCACCGCGTCATTGAAAGTCACGCTGCTATTGGTGGTGGTCAGAGTGGCGTCTGCGCCTAAGTTCACCGCACCTGAGTAGGTTTGGGTACCGCTGGTGGTAATATTCCCCTGAATTGTGCTAGCAGCCGAGGTTACGGTTAATCCGGCTAGCGAACTTGTAGTAACTGAAGCATCATTATAAACAGTCGAAGTCGTTACAATGTCTGAAGAAGATTGTACATTTACAGCCGAATTGTTAGCTGAAGTGTAGATTACCTTAACAATTTGAGTATTCGCGGGTATCACAAATTTACCGGAACTGGCCGTAGCAGTATAAGCAGTAGCATCGTTAATTTTATAGTAAGTGATGCCATTGCTTGAATTGTTGGCATTTAAATCAAGTTGAATACCCGAGCTGGTATTATTGTTTAAGGAAGTTGGAATAGTGCCACTTTGACTGGATATATTACCAGTGGAGGTCAGAGCTTGATTGGCAAAATCCACAGTCACCACATTACCTTGACCTGGCTGATAAGAAAACATTGTGGTGTTTGCTAAAACAGTGCTGGTCGTGGTGGCGCTTGTTCCAAGCCAGTATGTACCGCTACTCAAGCCTGTCGCCGTGTTTAGGCTAACCGTTCCTGTTCCGGCATTAAGTGTTAAATTTTGAGCCCCTCCAATATTTCCTGCAATAGTGATGTTGCCATTGTTGGAGTCAATGCTTCTTGCACCCCCAGCTACATATAAATTTTGTGACGAGGAAGTCCCCACCACGATGTTCAATACATCATTGGAACCAGCCGCTGATATAGACCCAGACATCACTGTCAAAGGAGCGTTAAACGTTAGCGTTCTAGTGATGGTTGCATTTGGATCACCGAATGTGAAGTCAGCGCCAAGAACAATATCCCTGTCAGCTTGCAATGTAACGTTGTTACTTATTAAATCAGTAGTTAAAGATGAAATGGTTAAAATACTATGGCTGCTATCGGTTGGTGATGTGGATGTCCCAATAAACAAACTGCTTGGATCAAGTAAGAGCTGACCTACGCTACCATTAGACGCATAGGTACTGGTTGCCCCCGTGTAATTCAACATCTGCTTCGAGCTTACCTCTACAAACCCGCCATCGCCGCCTTCAGCGCCACCCCGTGCATAAATGTTACCGGCAAAGCGCGTGGCTTCATCGGCCCACAAAATCACTTTACCGCCGTCACCATTGACGAGCGCGTCGGCTTTAATCGTTGCACCAGCGTCCACATTAAGTGTTTTGGCATTTCTAATTTCTGGATTTTTACCTTGGAAATCTCCACCCAACAATATCTCACCGCCGCCTTTAGGTCCTGATGCGTCTAATTGCGCAGTGCTGGCTACATTTATTTCATCGCCTTCCAGCAAAATCTTTCCGCCAACTTCGGTCATACCGGTCGCCGCTATCACCCCACTGGTGTTTACGACAGAGCGACTGATTTGTTCAACGCCTTTCGCCGACAGAACAACAACGCCTTCAGCGGCTTGTATAGCGCCTTTGTTTTCAATTAAGGCATTTAACGCGCCTTGATCGATGGTGTATTTAACAAGACGATTGCCATCCAGCGCGAGCGTTACTTTGTCTCCAGCCAACATGGCCACTTGACCAGCATCCGCGCGAACACTCCCTTCATTAACCACCACAGGCGCAACCAAGGCCACCATGCCGCCTCTAAAGGCATTAATCTCACCTTGATTGAGGATGCTGCCAGCGGCACCGTTGCTTTCGAATGAAAAGATATTATTTAAAAAGTTTTTGTCGCTTAGTTGTAAGGTACTAGCAATCAAGCTGTCCACGTCCACGCGGGCGCCATTTGCAAATATCACGCCACTTTGGTTAATCAATATAACGCGCCCATTGGCCGTTAATGCGCCAAAAATATAGCTGGGGTCGTGGCTATTAATGCGATTTAACGCCGTTGAAGCACTGTTGGGTTGAATAAACTGAACCGCTGCATCACGGCCAATATTAAATTCCGACCAGTTGGTAATAAGTTTTTCTGTGGCTTGATGTATCGTCAGCTGATTGGCTTGGTAATTAAACTGGGCAGCACCAGAGCTAACGCTTGGGTTAACGGGCAAGGCATTCGCAGCGATCTCTTCAGCGCTGGCGATATGGAAGGCTGAAAGTGGGATTAAAACAAACAGTGCTTTTAGCGTGTCTATCAGCCTCAATTTTGACGACTGACTGCTGTGAGATTTTGCCGATTCTTGGGCAGCGACATAGCGCCCTTGTTTTTTATTCCAGACCAATTTGAAAATATGATTCATATTAAAAGCTCACTGTTCCCATTAGCCAAAATCTAGAGTCATGGCTTGTTCCGTCGGAATCATTGCCATTAGCGTCTCTACCAGGATTGATACCTATCGTTTTTGCCCAGACACCCTTCACCGCATACTTCCCAGCGGCAATCACATCCAGCCCAACACCCCAGCCCTCTAAACTGTATGAGTTATTGGTGAGGTCGGTAATCAAAGCAGGCTTGTCGTACTGCCAAATCTTGCCGTAGTCATAAAAAGCCGACAGCACCCAATCGCCCATTTTTGTCGCAGTCGCCAATACATAACGTGCATCCAAGCTATAGCGATAGCCATCATCGCCAACGGCCTCACCCGCAGGATAGGCACGAACACCCGCTGGGCCGCCTAAGATAAATTTTTCTGAGCCATCAAGATTTTTTTGTGCAGACTGAACATTTCCTAAAAACTGAAAACTCAAACGCTCTGTACCACGCTGAATTCTGAGCAACTGCAAACTGGTTTTCTGATATTGACCTGACGTCATTGCAGTATCTGTTGATTGAAATTGACCCAAATTCACGTCACCATCAAAGTAAGTCAATTGAACTTGAGAGAAGCCGCCACCTAAAACCTTATCAACGTGGTCTAGGGTTAAATTGGCGTTGTAAACATCAATTTTCTTATCACTCGAAGCAACGCCAGCACTCGCGTTGTAATTTGATTTCCAGTCATAGCCACCGGCAAGACTCAATGAAGTCATGGCCGTGCGATAAATGGGGTATTTAAGACCATAGGTCCAATTTTTGGCCTGGCCAGTGCTATCAGTACTCGCCAGCTCTTTACCCAATTTGTAGGTCAAATCGGTGTAGGCAATGTTCGCCCTCAAGCCTGAACGCCCAATCGGCAAGCCATAGCTCAATTTGACCAGATCAAACTCTTGCTCAATCGCAGTCATCACAAAAAGCGACAATTTGTCGCCATAATGTGTAGGGTTGTTGAGATTCACCGTAGCAGAAAGTCGGTCTGTACCCGTGTAACGACCGCCGTAAGTGTCACCCACAACAGTAGCATCCAATAAGGGCCCTTCGTTAACATCCATCACCACTCGAGTGGTGCCTGGCGTGGAGCCCGGCTCCAAATTGGCTGAAGAAGTAATTCCGGGGTTGTCGTTTAAATTCAGTATGCTGCGTTCTAGCTTGGATTGCTGCAAAACCCCCTGATCCAAAGCTGAATCGAAATAAGCCCTAACGGACTCTTCCTTTAATCGCAATTGATTGCTTTTGATTCTTATGGGCTCTGCAGGATCAAGCGCGCCTTCATTAATCAAAATCCGCACCACACCATCCACCACCTCTTGCTTAGGCACGGTTGCAGACCCCAAGAAATAGCCTTTATCTGCATAAAATTTGCTAATTTTTTTGGCGACCGCCTGAATTTCCTTAAACGTCAGCGTCTTGTTTTCAAAATCCGCCACAATCTTACGCAGATCCTCCTCGCTAACCGCAGAAATTTCCCCTTCAAACTCAAAGCGCTGCACCATAATGCGAAGCTCAGAAGCGTCAGCTGGCTTAGCCTCATCCGATTCAATTAAGTCTAAAGGAATAGCCGTAGGCAGTTCTCGGCGAAACTCTATATCCGTCTCCCGCTTCAAAACAGCACCCGCATCTGTCCCGGTTGCCGCATCTACAGCAAACACATCATCGGAAACACTCAGAATGCCAAGGCAAACTAGAGAAATACATTTTATATACGAAAAGCCAGGGGTTTTAACCGTCATAATTTTTGCCAAATTTAATTAATTCTTTTACTACTTACCGGCAAAATAGCAGTAAAAAAACAATACCTATTACAAAATATTACATATAGATATAGCACATAAAGATATATGGCAAAAAGGGCAAGCGATGATTCCATATTTATCACATTAAAACAATTACTTATGTATAAAACAGCGTGTGGGTGATTGAAAAAAATGGGCTGGACAAGCTATATTTATATATATAATAAATACGGCAAATACAAGATAAATACACTCAAATGAAACCAGCAATCTACCTCTTCATAATCTTCACATTGCTTTTAAGCGCTGCTTGCGCGTCAAACGACGGCTTGCTGAGGCGGCAAGCTGCCAATAACACTTATTTTCTATCCGGGGAAATGAGCGGCAATACTTACCGTTCTTTAATTGAAGCGCTCGACACAAGTAAAGGTCAGCCAATTCATATCGTGGCCAATTCAAATGGCGGTTGGATTACTGGAATAGATCAAGCCATGGACGCCATCAGAAGTCATGGGCAAGTTTACTGGGAAGTGCCTAGGCAGAGTGTTTGCTACAGCGCTTGCGCACTTCTTGGAATTGCCGCCCAAAAAATCAATGGCACGCTACAATTTCACAGCCCATCTGCTTCGTACAATAGCAACCGCTACATGATGGCAGGTAAAAATGAAGAACTTATCGAGAAAATTATTTCATACGGGTACGAGCGCGAGACCACTGAAAAGCTGCTGAAATCCGTGAATATTTTTTCAAAACTTGTCTTTGTCGACGGGGTACTTCAGAAGCCGTAGCTAAATTTTCCACAGGGAAATTGAATGGGCAGAAGAATTCCTTGGCTTTATTTTTAGAGCACCAAAGACAAAGCATCGCTCCCCACGGTCTTAAGTAAGCAACACTCAAAAACTCAGGATAAGCTCGAAAATTTGGACAAAAAAATAGCCTACCAGACGGTAAGCTATTAATTTTATTGGTGCCCGGAGCCGGAGTCGAACCGGCACACCCTTACGAGCGAGAGATTTTAAGTCTCTTGTGTCTACCAATTTCACCACCCGGGCGGATAGCAGGTCTACAACAAATTGCGGTGCGTATTCTAACACCTTAGTTTGTTTTTTTCTAAGCAAAAAATGGCTTTTTTAAAGATTATTTTAAAAAAAGTGTCGCTGGTGTTTTCCCTTATACCAAGGAATAAGAGGCACACTAAACGCGATTTAAATAGATTAAAAATCTATTGGTTTACAGTAGAACTTGGTTGATAATAGCGCTCTCTCATATACTGTAGCTCATTTTAATGTCATCCACTACTGGCAATAAAACAAAACTTTCCGCACTGACCTTGGCCGCACTAGGCGTGGTTTTTGGTGACATTGGTACCAGCCCGCTGTACACCATCAAAGAGGTATTTTCGGTAGGTGCGCATCCCGTACCACTCACCGAAGTCAATATGTTTGGCATTTTGTCGCTGATTTTCTGGGCGCTAATCATGGTGGTGTCGGTTAAATACGTGGCCTTCATCATGCGCGCAGACAACCGCGGTGAAGGCGGCATCATGGCCTTGCTGGCTTTGGCTAGCCATAAAGCGGCGAACGATCCAAAAAAACTGCACACCATTATGTTGCTGGGTATATTAGGCGCCTGTATGTTTTATGCAGACGGCATGATTACCCCCGCCATTTCAGTCTTATCCGCAGTAGAAGGCTTGGAACTGGCTGCGCCGATTTTGCACCCCATGATATTGCCGGTCACCCTGTTAGTTTTATTTGTGCTTTTTTGGGCACAAAGCAAGGGCACCGCACTGGTCGGGGCTTTCTTTGGGCCTATTATGTTGCTGTGGTTTACCACCTTAGGCGTGCTAGGCGTGCTAGGCATCATGCAAAACCCCACCATATTGCACGCACTCAATCCTATCTATGCTTTCAACTTCTTTAGTGTCAGTCCGTGGATCGCCTTCGTGGCATTGGGTGCGGTGGTGCTGTCAGTTACCGGTGCCGAGGCTTTGTATGCCGACATGGGGCATTTTGGTCGCTTCCCTATCCGTTTGGCTTGGTTTGGTTTTGTCTTGCCTGCGCTGATACTTAATTATTTTGGCCAAGGCGCGCTAGTACTACAAGACCCAGAAAGTGTGAAAAACCCCTTCTACTTATTGGCACCAGAATGGATGCTCTACCCGCTCATCGTATTAGCCACCCTGGCAGCCGTCATCGCCTCACAAGCCGTTATTACTGGGGCTTTCTCTGTCTCCCGCCAAGCCTTACAACTGGGCTATTTGCCGCGTATGCACGTTGAACACACCTCAGAAAGTGAAGAAGGGCAAATCTACATGCCGCGCGTCAACTGGGGCTTGATGTTAGGCGTGATGGCGTTGGTGCTCAGCTTTAAATCTTCCGGCAATTTGGCCGCGGCTTACGGCATTGCCGTGACCGGCGACATGGTGATTACGACCTTGTTGGCTGGCATCGTCTTCCATCATATTTGGGGCTGGAGTAAATTGCGCACCGGCTCATTGGTCGCCTTATTCTTAGTGGTCGATGTCGCGTTCTTTAGTGCCAACGTATTGAAAATACCGGACGGCGGCTGGGTACCTTTGGTCATAGGTATCGTAATTTTCACCTTAATGCTGACCTGGAAAACCGGCCGCAATATGCTCTACTCCATGTTAAAAAATGAAGCCATGGCCATAGACCCGTTCATCGAAGCCGTCGGCGCACACCCACCATTGCGAGTGAGTGGCACGGCCATATTCATGACGCCTAACTTAGACGGCGTGCCGCATGCCATGTTGCACAATCTAAAGCACAATAAAGTCTTGCACGAAAAAATGGTCTTACTGACGGTGAAGTTTTTGGATTACCCACACACCTCCAATGAGGAAAGAGTGACGGTCGAGAATTTACCCAATGAATTTTACCGTGTCACGGTCCGCTATGGCTTTAAGGACGAACCGGATTTACCTAGGGACTTAACCTTGTGTGCAGACCAAGGCTTGGTGCTAGATGCCATGGACTCATCGTTCTTTGTTGGTAAAGAAATTCTCATCGCCAGCAACGCCTCCGGCATGGCATTTTGGCGTAAGAAAATCTTTATCGGCTTATTTAGAAGCGCCGAAACCATCACTAACCAATTCAAATTACCGCCCAATCGGGTGGTCGAGCTTGGCTCACAATTAAAAATTTAAGCGGCCACTAGCGCAAATCCAAGCAAGCCGCTTGGATTTGTTCAGGCTAACTTTAGCCGTTTGGGGTAAAATGACGCTTGCGCTTTTTAGCCTCTTTTGCAATTTAATTTTGGACTATTAATTACCCTATCATGACTCAATTACAACAAACCATTGAAGCCGCTTTTGAAGACCGTGCCAACATCAATCCAGCCAACGCCAGTGCTGAATTAAAAGCAGCGATTGCCAGCGTTATTGCCGACTTAGATGCCGGTAAGTTACGCGTCGCTTCTCGCGTAGGTAACAGCCAAAATTGGGAAACCCATCAATGGATTAAGAAAGCGGTCTTGCTGTCTTTCCGTTTGGATGACAATGTCTTGCTGGACGGCACATGCACCCAGTATTTTGATAAAGTACCGCCAAAATTTGCCGACTTCACGGCCGACGACTTCAAAGCAGGCGGCTACCGTGTCGTGCCTGGCTCCATGGTGCGCCGTGGTTCCTACATAGGCAAAAATGCCGTATTGCTACCCTCTTTTGTTAACATCGGCGCTTACGTAGGCGAAGGCACAATGGTGGATGCATGGGCTACCGTGGGTTCCTGTGCGCAAATTGGTAAAAACGTGCACTTAAGCGGCGGCGTGGGCATAGGCGGCGTATTGGAGCCTGTGCAAGCCGGCCCAACCATTATTGGCGACAACTGCTTTATAGGCGCGCGTTCCGAAGTGGTGGAAGGCGTGATCGTAGAAGACAATTGCGTGATTTCCATGGGCGTCTACATAGGCCAATCCACCAAAATTTACGACCGCGAAACCGGCACCGTGACCTACGGTCGCATCCCAGCAGGTTCAGTGGTGGTGTCAGGCAACCTACCTTCTAAAGACGGTAGCTATAGCCTATATTGCGCAGTGATTGTTAAAAAAGTCGACGAGAAAACGCTAGGCAAAGTCGGCATTAACGAATTGTTACGCGGCATCTAAATTCAGACCGTCATGCAACTGTACGGCATCCCAAATTGCAGCACCGTTAAAAAGGCCCGCGATTGGCTAGACCAACACGGCTGCAACTACAGCTTTCATGACTTTAAGAAAAATGCCCTTAATGAGGCACTGCTTAGCGATTGGTTAAGTCAAACCCCTCTCGAAAAACTGATTAACCGAGCCGGCATGACCTGGCGCAATTTAAGCGAGGCAGAAAAAGCCAGCGCACAACATGCCGACACGGCTCGGCAATTGATGCTGGCTAAACCCAGCCTAATCAAACGACCAGTCCTGATCAAAGACGGCAAACTAGCCTGCTTGGGCTACAGCCAAGCATCTTATGAGGCCCTGCTATGACGAATACTGCAGCTCAAACTAACACCTTAAGCCTAGCCATGGACTTGTTGCGCCGCCAGTCCAATACACCCGACGATGCCGGTTGCCAAGAACAAATGATCGCTAGACTAGCACCCTTGGGATTTAAAATTGAGCGCATGCGTTTTGGCAATGTGGATAATTTGTACGCGCGCCTCGGCAGCAGTGGCCCCTTATTAGTTTTCGCTGGTCACACCGACGTTGTGCCTACCGGCCCCTTAGAAAAGTGGCATACCCCTCCGTTCGAGCCTACTATCAAAGACGGCATGCTCTATGCACGCGGTGCGGCTGACATGAAAACTTCGCTGGCCGCTTTTATTACCAGCATAGAAGAATTCATCGCTGAAAACCCTAATCATGCAGGGTCCATAGGCTTGCTCATCACTTCCGATGAAGAAGGCGTGGCCGTGGATGGCACCGTTAAAGTGGTGGAAGCCTTGAAAGCCCGTGGTGAGTTATTTGACTATTGCATCGTCGGCGAACCGACCAGCAACAAAGTCGTCGGGGACATGATCAAAAATGGCCGTCGCGGCTCGCTGTCAGGCAAACTCACGGTAAAAGGCATACAAGGCCACATTGCTTACCCGCACTTGGTTAAAAACCCCATCCACTTAGTCGCACCTGCCATTAAAGACATGGTGGAAACGGTATGGGATCAAGGTAACGAATACTTCCCGCCTACCTCTTGGCAAATCAGCAACATGAATGGCGGCACAGGTGCTACCAATGTGGTGCCCGGTGAAGTAGAGATCTTATTCAACTTTAGGTACTGCGCCATGGTAAACAATGCCGGCAGCACCGAAGCCAGCCTAACCCAGCGCGTGCATGCCATTTTGGACAGCCACCAACTAGACTATGACTTAGAGTGGGAACATTCCCCCTCCTACATCACCCCACGCGGCAATTTAGTCGAAGCGATTAGCAGCGCCATCGGCCAAGCCTATGGCGTCAGCCCAGAACTATCCACCACTGGCGGCACCTCCGACGGCCGTTTCATTGCCGACATCTGCCCACAAGTGATTGAATTTGGCCCGCTCAATGCCACCATCCATAAACTCAACGAATGCGTTGCAGTGGCAGACATAGAACCGCTAAAAGAAACCTATAAGCTAACCATGGAAAAGCTCTTAATTAGCCACAGATAAACACAGATGGACACAGATAAAAGACAGCTAGAAAATGACCTTACCAATACAATCATTGGCTGTGCATATACTGTAAGCAATACGCTTGGCGTAGGATTTTTAGAAAAAATCTATGAAAACGCATTGCTAATTGAGTTAAAAAAAACTGGCTTAAATGTTGAACAGCAGCAAGCCATAAAAGTACACTACAACAACACAGTGGTTGGTGATTTTTATTGTGATTTATTAGTAAATTCAATGGTAATTATTGAATTAAAAGCTTGCAAAGCAATTGATGATAGTCACTTAGCACAATGCATGAACTATCTAAAAGCGTGCAATATTAAACTTGGTTTAATCATCAACTTTGGTAAGCCCAAGGTTGAAGTTAAACGTGTAATCTTAGGTTTTTAATCTGTGTTCATCCGTGTTTATCTGTGGCTAAATTTATGACAAGTAACTATCCTACCGAATTACATAGCATCCGCGATTGGGTGCGCTATGCCGTGAGTCAATTTGAGGCCTCCGATATATTTTATGGCCACGGCACGGATAACGCTTACGACGAAGCCGTTTGGTTAGTCATGAGCGCCCTGCATTTGCCCATGGACACCCTAGACAATTTCTTTGATGCCCGCCTCACCTCAGCCGAGCGCAGCAAACTGGCCGGATTTATTGAGCAACGCATTACTCAGCACACGCCCACTGCCTACTTGCTTAAAGAAGCCTGGTTGCAAGGCTTAAAATTTTACGTGGACGAGCGCGTGCTAATTCCGCGTTCATTCATTGCGGAATTACTAAACAACGACTTAAGCCCGTGGATAGAATTCCCTGAAATGGTGGAAAGTGCTGCCGACATTTGCACCGGCAGCGGCTGCTTGGGCGTGCTGTTGGCTGACAGCTTCCCCAATGCCGCGATCGATGTCATTGATATTTCACAAGATGCCATAGACGTGGCCAACATCAATATCGCCAACTACGGCCTGCAAGATCAAATCAGCGCCATCAAATCGGATATGTTTAGCGCCCTTAAAGGCAAAAAATACGACCTAATTATCAGCAACCCGCCCTATGTGGATGCGCCATCCATGGCGGCATTGCCGATAGAGTATCAAAATGAACCGCAACTGGCATTGGGCAGTGGCGATGATGGCCTAGACCACACTCACACCTTGCTGCGTGAGGCCTCGCTATACTTGAATGACGGCGGCATTTTAATCGTCGAAATTGGCTACAACCGCGAGGCATTGGAGCAGGCTTACCCGAATTTGGTATTCAATTGGCTGGAAGTATCCTCAGGCACTGAATTTGTTTTCTTACTCACTAAAGAACAACTGTCTTAACGTTTTTATTTGCTTTAATTAGCACTATTTTGGCTAGAGTTTAGCCTCACCACATCCACACAGCAGGCCGTCAATTTTGAACACCCCCAATAGCATCAGCTGGCAAGAAGCCGGTAAAACCAAAACCAGTGTATGGCACTCAGAAAATGCCGCACCGTTGCCTAAGAAAATACAATTGGCCGACGACACCATCAAAGCAGACGACGCTTACAAGCTAGCCTGCGAGGGCACAGCCCTGCTATGGCGTGGCGATTTCCAAAATGCAAAATTGCTGCTACAAGCTTTATCCAGGCGCATAGACCGGCCACGCAAAAAGCCCAAGAAAACCGGCGAAACCCTATTGCAATCCTTTCATTTGCATCGCCAAGCGCAATCACAAAAAGCCCGCATCTTAGGCATGCTGGTCATAGAGCTGGGCGTGGGCTACAACATACACCTGCGCCGCGCCCCCGACGTAAAAGCCGCCTGCGAACACGCCTATGGCAGCAGTCATGGCTCCATGGTGGTGTCATTACGGGAAATTCTAGGTCTAGTAGGGGCTTACGAGTGGCATAAAAATGGCGTGGATATCAGCGTCATCAACAATAAAATCCACCCTAGCTACGGCGTCTTCTCACCCATACGTGGCGAGTATTTGGATTTAGTGGATGTCGCCCCCTTGCCCATCCCTTGCCGGTTAGCGTTTGACATAGGCACAGGAACAGGCGTGCTGGCAGCCGTATTGGCAAACCGCGGTGTTACGAAAATTGTGGCCACCGATAATTCGCATCGCGCCTTGGATTGCGCGCTACAAAACGTCACGGCTTTAGGTTTAAAAGCCAATGTCAGCGTGGTGGAAGCCAACCTTTATCCTAGCAATGAATACGGCTTAGCCGATCTGATTGTGTGTAACCCGCCTTGGTTACCTGCCCACCCAAGTTCAGCTTTAGAATCGGCCATTTACGATGAGAAAAGTCAGATGTTGAAAGGCTATTTGAATGGCTTAAGCGCGCATTTAAGCTCGCATGGCGAGGGTTGGTTGATACTGTCTGACTTTGCTGAGCAGTTGGGCTTAAGAACTCGGGAAGAGCTGCTGGGTTGGATCAGTGCAGCCGGTTTACAGGTGCTGGAAAAGATAGACACCAAAGCCCGCCATAACAAAGTATTGGATGCCAGCGACCCACTGCATGCCGCTCGCAAAGCCGAAGTGACTTCATTGTGGCGATTAGGCAAACTACAATAATGGAAATGAAATAAGGCGAAATTATGTCTAATAAGGTCAAGCATTTACTGGGCATTGCCAGTGTCAACCCAAAAGAAAGACCAAATGCCATCATTTGGGCGCAACGATTAGAATGGCCAGTGCTTATTCTTGCACTATGGATACCCATACAATGGTATTTAGAAGAAACCGGCGCCGTCAGCCTAGCTAACGCCAAATGGTTTGATTGGCTAATTTGGCTGGTTTTCCTGTTTGAAACCTGCTTACTCACCCTGCTTGTACGCGACAAAAAACATTACCTACTGACCAACTGGATGAATCTGGTCATTATATTTACCGGCATTCCATTCGAATGGACCTACACCCCGTTGATCGGCGTTTTGCGTAATCTGCGTTTGCTAATGATGCTGTTTTTACTGCTACGCCTGTCTAATCGCATACGCAATTACTTAACGCGCGGCCACCTTGGCATCATGATGATAATCACCGGAATTGTCATCACACTGGCTGGCATCATTATCAGCCAACTAGACCCAGCCATTGGATCCATCTGGGATGGCATGTGGTATGCCTGGGTAACCATTTCCCATACTGGCTACGGCGATATCGTGCCCCAGACTTCCTCTGGTCGTTTCTTTGGCGGCATACTCATACTGCTTGGCGTGGTTTTAACCACTGTCTTTACCGCCAATCTATCGGCATTTTTAATTGACAGTAGAGCCGAGGACACCACCCGTAATGCAAAAAAAGCAGGCAACCAAAATGACGCCTGCATGCAGGAAATGATGGCTAAACTGGACAGGATAGAACGGCTATTAGCCGAGAAAAAAGACCTGGGGAAGAAAGGCTAGCCGCGACCGCGGTTACGGTCACTTTTCTTCTGCATGGCCGGCGCAGCCAAATCACTGGACTGACGCACACGACGCGGACCGGTTTTTCTGGGGGCCGGCTTTTTAGCCGCATCTGATTTTGCCCGGTACGGTTTGTCAGCACTGCCCGGATCGCGTGGTGGCCTATCCAAGGCGCTGACACGTTGTTTACGCACTTTAGGCACAAACACCGCCGTGGCTTTTAATTTCTCACGCTGGGTAAGCTGACGCAGTGGCGCACTGGGTACAGGCAAATCGGCCCATTCCAACAAACCCACCACTTCTTTTTGCTCCAACTTCAACATAGTGCCACGCTTAACGCGTGGCGGCAGATTGACCGGACCAAAACGCACCCGCATCAAGCGACTGACCGGCAATTGAAATGCTTCGAATAAGCGCCGCACTTCACGGTTGCGGCCTTCACGCAATATCACTTGGTACCAATGGTTAGCACCCTCGCCACCTTGGGCGGTAATACTGTCAAAATTAGCAGGGCCGTCTTCCAGCTCTATGCCTTCTTTTAATTGCGCCATTTGGCCTTCGGTCAATTCACCAAAAATACGCACGGCGTATTCACGTTCCACCTCATAACGCGGGTGCATAAAACGGTTGGCCAATTCACCCGAAGTGGTGAATATCAACAGGCCGCTAGTGTTCATGTCCAATCGACCGATGGCTATCCATTTGCCGTTTTTGACCTTAGGCAATTTATCAAACACGCTGGCACGGCCTTCCGGGTCATCTTGGCTGACGATTTCACCTTCGGGTTTGTGGTAAATCAGTACCTGTGGCAACTCGGCAACAAATGGCAACCTTAAAGGACGACTATCCAAGCGCACCACATCAAACTGCGTCACACCTTGACCAGTAGCGGCTGGCGCACCATTCACGGTCACTCGGCCACTGGCAATTAAGGCCTCCATGTCTCGGCGCGAACCCAAGCCGGCCAAGGCCAATAATTTATGCAAACGCTGGGTAGGCTCAGGCGCGGCATTTTCGTCCTGCGCCAACTTGGTAAAATTGGTTTTAGGGCGACGGGGCGCTGCTTGTGGATCGCGTTGGGTTTTAAAAGGACGTGCCATAGGAATAGACTAGTGATGGTAAGCGGGCATTTTACCGCAGATTGTGCTCAAACCCGATTTTAATCCTAAGCTTAAGTCTGGATAAAGCCTTCGTCATCGGCTGAAAAGGCGATTTCTTGCTGGGCAAAATCCGCCATGGCCGGCAAATCGCTCAGGCTGAGGATATTAAAGTCGTTTAAAAAATGCTTAGTCGTGGCATACAAAGATGGTCGGCCCGGCACCTCGCGCTGGCCCACCACGTCTACCCAATCGCGTTCTTGCAATTGCCGAAGTATGGTTGGGTTCATGGTCACGCCGCGTATCTGCTCGATATCACCGCGCGTGACCGGTTGGCGGTAGGCAATAATGGCCAGCGTTTCCATGACCGCTCTGGAGTATTTAAGCTGACGCTCTGGGTTTAATCTGGCTAAATACGGCGCAAATTCAGCACGCGCTTGAAAACGGTAGCCACTGGCCACTTGTACCAATTCCATGCTGCGATCTGCCCAATCCTGCTTAAGCTCATCCAGCAGCATGCGCAAACTGGTGCGCTCTATGCGCTCGACAAATAAGCGCGTCATGTCGTCCAAAGACAAGGGCTGGTTAGCGGTCAACAAAGCCGCTTCCAATACCTGTTTTACATCCGCAATAGTCTGGGCTGGCTTAGTCGTCATGGCGGTTAATTTGCAAGTAAATCGGCGAGAAGGCGGCTTGCTGGGTAATGCGCAACAAACCTTCGCGCGCCAATTCCAATATGGCTAGAAAGCACACCACCAATTTAGGAATGCCGTCAGCCAAATCAAACACTTGCCAAAATTCCAGCATGGGTTCGGCTTGCAAACGCCTAAGAATGAGGCTCATGTGTTCACGCACGGACAACTCGGCACGGCTGACTTTGTGGTGTTTGAAATGGCTGGCACGTTTAAGCACATTGCGCCAGGCCTCGGTCAAATCGTCCAGGCTGACTTCCGGTGCTTTAACTTGGCTTATGTGCTGGTAATAGGCACTAGCAACGCTGATGCCATCGCCCACTTTGGCCATGTTGTCTAGGTTTTCTGCCGCTAATTTTATGGATTCGTACTCCATCAAACGCCTGACCAAATCCGCCCTTGGATCGTTTTCAATTTCGATTTCAGCCGGCTTGGGTAAGAGGTAGCGGGATTTGATTTCGATGAGCATGGCCGACATCAGCAAATAATCAGCGGCCAACTCCAGTTTTATCGCCTGCATCTTCTCCACATAGACCATGTACTGACGGGTTAACTCCGCCATGGGAATGTCTAAAATATCCAGATTGTGTTTGCGTATGAGATAGAGCAAGAGGTCTAAGGGGCCTTCAAAAGACTCCAAATAGACCTCCAGTGCGTCTGGTGGAATGTATAGGTTCTGCGGCAGCTCGGTAAAAGCTTCGCCTTTTATTTTCGCATTAAGTGGGGCGTCTATCACAATGGACAGGCTAGCTGTAATTCAAGCCCATTGCATCGCGCACATCACGCATGGTCTCACGCGCTAATTTTCGGGCTTTTTCACAACCCTCAGCGACGATGTTTTTCACCAAGCTTGGGTCTTCTGCGTATTGTGCCGCACGGGCTTGTATGGGTTTTAATTCGGCCAACACGCCATCGATCACGGGGCCTTTGCATTCTATGCAACCTATGGAGGCCGTTTTACAACCCAATTGTGCCCAATCTTGAGTGCTTTGGTCTGAGTACACTTGATGCAACTGCCATACCGGGCATTTTGCTGGGTCGCCTGGATCGGTGCGGCGTATACGCGCTGGGTCGGTAGGCATGGTTTTAATTTTTTTGGCTACCGTATCCACGTCTTCACGCAAGGAAATGGTGTTGTTGTAAGACTTAGACATTTTTTGACCGTCTAAACCGGGCATTTTGGATGCCGGGGTTAATTTGTAATCGGGCTCCAGCAATATCATTTTGCCACCACCCTCTAGATAACCGAGCAAGCGCTCTTTATCGCCCATGCTCATGCCTTGTTGCTCTTCTATCATGGCACGCGCCGCATCCAAGGCTTCTTCGTCACCGCTTTGTTGGTAGGCGTTGCGCATGTCTTCGTACAAAGCCGCGCGTTTATTGCCTAGTTTTTTAATGGCGGCTTCGGCTTTCTCTTCAAAGCCTGTTTCTTTGCCGTAGATATGGTTAAAGCGACGCGCTATCTCACGGGTGAACTCGATGTGTGGGATTTGATCTTCGCCCACCGGCACTTGGGTGGCCTTGTAGATCAAAATGTCCGCACTTTGCAATAAGGGGTAGCCCAAAAAGCCATAGGTAGCCAAGTCTTTGCTGCTGAGTTTTTCTTGTTGATCCTTATAGGTAGGAACGCGTTCCAACCAACTTAAGGGAGTAATCATGGACAGCAAGGTATGCAATTCAGCATGCTCGGGCACGCGCGATTGGATGAATATGGTGGCACTGGCAGGATCGACACCGGCCGCCAACCAATCGATGACCATTTCCCAAACGCTTTCTTCTATGATTTCCGGCGTGTCGTAATGGGTGGTAAGCGCATGCCAATCAGCAACGAAAAACAAGCACTCGTGTTCGTGCTGTAACTTAAGCCAGTTTTTGAGTACGCCGTTGTAATGCCCTAAATGCAGATTACCGGTAGGACGCATGCCAGATAAAACACGTTCGATTGCCATTGGATGAAAAACCTTAAATTGAGTCAACGCTTATTATACAAAACAAGCTTTTAAATTACGCTATTTATTAACGCATAAACCAGGTTGATAAATGGATCGAGAATTTGACTCAAGACCCCTGTGAACAATAAAACCAACAGAATAATGAAGCCAAAGCGTTCTATCTGGGCGAATGGCCGGGCTAAATGCATGGGCAACAAACTCACGGCGATACGTCCGCCGTCTAAAGGTGGCAAAGGGAATAAATTCAACACCATTAACACGATATTTATGCCGACGCCGGCCTTGGCCATCAAGGCCAGCGGATAGGCCATGAATTCTGGTGCAAGACCAGAAAATTTAAGCACCAAGGCCCAAAACACCGCCATGACAAAATTGGATGCGGGGCCTGCCGCAGCCACCCACAACATGTCTTTTTTGGGGTGACGCAAACGGCCAAAATTGACCGGCACCGGCTTAGCCCAACCGAATAAAATACCGCCCAGCAGTATGGTCATGGCCGGCAATAAAATGGTGCCGAACAAGTCTATGTGCTTGATCGGATTCAAGCTGATGCGCCCCGCTTGGTAGGCCGTCATGTCACCAAAATACTTGGCCGCATAACCATGCGCCGCTTCGTGCACGGTAATAGCAAACACCACCGGTGGTGCGTAAATAATGATTTTTTGTATGAGGGACAATTCCATGCTATGGCTTTCTTTATAAGGGTTAATCTAAACCAAACGGGGCTAAATCGCCCAATCCCGCCCGTATCAGTTCCGGGCTATCCTGGGTTAAATTGATGACCGAGGTGGCGCCTGCCACACACTGACCCACGTCTATTACCAAGTCCACACTGTGTTCTAATTTCTCGCGTATTTCCCAAGCTTGCGTGAGCATTTCGGCTTCATCTGGCAGCATCAAAGTCATGCTTAGCAAGGGCGCGTCTATGGCCTCCAATATCGCTTGCACCACCGCATGCTGCGGCACACGCAGGCCTACGGTGTTGCGCTTAGGGTGCTGCAATTTACGCGGCACTTCGCGGGTGGCATTCAAAATAAAGGTGTACGCGCCCGGTGTGTTGGCTTTGAGCAAGCGGAATTGGCTGTTGCTGACTATCGCGTAATTGCCCAGCTCGGCTAAATTACGGCAAACCAAGGTGAACAAATGTTGCTCATCGGCCGCGCGAATTTTCCGTATGCGTGCTTGCGCATCACTGTGCCCTATCATGCAGCCTAAGGCGTAACCAGAATCGGTGGGGTAAGCAATCACCCCACCCGCTTGCAATATTTCCGCCGTATGCGTTATCAGTCGCGCTTGCGGGTTGGCTAAATTGATATTAAATAATTGCGACATAAGTTATACGATTAAGTCTGGGCAAATTGCGGCCAATCTTGCCAAACCGGCACACAGCCCGCTGGCAGATCGGCCAAGCGGCCCATTTCCATAAAGCTCAGGCCTTTACCGTGGTAGTCCGACCCTTGCGAAGATTTAAGGCTAAATTGGTGTGCCAACTTAGCAAACTGTTGATACTGTGGGGGCGTGTGGCTACTGGTCACCACTTCTATCGCCACGCCGCCATACGCCCTGAATTCATGCAGCAATTGCAACATGTTGACCGAGCCTAAATCGTAACGGCCAGGGTGGGCAATCACGGCTGTGCCGCCACTTTGAATAATTAAATTAACGGCCTGCTCCAAGTCCATCCACTGGTGCTCAATAAAGCCCGGCTTGCCTTTAACCAAATACTTTTTAAACACCGACTTGCTGTCTTTAACCAAGCCTTGCTCCACCAAATAGCGGGCAAAATGCACACGGGTGATGATGCTTTGTTGGGCAATGCGCTTAGCGCCCTGGTAGGCATCGGCTATGCCGGCTTTAGCCAGACCCTCGCCCATTTGCTGCGCGCGCTTATCGCGCGCAATGCGCACCAATGCCAGTGCGTTTTTTAATGCTACATTGTCCGGGTCTATGTTCAAACCGACGATATGCAAGGTGCGTTTTTTCCAAGTAACTGAAATTTCCACGCCATTGATGAAGGCAATATTGTGCGCCGCGGCGGCCGCTTGGGCTTCGGCTAAACCACTGACATCATCATGATCGGTCAATGCCAACACATCCACCCCTTGCTTAGCCGCGTAGGCGACCAAGTCTGCTGGGCTTAACAATCCATCGGATACGTTAGAGTGGGCATGCAAATCGAAATTTAAGGGCATGGAATGACTGATTAAAAACCAATAGTGTAAAGCTGGAAGAAAAATACGCCTTGCGACACAGCATCAATCATAGCAAAATAACGCTTCACGCTAAAGCATTGTTAATCATTGATTTTTTTGATCCCCTCAGCAGCCCAGAAAGCGACCCCAGCCTAACCATGAATAAGTTTTTGTTTGACCTATTTCCCGTCATTTTATTTTTCATCGCCTTCAAGTACTTCGGCATCTTTACCGCTACGGCCGCGGCTATTTTAGCCACCCTAGGGCAAATTATTTACTGCAAACTGCGTCACGGCAAAGTGGAAAAAATGCTGCTGGTAAGTGGCGCCATCATAGGCTTGCTGGGCGGCACCACGCTGATTTTGCACGACAAAAGCTACATCATGTGGAAACCCACCGTGCTGTATTGGGTATTGGCTGGCGTGCTATTGGTCTCCAATGCATTCTTCAAAAAGAATTACATACAACAAATGATGGGCAAAATGATGGATGCGCCAACGGCCATTTGGACCAAGCTCAATTATGTTTGGGTAGGTTTTCTAGTCTCGCTCGGTTTTCTGAACTTGTACGTGGCCTTTAATTTTGACGAAAACACTTGGGTCAATTTCAAATTATTTGGCGTCACCCTACTCATGTTTTTGTTCATCATAGGGCAAACACTGGCCCTGAAAAATTACTTAATCGACCCTGTGGACGGCAAAGGAGACGATAAATAATGTGGTATGCCATCGTTGCCGAAGACGCCCCCAACAGCTTAGAAAAACGCATGGCAGCAAGGCCTGCGCACCTTGAACGCTTACAAGCCTTACAGCAAGCCGGGCGCCTATTGGTCGCTGGACCATTTCCTGCCATCGACAATATTGATCCAGGACCGGCCGGCTTTACCGGCAGCCTGATCATTGCCGAATTTGCCAACTTGGCACTGGCCACCGAATGGGCGAATAATGACCCGTTTGTTATTGCCAAGGTGTACCAGCAGGTCAGCGTCAAGCCATTTAGAAAAACCCTACCGGCCTAAGCGGATGCTCATGAATCTAATTGAAGTCATGACAGAACGTCTGCAGGCGCTAGCCCCAATCAGCCTAAGCATACAAGACGACAGCGCCTTGCATGCCGGACATGCTGGCAATCAAGGCGGCGGGCACTTCACGCTAAGCATGACGAGCTCGCATTTTTCAGGCAAATCGCAGATAATGCGTCATCGCTTAATCTACCAAACATTGGCCGATTTGATGCCCAGCAAAATCCATGCACTAAGCATTAAAGCCTATGCGCCGGATGACATTAAATAAGCTTGCTTCTTACATTAACCTTTATCACCATAAGGATGTTTGCATGAAATTCACCCCAACTTTAATCGCACTGGCCTTTTTATCCATGGCACCGGCGGCCTACGCCGGCGACACACTGGCCACTGTAAATGGCAAAGCCATTAAACAATCCATCTACGATTACATTGCTAAAGATGCCGTGGCCCGTGGTCAAAAAGTGGATGGGCAAGTGAAACAGGCCATCACCAACAAATTGATAGACTCAGAACTGGTCTACCAAGAAGCACAAAAAATAGGCTTAGACAAACAAGCGGATTACCTCGCTCGTGAGGAATTATCCCGCCGTGAGTTATTGACCTCATCCTACTTGCAAGATTATGTGAAGAAAAACCCCATCTCCGAATCCGAAACTAAAGCCGCCTACGAAGAATACAAAAAAGCCTACGGTGATAAAGAGTACAGCGCACGCCACATATTGGTTAAAACCGAAGGCGAGGCTAAAGACATCATTGCACAATTAGGCAAAGGCGCGGATTTCGCAAAAATCGCTAAAGAAAAATCCTTAGACCCAGGCTCTAAGGAAAAAGGTGGCGATTTAGGTTGGTTCTCCCCGGCTTCCATGGTGAAACCGTTTAGCGATGTGGCCATCAATTTACAAAAAGGCAGCGTATCTAGCAACCCAGTGCAAACCCAATTCGGCTGGCATGTCATTAAACTAATCGATAGCCGCGCTGCACAACCGTTGGCATACGACAAAGTGAAAGACGGCATACAAAAAAATCTGCAACAACGTAATCTTGAAAAGATGATGGCCGAATTACGCAGCAAAGCCAAAATCGATATCAGTAAATAAGCACTTGGCTACAACATAAAGGGCTCGAAATTCGAGCCCTTTCTTTTAACGCCCCCTTTATACCTAAGGCCAATTGCACGGCTGCTGGCATTCGTGGCATAATAAGAATGGTTATCAATTACATAAAGACAAGATGCTCCTTTTATCCCAACTAGCCATAGGCAAAAACGCCACCATCGCTGCAATAGAAGCAGAAGAGTTGCTATACCACCGCTTATCCGCCTTGGGGTTTCGAGTAGGAAAACCACTTAGCGTCATTCGCCGTGCCAACTTCAATGGGCCGCTGCACGTGCGCCTAGGCACAACAGACGTCATATTGCGTAACAGCGAAGCCGCCCGCATTCACCTCCAAAGCGATTTAAGCAGCAAGCACGTATGAAACGCATCGCATTATTAGGCATGCCCAACACGGGCAAATCCACCCTGTTTAACCGCATCAGCGGCGCCTCCGCACGGGTGGGCAATTGGCCTGGCATCACGGTGGATTTAATGAGCGCAAAAGTCTTGTTGGGTGGCCACATAGCCGAGCTGGTGGATTTGCCCGGCATATACGATTTGCACGGCTTTTCCGAAGACGAACAAGTGGTGCGCCACTTTTTGGCTAACAACACCCTGGATCTAGCCATCGTTTTATTAAACAGCTCGCAAATAGACCGGCAATTGTCCTTGCTATTGCAAATCAAAAAACTAAACATCCCCATGGTCTTGGCCTTAAACATGTCGGATGAAGCGAAAAAAGCCGGCATCAGCATAGCCGTCGACAAGCTGGCGAAATCCCTCAACATGCCGGTGCTGCAAATCAGCGCGAAATACGGCGAGGGATTGCCAAAAGCCTTGCAAGCGGCCGCACTGGTAATGAATCAGCAAACGGCGAGCAGCGATTTATCGCGCATCAGCCAACTGTTGGCGGAAGACCAGGCCATAGAACAGGAAATGGAAACCTTGCTGGCCAATTACGTGCAGATACCCAGCAGCCTATCGGACAGCACCACCGACAAAATAGACAAACTGCTGCTGCATAAATGGCTGGGCTTACCGCTGTTTTTCCTAGCCATGTACGCCTTGTTTCAGTTTATTTTTGCCGCCGGCAAGCCTTTGCAAGACGGCTTAGCTTGGCTATTGCAGTTGTTTCGTAGCGGCGTCTTGGACCCACTGCTTAGTGGCAGCCCACACTGGCTAAGCGGATTGCTGCTGGACGGCGTCTATAACGGCTTGGCCACGGTAGCGGCCTTTGTGCCCATCATCGTTCTATTCTTCCTGGTCATGTCCATGGTGGAAGACAGCGGCTATTTATCCCGCGCGGCATTTTTGATGGACGCCTTGATGGCGAAGATGGGCTTGGATGGTCGCGGTTTTGTCATGATGTTGATGGGCTTTGGCTGCAACGTCCCAGCATTGATGGGCACACGCATGATGCGCTCCCGGCCTATGCGCTTACTCACCATGCTGGTGATTCCTCTGTCGCTCTGTTCGGCCCGTTTGCAGGTATTCATTTTCATGATTACCGCCTTGTTTACCGCTAGCCAAGCGCCGCTGGTGTTGTTTGCGCTCTACTTAATGAGCTTTATCACCATGTTTATAACGGCGCTGCTGTTCCAAGGCCAATTCAAAAACAACGAACCCTTTATTTTAGAGCTGCCACCCTACCGCTTTCCAACCCTGAGACAAATCCTGCTGCGCGGCTGGCTGGAAGTGAAGCACTTTCTAAAACGCGCCAGCAAATTTATCATCATAGGCGTTGTATTGGTATGGGCCTTAACCAATTTCCCTAGCAACGTAGCGCCAGCCAGCGCTGGCACATATGCCGGCCAGTTAGGTGCTTTGTTTGCCCCCGTATTGGATCCCTTGGGCATTAACAACCAGCTGGCGATTGCATTGGTGTTTGGCTTCGTGGCCAAGGAAATCGTGGTGGGTGCATTGGCGGTTATTTATGGCTTGCAAGGCGACGCCTTGATGGCACAAATGGCGACCCAAATAGATTGGGTGCAAGCCATGAGTTTTATGCTGTTTGCACTGATTTATACCCCTTGCCTATCGACCATCGCCACGCTTAGAAGCGAATCTAAAAGCAGTGGCTTTATGTGCTTATCGCTAGTTTGGTCATTAGGCTTGGCCTGGCTGGTGAGCTTTACCTTCTACCAAGGTGCGCGTTATTTAGGCTATTAGGTTTAGGCTCTAAACATAAAATACACGGCGCCCATCAAACACAGTCCCGCCCATAAAAAATCCAATTTTACCGGCTGCTGCATGTAGAGGATGGCGAAGGGCACAAACACAGACAAGCTGATCACTTCTTGCAGAATTTTTAACTGCGCTAAAGACATCACAGTAAATCCCAAACGGTTAGCCGGCACTTGAAAGGCGTATTCAAAAAGAGCGATACCCCAGCTTAGGATAGCCGCTATCAGCCAAGGTTTCTGATTGAGGTTTTTAAGGTGCGCGTACCAAGCAAACGACATGAAGACGTTGGATACAGTCAACAATAAAATTGTTTTAAAGACGGTGGGCACAGCTAGAGAATAAAACGGCAAGGGGCATCACGCCCCTAGAACAAAGCTTTAAACAGCGGCTTCGCCGGTCTCGCCGGTACGGATACGCACCACTTGCTCAACAGAACTGACAAAAATTTTGCCATCGCCTATCTTGCCGGTATGCGCTGCTTTGATGATGGCTTCCATAGCCGAATCAACGATGTCATCGGCTACCACCAATTCCAATTTGATTTTAGGTAAGAAATCCACCACGTACTCGGCGCCACGGTAAAGCTCAGTGTGGCCTTTTTGTCGACCAAAGCCTTTAACCTCCGTCACCGTTAGGCCATTCACACCAATACTGGATAAAGACTCACGCACTTCATCTAACTTGAATGGCTTAATGATTGCTTCGATTTTTTTCATGCTGGTCAAACTCCCTAAAATATGTGGTTACAAGCGGCCATCAGTATAGTTACTTTTTTGACCGTCTGCATCAAACAAAACCTGCGTTTAGCCAAAGCCTCGCTTAAGTTTTTATACTACTCGAGCAGGCTTTAAAAATCCAGTTTAGCGGTAATTGGGTAGCGCCGGTCTTTACCAAAGCTTTTATGGCTAATGCGTACGCCCACTGGTGATTGCCTGCGCTTGTATTCATTGCTGTCTATCAGTTTAAGCACGCGCGTGACGTCTGCCGCATCAAAGCCCATGGCCAAAATTTCGGCTCGGCCTAAATCCTGCTCCACATAAGCAGCCACTATCGCATCCAACACGGCATAAGCCGGCAAACTGTCCTGGTCTGTTTGATCCGCGCGCAACTCAGCAGACGGTGGACGCGTAATGATACGCTGCGGGATCACTGGCGAGATGCTATTGCGGTAATCACACAAGCGGTAAACCAAGGTTTTAAACACGTCTTTTAGTAAAGCAAAGCCACCGGCCATGTCGCCATATAGCGTGCAATAGCCAACGGCCATTTCACTTTTATTGCCGGTGGTGAGCACCATGCTGCCAAACTTATTGGACAAAGCCATCAGCAGCATGCCACGAATTCTGGCTTGTAAATTTTCTTCGGTGGTGTCGAACGGCCGGCCGGCGAACTCCTCATGCAAGCTGGCTTTGAACCCAGCAAACAAGGGGCCTATGGGCAGAATGCTGTACTTCACGCCTAAACACTTAGCCATTTCCACCGCGTCATCAACGCTGATACCAGCCGTAAATTCAGACGGCATGAGCACGGCATGGACTTTATCCGCCCCCAAGGCATCGACCGCGATGGCCATGGTTAAGGCCGAATCCACCCCGCCTGACAAACCCAAAACCACCCCAGGGAAACGATTCTTACCCACGTAATCAGCCAAGCCCAGCTTTAAGGCTTGATAGACCATGGCCTCTTGAGACAAAGGCGCGACTAGCGCTTGACTCTGCACCTTACCATCAAGCACCGTTACGGTAGCGACCGCCTCCTCAAATACCGGTAATTGCAGGGCCACTTGGCCGTCTGCAGCCACCGCCAAAGAGCCGCCATCAAACACCAATTCGTCTTGGCCGCCTACCGTGTTCACGTAAACAATGGCCAAGCCCAATTCGGTCGCACGCTGGCGTAACAGCGACAAACGGCTGGTATGTTTTTCTAAATGGAATGGCGAGGCATTGATAACCAGCAACAGGTCGGCGCCGGCAGCACGGGCCATTTGAGCCGGTTGCACTTGCCAAATGTCCTCACAAATTAACAGGCCTAAATTAAGGCCTTGATGGGCAAACACCAAGGGTGCATGACCAGCACTGAAATAACGCTTTTCATCAAACACACTGTAATTAGGCAAAGCTTGCTTATGGTAGGTGGCGAGCACTTGCCCGCCTTGCAACACGGAGGCCGCGTTGTAACACAAGCCGTCCACCATACACGGATGACCTACCACCAAGGTCATGTCGGGCACAGCCCCACTTAAAGCTTGCAAAGCCTGGTCACAGGCCAGCAAAAAATCGGCACGCAGCAACAGGTCTTCAGGCGGATAACCACACAGCGACAACTCAGGTGTCACTAAGAGTGTGGCGCCTTTGGCTTGCGCCGCTTTAGCGCTACTGATGATTTTTGCCTGATTGCCGACTAAGTCGCCCACCATGCAATTAATTTGTGCGATGGCCACTATCAATAGGAACCGCCCGCTTCTTTTAGCAATGTGGCAATTTCAGTGTGCTGGCCTTTAAGCGCATAAACCAAGGCCGTTAAACCGTATTGGTCTTTAGCTTTGAGTTTAACTTGATGCGCCAACAGCAATTTCACCGTGTCCACTTGACCGTTATTCACCGCTATATGCAACAAAGGCGTGCCCTCGGCATCCCGATTGTTCACGTCCGCCCCCGCTTCTATCAAGGCTTTGGCCGCCGCCACTTTCGATTTCTTTACCGCCCAAGTTAAGGCCGTCCATTTAGCCAAGTCTTTTTGATTGACTGGCGCACCGCGTTCTATCAGCAGGCTAATGACAGGCGCATGGCCTTCACGCGCGGCCGTCATGAGGGCGGTCACCCCTTGTTCGTCGCTGAGCAAGGGATTGGCTTGGTGATCCAATAAATGCTTAATGGTGGGAATGTCGGCACTTTTGGCGGCGTACATCAATACGGTGGTGCCACGGTCACTGCGGCTATTGGCATCCAGGCCGTGTTGCAGCAACATCTCCACCGTCTCGGCATGGCCTTCCATGGCCGCTATGCCCAGCGCACTCCAACCCGACGCATCACGCACCTTGGCATCGGCGCCTTTAGCCAGCAAATGCTTTAGGCTAGCCGCATTATTTTTTTTGGCGGCAAACATCAAGGCCGTCCAACCCTCGGCATCTTTTGCCTGAACGTCGGCGCCTTTTGCCAGCAGAGCTAGCAATACATCCACATTGTCTTTGCGCGCTGCGTACATGAGGGCCGTGACGCCCTCGCTATCCTTGGCGTTAGGATTTGCACCACTTTCCAACAAGGCTGAGACCGTCGCCAAATCGCCTTTAGCCGCAGCGGTCATTAAATATGCCACGTCTTCCCCTGCCACGACAGTCGTCGCCAATAAGGAACAGCACACACTTAGCGCAACCAACCAGTGTTTATGCATCAGGCGCATGGCTTGGGCTGATTAGCCAGCTTTATGCTTGATGGCAGCTAGCACGGCTTCACCCAAACCCGCTGGTGAACTGGCCACAACAGCACCGGCCAATTCCAGAGCGCGTATTTTGTCAGCCGCCTTACCACTACCGCCAGAAATAATGGCGCCAGCGTGGCCCATGCGTTTCCCGGCAGGCGCGGTTTGGCCAGCGATATAAGCAGCCACCGGTTTACGGATGTGGCTTTTAATGTAGTCGGCCGCTGCTTCCTCATCCGAACCGCCAATCTCACCGACCATAATGATGGCTTCGGTTTCATCGTCGGCCTCAAACATCTGCAAGCATTCGATGAAGTTCAAGCCTTTAATCGGGTCACCACCTATGCCTACGCAAGTGCTTTGGCCTAAATTCAAAGCCGTGGTTTGGTGCACTGCTTCGTAGGTTAGCGTGCCAGAACGTGACACGATACCGATTTTGCCACGCAAATGGATGCTGCCAGGCATGATGCCTATTTTGCACTCATCCGGGGTAATCACGCCCGGGCAATTGGGGCCTATCAAACGCGTGCCATTGGCTTTTAACGCAGCCTTAACATTAAGCATGTCTAGCACCGGGATGCCTTCGGTAATGCAGATAATCAACGCTATGCCAGCGTCACACGCCTCCAATATGGAATCAGCGGCAAAAGCCGGTGGCACGTAAATCACACTGGCCGTGGCGCCAGTTTGGCTAACCGCGGCACGCATGGTGTTAAATACCGGCAAGCCTAAATGGGACGAACCGCCCTTGCCTGGCGTCACGCCTCCGACCATTTTTGTGCCGTAAGCCAGGGCTTGCTCAGAATGAAAGCTGCCTTGTTTGCCGGTGAAGCCTTGGCACAGCACTTTGGTATTTTTATTGACTAATATACTCATAATTATTTTCTTCTTAAAAAATCTTTTTACCACAGAGACACGGAGGCACAGAGAAAAACAACCCTAACGCTTTCCCCCATACAATATTTCACTAGCACTTGCTATCACTAAAGCTCAAGAACTAAATAATGCTATTTTTATTTTTGAATTTCTCTGTGCCTCGGTGTCTCTGTGGTTGGTTTTGTTAAGCCACACTCAAGACAGCTTGTTTAGCGGCGTCGGTTAAACCGTCGGCAGAGATGATGTTTAGGCCGCTCGATTGCAACATTTGCTTACCCAAATCGACGTTGGTGCCTTCTAAGCGGACGATCACGGGGATTTGCATGCCCACGTCTTTAACCGCACTAATAATGCCTTCAGCGATGATGTCGCAACGCATGATGCCACCGAATATGTTGACCAATATGGCCTTAACATTTGGGTCAGCCAAAATAATCTTAAAGGCTTTGGTCACCGTTTCTGCCGTGGCCCCACCGCCCACGTCCAAGAAGTTAGCCGGTGCACCGCCGTGCAATTTAATCAAATCCATGGTGGCCATGGCCAAACCTGCGCCATTGACCATGCAACCTATGTTGCCATTCAAGGCGATGTAATTTAAACCGGCATGATGAGCAACCGCTTCTTTGCTGTCTTCTTGCGACCAATCGCGTTGTTCGGCTAAGGCTTTTTGCCTATACAGCGCGTTGTCGTCCACGCTCATTTTGCAATCCAAGGCAAACAACTTGCCATCGGTGGTCACGATCAATGGATTGATTTCCAGAAGGGCCAAATCGTTTTCTTTAAATAAACGGTACAAGCCTTTTAGCAAACGGCTGAATGCGGCAATTTGATCGCCTACTAAATCCAATTTAAAAGCCAAGTTACGCGCTTGATAATCCACCAAGCCATTTAATGGGCTGCATACTTCTTGCAAAATTTTCTCTGGGCTGACCTTGGCAATTTCCTCTATGTCCATGCCACCCGCGCTGGAGGCCACCACCACAATGCGCTCCAAGCTTCTGTCCACCAACATGGACAAATACAGCTCGCGGGCAATCGGTAAGGTTTCTTCTATCAGCACTTGATTCACCGGTTGGCCATCGGGTGCATTTTGGTAGGTCACCAAGGTTTTACCGAGCAATTCGCTGGCCACCATTTGTGCCTCAGCAGTCGACTTAACCACCTTCACGCCACCGGCTTTACCGCGACCGCCCGCATGCACTTGGGCTTTGACTACCCAGGCATTGCTGTCTATTTCCGATGTGACTGTGGGGGTTTGTTTGGCTACCGAAATCACTTGGCCGCGTGGCACTGGAATGCCGTACTTTTGCAGCAAGGTTTTAGCCTGGTATTCATGCAAGTTCATAAAAATACAATTCAAAATAAATGGTATGCACATTTTCGCCCAATTCAGGCAAATGCGCCAGCGCTGGCGGCATATTCTATGGCCTGAGCGCATCTATCCACGCGCTCTTTTGACCATGTGTATAATGGCTATTTTTTTATTTAAGCAAATTTATGCGTTTAGTTGTTCAAGGTTCCGCCATCCGTGAAGCCCATTTAGCCCATATACACCTGCTATCTGGCACCAGTGTGCAATTTGTGCAAATTGCCGAACACGCCTACTACCTAGCCAACCAAGCGCAAGCTATAGCAGCCGTGCTGGCCTTTTGTGCTGAACAGCAGATTGATTGTGCTTACCTGCCTGACCAGCAAGTATTACAAAAATTTGGCTTGTGCGTCATGGACATGGATTCCACCCTGATTAGCATAGAGTGCATCGATGAAATTGCTGACATGGTGGGCATTAAGCCGCAAGTGGCGGCCATCACCGAACGCGCCATGCAAGGTGAACTGGACTTTGCACAAAGCTTGCGCGAGCGCGTGGCCTTGCTTAAAGGCTTATCGGAAAATGACTTAATGCGCGTGCTGGATGAGCGACTCAAACTGAATCCCGGCGCTATGGAATGGATAGCTGCCTGCAAACAAAATAACATCACCACCTTGCTGGTATCAGGTGGCTTCACCTTTTTTGCTGAGCGCGTCAAAACCATGTTGGGCTTGGATTACGCCGTGTCGAATAGCTTAGAAATCACAGACGGCAAGCTGACCGGTCAAGTGCTAGGCGACATCGTAGACGCACAGCGCAAAGCCGATGAATTGTGCAAACTGCGTGATGCCTTGGGCTTAACTGCCGCGCAAACTATCGCCATAGGCGACGGGGCGAACGATTTGAAAATGATGGGCGTGGCCGGCATAGGCGTGGCCTACCATGCCAAACCTGTCGTGCAAGCGCAAGCGACTTACGCACTCAATCACAGCGGCCTGGATGGCGTGCTGAATTTACTGAGCACTTAAGGCAGTCAACTCCGCTTCGGTAAACCCGGCCTCGCGTCTGGCGGCCAAGTTAAATGGCCCACGTAATTTCGGGGCCACATAGGCTAAGCACAATTCCTCAAAGGTGGCTAACGGCGCCAAGCCTCGTTGTTGGCATAAATAGTTAAACCAACGGTTACCTATCGCCACATGGCCGACCTCGTCGCGCAAAGTAATGTCTAAAATTTCCGCGGCTAACAGGTCACCGGCCTGCGCCAACTTAGCACGCAATGCGGGCAAGGCATCCAAACCTCGCGCTTCCATGGTACGCGGCACCAGTGCCATACGCGCCAACACATCGCCTTTGGTTTTATCGACCATTTCCCACAAACTGTTGTGCGCATCAAAGTCCCCGTAGGCGAAACCCAGGTGCTGCAGGTGGTCTTTTAACAAATTGAAATGATAGACTTCCTCGGTCGCCACTTGCAGCCAATCGGTGTAATAGGCCTCTGGCATGCCATGAAAGCGCCAAATCGCATCCAAGGCTAAATTGATGGCATTGAATTCAATGTGGCATAGGGCGTGTATCAAGGCAGCGCGACCAGCCACAGTATTCATGGCGCGGCGCTTCACCAGCAAGGGAGCGACCAAATTAGGCTTAGCCGGTCGGCCCGGAATGGCTAAAATGGACTGCAGTTCAGCCTTAGCATCCAACTGCAACTCGCCTTGTTGCCAACGCAAAGTCAGCCGATTGACAGCCTTGGATTTAAGCTCGACATCGGTCTCGGCCAATCCAGCCAAAGCCAACTGACGCAGCTCTACGCTAAGGGTGGTCATGGGGTAACGCTAACAGGCAGTGCGAATTTAAGGCAAGGCGATGAAATCGAGTTCACCGGCTTTCATGTCAGGCACCATTAACACTTTCTCATCTTTAGTCAGGGCAATGTCAGCCGCCGATTTGTAGGCAGGGCCGATGACCGTGACCTCACCCGCCATATCTAGACGGAAGACTTTGCCATTTTTCCAATCGCTGATGTACATGGCACCGTTGGCGTGGTGCACCAAGCCATCCCCACCACCAAAACCCTGCGCCACATCCACCAACTGCTTGCTGATCATGTTGTAGCTGTACAAAATGCCGGAAGCAAAATCCACGATGAGCAGCACGTCACCGGTGTCGTCCATCAGCAAGCCATTGGGCGCTAGGATACGCTTGTCTTGCTGACCGTTAATGAGCAGACGCACTTGGCCTAGCGCATTAATTTGATAAACAGCCCCACCTTGGCCTTTCAGGTCGCCGCTGTCACTGACGTACAAATTGCCAGCAAGGTCGGCCTCCAAGTCGTTAAAAAACACCGGCGCCACCGGAAAAGCGCTAGCCGCAGCAAACACCTCTGCTTGACCTTGCTTAGGCCCGCTTAGGGCCATTTTCAGCACTTGCTTGTTGTCGGCCACGTACAGGAAATTACCGATAATCGCCAAGCCTTTAGGGTCATCCAAGCCTTTAGCAAAGAGGCTTGCTTTGCCATCTTGTATCAGACTGATTTGACCATCGCCATCCACACCAAAGCCGTTGATCTCCGACACAAACACACGACCATCGGCGGCCTGCACCACCGATTCCGGCATTTTTAAACCAGTGATTTTTTGTAAGTTTGGCGTGGCTGCCTGAGCATTAAGCATGGCAGCGCTGAATAACAAGGTAAAAAGGCTAGTTTTTTTCATGGCAAATTCTCTAGGGTAATAAGCAAAATTAGCTGAGCGTATCGGCCCAAATATTGTTCGCCCAAGCCTGGGCATAGCCGCCTTCTTTTTCGTTAGGGCTAATGGAAACGCCACCGCCTTCTGCCGATACCATCATCTTTTTACCCGCATCGTAGCGGTAGACATTGGCCACGTGCATGGCCGCATGGTCATCGACAAAGCTATAACAGGTGTTGGCAAACACCGGCGCCGCATCAGGCAAATTGCCACTCAACAACTGCACGATGGCACTGGCGCAGACCTTGGCTTGATTGGTCGCTATGTGCGCCGACTTCGGTAAGCCAGCGGCCACGCTGTCGCCCAATACGTGCACGTGTGGCACCAACTTGGACTCGTAACTTAAAAAATTCACGTCGCACCAAGGGTAATCTTTTTCCGTTAAACCAGCCACCTGCGCTATTTTACCGGCGCGTTGCGGCGGAATAAAGTTCAGCACGTCCGCTTTGATACTGTCAAATTCAGTGCTCACCGTTTTACTCGCAAGCTTGATGTTGGTGATGGCATTGTCTGGACGGTAATCAATGATGCCGGCATAGGTTTCATTAAAGACTTTTGCAAACAAGCCTTTTTTGGAAATGATTTCCGCATTGGCATCGAGCACGATGACCTTACTTTTCGCTTTGTGTTGCTTGAAATAACTGGCCACTTGGCATGCCCGCTCATAAGGTCCTGGCGGGCAACGGTACGGTGCTTTGGGGACGTTCATGACGAACACCCCACCGTCTGGCATGGCTTCTAACTGCAGCCTTAAATTCACCGTCTGCCAACCGGCTTTCCATGCGTGCGGTATTTGTTTTTGTGCTTCCGCGCTGGCTAACATAGGCCAGTCTTGATAATTAAAATCCACACCAGGCGCCACAATTAACCTGTCGTAGCTGAGCGTGCCGCCTAACATAGTGATTTTCTTGGCTGCCGCATCAATCGCGGTCACCGTGTCATGCCGGAACACCACGCCGTGATTGGCTTTCAAGGTATCGTAGCCAAAGGTCAAATCATCGATGGTTTTACTGCCGCCCAGCACCAGATTGCTCATGGGGCAGGAAACAAACTGGCGGTTAGCTTCCACCACAATCACTTCGATCGTACCCATGCTCCATAGGCGTAAGTATTTAGCCGCGGTGGCACCGGCGTAACCACCGCCCACAATGACTACACGGCCCATGGGCGGTTTGTTAGCCATGGCCAAACTTGGGCGACTGGCCAGCAACAGGCCGGATGCCCCCACGGCTTTAATAAAAGCGCGTCTATTTAAAGAATCAGCCATGCTCGGCCTTTAATGCTTGTGGTTTTAAACGCGGTTGGCTTACAGGCTTTTGCAAGGAAAAATGCGTGGCCAATAAGTCGATTTCTTCCAAACTTAAACCCCTGCTATGCTGATGCATAACCGTAGCTTTACGGCTGCCATCCCTAAAGCCCAGCAACTTGCTGAGGAGGTCCTCGCGCGCCCTACCCGCCAAGACCGGATTATTCTCTTCGGTTTTATTGCCGCCTTGCGTTACTACGGCATTACCTTGCGTGCCATGGCAGGCGGCGCAAGAGGCAGCCAAGACTCGCACGTGGGTGGCTTGCTCGGCCGTAAAAGTAAAAACCCCATCGGCATGACCCAAAGTGGGCCACAGCGATGAGGTCATCAAGCTAATCAGCAAGAACCAAAAAGACGATGCGGTTTTCATCGGATCCATGGTCTGTGGTATGGCTTTAACTTAGAAACAACGCTCTTCTAAACAACCGTCTTCTTTCACACCCAAGCTGGTTAACAATTCCACCATAGGCTTGTCACCAGCATCTTTTACAGCGCGCAAGATAGACACGTCGGCTTTCAGTTTAATGTTGATGTCGGCACCGCTGGCAGCTAACAATTTAACCATGTCAGGGTAGCCATTAAATACGGCCAAATGGAATGCTGTGTTGTGTGACAAAGGGTGGATGTAATTCAAATCGCCACCTTTGCTGACCAAGTATTTAACCACGTCCAATTGATTTTTATTGGCGGCCATTTGTATGGGTGACCAAGCAAAGGATTTGTAATTGGCATTCGCCGCATCGGCTTCCACGTATTTGTTACCGACTTTAATGTTGCCGCTGGTGATGGCCTCCACAAACTCGATGGCATCATCATCGGTAACAGCTGCCATGGCGTTCATGGAAAAACTTAAAACGAAAGCGGCTAACAAGGTGTGCAAAAATTTCATGTTACTTTTCTCCAAGGTTATTTTTATACTTATAACTGCATTAATTAATATGGCGTCTTGCATTACGGAACATCCTAATCCAAGCACTATCTTCACTGTCACCGCAACGCTGCCAGGTATTCTGTACATTGCGAATAACCCGCTCAGGATGAGGCATCATAATACTAAATCGGCCGTCTGTGCTGGTTAATCCGGTAATTCCCTGCGGCGAACCGTTGGGGTTATAAGGGTAACTGGTGGTTGGCATGGAGGCATGATCAATGAAGCGCATGGTCACCAACTTATTTGCCAACAGCCCATTGACTGCGGTCGCATCAGAAAATTCCGCATAACCTTCACCGTGCGCCACCGCAATCGGCATTTTGCTACCGGCCATGCCCTTGAAGAATAAAGACGGGCTGTCTAATACCTCGACCATGGCCAAGCGCGCTTCAAATTGCTCGGATTGGTTGCGTACAAAATGCGGCCAATACGCGGCACCTGGAATCAATTCGCGCAGATTGCTCATCATTTGACAGCCGTTACACACGCCCAAGGCAAAACTGTCGCTACGGGCAAAGAAAGCAGCAAACTCATCGCGCGCCCTGTCATTAAATAAAATCGATTTGGCCCAACCTTCGCCGGCGCCCAATACGTCGCCATAAGAAAAACCGCCACAGGCAACAAAACCAGCAAAATCGGCCAAGCGCACCCGACCTGCAATCACATCGCTCATGTGCACGTCGAAACTAGCAAAACCAGCCCTATCAAACGAAGCCGCCATTTCTACTTGGCCGTTCACGCCTTGCTCGCGCAAGATCGCCATTTTTGGCCTTGCACCGCTATTGATGTAAGGCGCGGCTATGTTTTCACTGACATCGAAGCTAGGCTCGCTGAATAAGCCACGGTTGCTGACGTCTAAAATTTTATCGTACTCTTGCTGCGCGCAAACCGGATTGTCCCGCAGCTTTTGCATTTGGTAAGTGGTTTCAGACCACATACGATGCAAGTTCACACGACTGTCGCTAAACACCGTTTTGCCGGCGTGTTTAATGACAATGGCATTACCTGCTTGCACATCACCAATAACATGGGCCAAACCGTTAAACTGCGCAGCAATAGCATTGGCTTGGTCGGCAGCCACTTGGATGACCGCGCCCAATTCTTCGTTGTATAAAATGCCAGCGATATCGCCTGACAAAGCAGACAAGTCTATGTCCAAACCGCAATGACCGGCAAAAGCCATTTCTACCAAGGTCGCAAATAAACCACCGTCTGACCTGTCGTGGTAAGCCAGTAATTGGCCGGCCAGATTAAGGGCTTGTATGCTATTAAAGAAATGTTTTAGTTGGGCTGGGTCGTCCACGTCTGGCGCTTCTTTACCCAAGGCACCATACACTTGCGCCAAACTCGAACCGCCCATGCGGTTTTTGCCAGCGCCCAAGTCTATCAATATCAACTTGCTAGGCACGTCCATTTGCAATTGCGGGGTCAGTGTTTTGCGGGCATCCGGTGTGGCAGAGAAAGCTGTCACCACCAAAGAGATGGGCGACGTCACGGCCTTGTCTTGGCCAGCGTCTTGCCACACGGTTTTCATGCTCATGGAATCTTTACCCACCGGTATGCTGATACCTAAGGCTGGGCACAAAGCCATACCCACGGCCTTTACCGTGGCATACAGCGCCGCATCTTCACCGGCATGGCCAGCGGGCGCCATCCAATTGGCGGATAATTTTAAATCGCTGATGTCGTCTATCAAACAGGCGGCGATATTGGTGATGGCTTCGCCTATCGCCATGCGGCCAGAGGCCGGTGCATCAATAAAGGCCAAAGGTGCTTTTTCACCAATGGCAAACGCTTCACCACGGTAGGTTTCATAACCGGCCAAGGTCACGGCCACATCGGCCACCGGCACTTGCCACGGACCGACCATTTGCTCACGGGCGACCAAGCCCGTCACGGAACGGTCACCTATGGTGATCAAAAAGGTTTTGTCGGCCACGCCTGGCAGCCTTAACACCCGAGCAGCCGCGTCTTGCAAATCAATATTGGCAGTAGCAAACGGACTTAATGGGCGCACTGCGGATTTAACATCGCGGGTCATTTTAGGCGGTTTGCCCAATAGCACCGACATGTCCATGTCCACTGGCTTGTTGGTAAAGTGGCTATCGGCCACGGTTAAATGCCGCTCGTCAGTCGCCACACCGACTACCGCAAACGGACAGCGCTCGCGCTCGCATATGGCTTTAAAACGGGGCAAATCGGCTTGTGCAATCGCCATCACATAACGCTCTTGCGCTTCGTTACTCCACAATTCTCGTGGCGACATGCCAGGCTCTTCGTTATGCACGTCGCGCAATTGGAAGGTCGCGCCCACACCGGCGTCATTGACCAATTCCGGGAAGGCATTGGATATGCCACCGGCACCGACATCGTGTATGCTCAAAATAGGATTGTCCGCGCCCAACTGCCAGCAGCGATCGATCACCTCTTGCGCGCGTCTTTCCAACTCTGGGTTGCCGCGTTGCACCGAATCAAAATCTAAATTTTCTACGTTGCTACCAGTGTCCATACTGGAAGCCGCACTACCACCTAAGCCAATTAACATGGCTGGGCCGCCCAATTGAATGAGGGCTGCACCGGCTGGAATGGGGTTCTTTTTAGCGTGCTGAGCGGAGATGTTGCCTATACCGCCGGCCAACATGATGGGCTTATGGTAACCGCGCATTTCAGCTTGGCCATTGGCATCCACGGATGCCAATTCAAAGGTGCGGAAATACCCGGCAATGTTAGGTCGTCCAAATTCATTGCTATAAGCTGCACCACCCAAAGGGCCGTCTATCATGATTTGAAACGGTGAAGCGATACGGCTTGGTCTGCCGTAAGCGGCTTGTTCCCACGGCTGCACGAAATCCGGTATGGCCAAATTGGAGACCGAGAAACCAGTCAAGCCGGCCTTAG
>JACCDV010945075.1_pt1 | contig 38371 bp, 7 predicted proteins | sample 7446131 | NCBI WGS metagenome assembly JACCDV01 (sample SAMN15323448, study PRJNA562643) | freshwater metagenome | isolation source: river surface water | place: USA:Blue River Watershed | collected 2017-08-17
ATCGCCTACATGCCCAACCTCTCATGGTGGGAAGACGAAAAAATTGACGCCTACTTGGATGCGTTCCGAGAACTCATCTTGCCGCAAACCACCGTGCTGGTTGGTAACCACAACACCTTGTGGCGCTGGCTGCTGCCCGACTGGAGCAGTGAGAAAAGCCCCAGCCCGCGCGACATTGCGCGTGCCGCCGCCGAAGTGGGCGTGCCCTACGTGCTGGTGACTGGCATCAACCACCCCGACCAACACATTGAAAACGCCTTGGCCACGGCCCACACCGTGATGGTGAGCGAACGCTTTGAGCGCTTTGACGCCGTGTTTGCCGGTGCGGGCGACACACTCAGCATCACACTGGCTGCCGTGTTGGCTGCTGGCACTGATCTAGAGCTGGCCACACGCGAAGCGCTGAACTACCTTGACCAAAGCCTCAACAACGGCTTTCGGCCTGGCATGGGCCACATCGTGCCTGACCGCATGTTTTGGGCCGAGACCGACGAAGAAGGTGAAGAAGGCGAAGACACCGATGGCCTGCCTGCCACCGCTGAAGATTTCTCGCTACCCCGACACGAAACCAAACACTGAAACTTAGAACACCATGACCGATTTGAACCAAACCCTGTTTGACCGCGCTGCCCAAGTCATCCCCGGTGGCGTGAACTCACCTGTGCGTGCGTTTCGTGCCGTGGGAGGCACACCCCGCTTTGTGCAACGCGCCCAAGGCGCGTACTTTTGGGATGCCAACGGCCAAAAATACATCGACTACATCGGCTCTTGGGGCCCGATGATTTTGGGCCACGGCAACCCCGTGGTGCTAGAGGCTGTGCAAAAGGCTGCCCTCGATGGCTTCTCATTCGGTGCACCTACCGAACGCGAGATTGAACTGGCCGAAGAAATTTTGAAGCACGTGCCCTCGATGGAAATGGTCCGCTTGGTCAGCTCGGGCACCGAAGCCGGCATGAGCGCTTTGCGTTTGGCACGCGGCGCGACGGGCCGCAACAAGTTCATCAAGTTTGAAGGTTGCTACCACGGCCATTGCGATGCTTTGTTGGTTAAAGCTGGCTCGGGCTTGGCCACGTTTGGCAACCCCACCAGCGCAGGCGTGCCGCCTGAAGTGGTGCGCGACACCTTGGTGCTCGAGTACAACAACATTGAGCAACTCGAAGAAGCCTTCAAGCTGCACGGCAAAGAACTGGCCTGCGTGATGATTGAACCCATCGCCGGCAATATGAACTTTGTGCGTGCCAGCGTGCCGTTCATGAAACGCTGCCGCGAACTATGCACCGAGCACGGCGCTCTGTTTGTGTTTGACGAAGTCATGACGGGTTTCCGCGTGGCTCTGGGCAGCGCACAAAGCGTTTACGCCAAACTCATTCCGGGCTTCAAGCCTGATGTGACCGTGTTGGGCAAAGTCATCGGCGGCGGCATGCCGTTGGCGGCCTTTGGTGGCCCACGCGCCATCATGCAGCAGCTCGCGCCCACTGGCCCTGTTTACCAAGCTGGTACTTTGAGTGGCAACCCAGTGGCCACCGCTTGCGGCTTGGCCACCTTGCGCGAAATTGCCAAGCCGGGTTTCTATGAAGCACTGGGTGCTCGCACACAAAGCTTGGTCGACGGCCTCACCGCCGCCGCAGCCAAAGCAGGCGTGCCATTCAGCGGTGACTGCCAAGGCGGCATGTTTGGCTTCTTCTTGTTGCCAGAGCTGCCACAAAACTACGCCAAGGTCATGACCAGCGACAGCCCCAAATTCAACAAGCTCTTCCATGGTTTGTTGGACCGTGGCGTTTACATCGCACCCGCTTTGTACGAGGCAGGCTTTGTGAGTGCGGCGCACACCGATGCTGACATTGCTGAAACTGTGGCTGTGGCCGCAGAAGTCTTTGCCCAACTATGAAACAGCTTGTACTCGCCTTAGCTGTCGTGGCCGCTGCGCCTGCGGCATTGGCTGATATTTGGATCAACCCAGGCTTTTATTCGCAGCATTTCGATAAATCGAAAAACCTCAACGATAACAACCGTGGTTTTGGCGTGGAAGCGAGTATCAACAGCACCTACTCTGTCACCGCAGGTGTGTTTGAGAACAGCAACCGTGAAACCTCTCACTACATTGGCGCGTATGTCATGCCTTTTCAAAGGGGGGCATTCAAGGCGGGTGCAGCAATAGGCGCATTTGATGGTTACCCTCTGATGCGTGAAGGCGGGTGGTTTGCAGCCGTTGTGCCAGCCATGGCCATCGAAGGGCGACGCTTTGGCATGAACGTATTTGTCATTCCCAAAATTGGGGACAAAGTCAACGGCGCATTGAGTTTTCAAGTCAAATACAACCTCGCACCCTAAAGTGCACTTCTCTCTCGTCCTTCTCGGGCGTATTTACCCACTAGGACTCTCATGAAAAAAACATTCCAACTCCAAGTTGAAGGCAAGCACCCAGAGCGTTTGCTTGAAGCCATCAAGCACGACATTCGCAAATACCTCAAGCGCGAACGCCGCCGCGATGTGCCTGAAGGCGCAGACTTTTGGGACTTTGATTGCAAATTTGGTTTGACTGAAGAAGCCGCCGAAGTGGTGCACTTGGCCAACGTCATCACCTGCATTGACAACGCAGTGGCCAACCAAGCCACGCAGTTTTATGTAGAGTTACTGGCCAAGCCCGGCGTGCGTACCAAGCGCCCCGCAGGCGAAGCGCTGGAGCACCAAGAACGCCATGCTTTTGATGGCTTAGACGACGGCAACGATTAAGCTGTCGTCAGCAGCGCGTGCTCAATGGCACGCGTGTGCGCTTTCACATCCCAAGCTGGGTTGGTCTGCAAGCGCTTGCGCAGGCCTTTCTTTAACGCCAATAGCGTCTTGCGGTCAGATGCCATTTTTTGCGCGATGGCCACATAGTCATCATCATCTTTGGCCACCCACTCGGGCAAACCTGCAGCCGTCATAAAGCTCGCACCCATGCGAGACACCAAATGAGAACCCATTTGTGTGATCACGGGTACGCCCATCCACATGGCTTGCAAACTGGTTGTACCTCCGTTGTAGGGTACGGGGTCGAGGGCAATGTCAATGTCGGCGTACTCGGCCATCATGTCGGTCAAGCCGACGGGTCCACGAAACTCAACACGACTCAAATCCACACCCAAAGTCACTAGGCGTTCAGTGAAGATGCGCTTGGCTGCTTCGTCGCTGAAGCTAGGCGCTTTGAGCACCAAGCGCGAATTAGGCACGGCCTGCAGCACACGCGCCCACAATTTAAGCGTGTGTGGCGTGAGCTTGGGCACATTGTTGAATGAGCCAAACGTCAACGTGCGCTTACCCACTTTGGCGTCATACGTCGGGTAGGGGTAATCCTCTTCGGGGGCGTAGCAAAACACTGTGCCAGGCAAGCGCAGAACTTGCTCGGTGTACAAGGACTCACAACCCTTGGGCGTGACCACGTCGTCACCCAAAATGAAGTCCATATTGGGCACACCTGTGGAGCCGGGGTAGCCCAAATACGTCATCTGCACAGGGGCGGCACGCTTGGCAAACAATTGCATGCGATGCTGGCTGGTATGCCCAGCCATGTCTAGCAGCACATCAATAGCATCTGCATCTATGCGCTTGGCCAATTGCGTGGTGTTGAGCGCTGCGACTTCCACCCAATGCTCAACCCGAGTTCGAGCCAGAGCTGTTTGCTCATCGTGTGTATCACCCACGAAATACATGAACAGCTCAAACTTAGATCGGTCTAACTCACGCAACACAGGTTGCATGAAGATATTGACCGGATGTTGGTGATGAAAGTCTGCCGACACAATGCCCAGCTTGAGCCTGCGGCCATCTCTGGGTGCGCGTGTAAACGACTCGGGCGTTCGAGCGCCCTCGCCCCACGCCGCAAACAATTCACGGTGCAAATCTGCCACCTGCTGTGCCGACTGAGTGTCGCTATAAAGCGAACTCATGGCTGCGCTGGATGCATAGGTCGAACCCACACCCTCTGACTTGGCCAAGTCGAGGTACAAGGCCATGGCGGTGTCCACATCGCCCACCTTGCCTGCCACTGCGGCACGCAGCGACGGAGCGCCGGGCATGGGTGCCAAAGCCTCGGCTTGTTTCAAGACTGTTTCGGCCTCTTCCATCAACCAGCACTCGGCCAGCAAATGGGCCAAGTTCCAATGCGCCCAAGCACTTTGCGGAAACAAGGCCACACAGCGTCGAGAAATCTCAATCGCTTCTTGCCAGAAATTATTCCTAAAACTCATCGCAGCCAAACGCGACAGCGTGGGCTCTAGCGTGGCGGCGGATGCCAAGGTGAGCATGCGCATGGCCTTCTCACGGTTGCCTACTTGCAACCAAGCCTTGGCTGCATCCATCTGGATTTCGGCGGCCAAATTGGTGAGCGTTTCAGGGGTGTCGGCTTTGGTCGCTTTTAGTGCTTCATTGAAACAACCCAGCGCCTCTTGCGCATGACCGAGTTCCAACACGTATTGACCCATTAGCCAATGCACTTGGCGCACCGTGTCGATATCTTTGGCAATCGCTTTTTGCACGGCTTCGTTGTACGCACGGTTGGCCAACTCTGCATTGCCTTGTTGCGACATGACACGCGCCATCGCCAAATAGGCCTCATAGCGCTCAGAGGCTACATTGATGGCATGCTGATATGCCGCCGATGCTTGACCCAGCTCGCCCATTTGCTTGCACAAATGGCCTGCCTCTAACCAAGCACTGAAATTGTTAGGCTCAAGCCGCAAAGTTTGCGCAAACGCCTCGCGGGCAGGCATCCACTGCGACAAACGTACCAAGCAACGCGCCTTGAGTAACCAACCAGGCACCAAACCCTCATGGTGAACCAAAGCCTGCGTGACATGCGCCAGTGCCTGCTCCCAGTCACCTTGCCTGAAAGCAGCATTGCCCGCGTTGAAAGATTCAATGGCTTGTGGCTCGAGGGTAGATTCGTCAGTCATACATGCTTTCAGTGAAGCTTGAATTTTCTATCAACTCACATGGCCCGCATTGAGTATGGCTTGGTCGATGAGTAACTGAGCGTTGGTTGATTCGTTAGCGTTGTAGACAGCATACGTATGACCATCTTGTGTCACGCTCGCGCCCGTATCTGTCCAGTCGGTATGGAGCTGCACATTGACACTGTCGCCCGCATCACCCGTGATTTTCAAGTTCAAGTTGGATGCACCTTGCAACACGTCAACCAAGCTCAGTTTCAGATGGTTATCGCCAGTTCCAGTGATATCCACTTCGGTAACTTTGCCGTGCGTTGCAATGACGTTCGACAAATCAAGGTTCATATCACTACCCAGCAACTTGAGTTTGCAAACATCAACTTGCGTATCCAATGTTCTGTACTCAAAACCAACGTCGGCCACCAATACTTGACTGCCATCTGTCATTGTTGCCGTAGTTCGGCCAGCTTCCAGAACGCCCGCAGTTGGCGTGCGCTGCACACCATCGCTGGCGAGGTTCATTTCAGAGATGCCCCAATCCGCCAAGCCTCGCACTTCACCCTGATCGCTCACACCGTTTTGGTTGATGTCTTGCCACACCTTGAACTCAGCAAACTGCGTGTCTTCAGCATTGAATAATCCATCGTGATTGCTGTCAAACGCATCGGCCAAACCTTCCAAGTCAGTTGAGGCACGCTTATGGCCTAAAGCATCGAGGCGGTACTGGGTGGCGTACTGTGCAAATGCATACTGGCTGTTGTCATGCACTAAACCATCTGCAAATTTGTCCCATACCAACACACCATCTTGCGGGCCTGCCCATTTGGTCAAGTCCATGCGACCATCTCCGTTGACGTCCATCGTCACTTCGCCGTAGCTCATGATGCCGTCGCGATTCAAGTCAATGATCACCGGCAACACTCGCAAGGCCACGTACTGCGATCCACTGATACCACCATCAGCACCATAACTGCTGACACCGTTGTACATACCAAACTGCTTATGGAATTGCGACTGTTGCAGATCTGCTGTCCACCAAATACCTCCGGACTGCGGCCAACCTGAGGGCGGATTTGGCAAAGGATCGTTGTAGAGCGCTTGCAACTCAGCCAAAGTAGGCAACACCACCGTGTAACCGTTAACGATCACACTTCGTTCTGTATCTACACCCAATGTTGGCGTAGAGGATCCCGTTGTATCTGTTCCACCGTTGAACAGCGTATCTAAACTGTCATGATTGATCAGGTCTGAGGTATCGCCGGAACCGTTTCCGTTGACATCCAAGTGAAAGTAAACCTTGCCATCCGACGTCACAGCTTTAGAAACCAAATTTAACCGCACGCCACTGACCGTACCCAAATCAATTGAAGTGCCTGAAATGCTGCTACCCGAATTGAACGCAGGCGCAGTCACACTCACAGACATGGTATCGGTCGCAGTGCTGAACTCGGACGCGCCACCAGTAGAAGTGGTATCAGCATAAGCACCTTCGGTGATGTGCTGGGTCAAATCCCAAGCACGGAATGTGATCGGGCTAGTCGTGCCTGTGTAAGTGCTGACTGTTGGTTTGAAGTAAATACGTGTATTCGTATCGGCTGCCAACAATAAAGCATTGGTAGAGCTGATGCCCGACGCAGCAGCCCAAGTGGTGCCGTTATTGACGCTGAAGTAAAGCGTGCCATTTGCACTATCAAAGCTCGTGATAGCGATACCTTTGCTAGCACCACTATCGGAATCGCTGATGCCTGACACCAATGTATTCACCAATGTGCCGACGGCCCCCGTTGGTACACCACCACCTTGCGTTGCTGCGATTGTGGGTGACTGAGATGCATCCAAAACAGGTGATGCATTGATATTCACCATCTCTAAGGCTATACGAGCAGTGTTTGTATCAGCGTAATCTAAGTTACCACCAGCATGTAACCCTACGATGTAGTGCCCAGTCGTCCCTAAGGTCGCTGACCAATAGTCACCTGAATGCCAACCTGTCGGCGTACCAGCCATATTGCTTGTCGTGGCTGTACCGTTAAAGACATCCCAGATGGCGTACAAATCATCAAACGTTGAGTTGTTTGTGGTGCCTGTGCCAGTCGCCGCTGTACCGTTTTGATAATTTCCAATACCGCTTGGAGGCATCATGCCGCCATTAAACATTGGCAATGCCATCTTGACACCACTGATGGTGGCGTAGCGATAAACATCTGTTGTGTTGCCTGAGGGATTAACGTTGCCGTTAATGTCTTGGTTAAAGATTAAATCTAAAGCATTGTGAGTCATAGCATCTGAGCTGCCGTTTAATGAGCCCACGTTGGCGCTTGTCCCATCACCAGATCGATCCCAGTAGTAGTACCACTTGCCTTCCACCTGCACGGGCGAAATGAGTTTTCCGCTTGCACCCAAATCGACTAACGATTCACCAATCACCACGGAATCGTTGTTGGTAACTGTTACACCCGCCTTCACGATGACCTGACTACGAGTGGCATTGTTTTGCCAGACTGCATAGTTACTCGTACCGTTGCTCACAGTACCCTCTAAGGACCAAAAACCAATACCTGCCGCCAGAGTCACACCATCTGTGGCCGCACCATCTACCACCACTTGGTGATACTGAGTTGTCGCGCTCAAAGCCGAGCCACTGACGTTGGTCCATGTTTTGCCGTCGGAGCTGATGGAGCCTGTACGGATGGCGTTGAAGCCTGCCATGTCGTTCACATCTTTGGCACTCAAGGTCAGCGTATTGGCCACTGTGTCTGTGGCCATGTCGATGCGCTCGATGCTGCTGATACGGCTAGTGTTGTCAATGCCTACACCGCTGACATTGCTCACGGCTGTTAAATCGAACGATGCACCACCATCCAAACGAACGGTGTCGTAGCCTGTGCCGCCATCGATACGCGCCAACTGCGCGGTGTTACCACCCGTGCCAAATGCACTTTGCAAGGCCGTGAAGTTGCTGGCATTGAGCACAAATGCATCGTTGCCCTTGCCGCCATACATGACATCTGCACCGCCGTTGCCCAAGAGCACATCATTGCCATCGCCAGCCACAAAAGTTTCTGCTGCCGTGGTGCCAGTTTGTGTATTGGCTGAGGCCGTTCCCACAAAGTCCGTGGTGCTGGCCATGTTGCTGCTGCCAAAAATCACATATGTGCGACCCGCATTACTTCCGGAAGGCGGGTCGCTGTAGTAGGAACCCACCAGCAGGTCTGCAAAACCGTCACCGTTGACGTCGCCTGCTGCACTGACAGATGTACCGATAGACTCGCTCGTTGCTTGACCTAAGATTGCAAAACCACCTCTGCCTTGGACGATATCCGCCAAGTTCACCGCTGTTTGAGCCGTTTGGCCGTACACCACATAGGCAGCACCCATGTCATTGAGTGTCAGGGTGTCGGCTGTGATGGAGGAAATCAATATGTCATTCAAGCCATCGCCGTTCATGTCGCCCGCATTAGACACGCTATAGCCTGCGCCATCGCCTGCGTTCAATCCATTGATGACAAAGCCACCTGTGCCAGCAGCGACAGCGCTTAATTCAATAGCTGTGGTGCTGGTTTTACCAAACACCACATACGATTTACCTGCGTCGGCTTTGCCTGTTTGGTCAGCCAATGAAGCGCCCACCATAAAGTCTGCCAAGCCATCACCGTTGACATCTCCCACGGCTCTGACGCTTGTACCACTGGCGTCGCTGGCCCCTTGCCCGTTGACCACAAAGCCGCCTGTGCCAGCAGCGACAGCACTTAAATCAATGTTGGTGGTGGTTGATTTACCAAACACCACATAGCTCTTGCCTGCATTGGTGCCGCCTGTCACTGGATCGGCATCCTTAGAGGTGATCAGCATATCTGCGTAGCCATCACCGTTGACATCGCCTGCTGACGTAGCTTGCCAACCGCTGTTGTCACCCGTGGATTGACCGTTGATGGCAAAACCACCAGCGCCTGCTGCAACTGCAGACAAGTTCACTGCCGCACTGCTGGTTGTACCGAACACCACATAGGTTCGTCCAGAAGCAGATCCACCAGGACCACTGCCATTATTAGTCGCTGCTACTAATATGTCGGCAATGCCGTCGCCGTTCACATCACCCGCAGCACCAACCGCTTGGCCTGCATAGTGATTCACACCTTCGCCAGTGATCACAAATCCGCCAGTGCCGCCTGCGATGTTGTTAAGGTCCACTTCAGTGGTTGATGTTTTTCCGTACACCACATAAGTTTTGCCTGCACCGCCGGCTGCTTGGCGTGCTGCAACCAATAAGTCAGCTAAGCCATCTCCGTTCAAGTCACCTGCGCCGCTGACCATGGCACCCAAAAGGTCATTCGCTGATAGCCCCTTCATCAAGAAACCGCCTGAACCTGCAGCCACGGCGCTCAAGTTCACAGCGCTTGAACCTGTGCGACCAAACACCACATAGGCGCGGCCTGTGTTGGTGCCACCTTGATCAGAGAAGCCTGCGCCCACCAAGATGTCGTCTAAGCCATCACCGTTGACGTCGCCCACATTGCTGACACTGCCGCCACTTTCGTCGCCAGTGCTTTGCCCGTTGATGACGAAGCCTGTACTGAGTGCCTCTAAGTTTTTCACCTGAATCAAGGGTTGCATGACCACTTGAATATCGGTGTCAATCACCAGTTGGGTGTATGAGGTCACATTGTTGTAAACGGTATATGTGTTTGTGCCATTGCTGACATTACCAGCCACCAACCATGCATCTGTCACGACTACTGTGTCCGTGCTTGTACCTTCCACCACCAATTGGTGATATGGCGGTGCAGCGCTAAACGGTGCGCCAGAAGTGTTGGTCCAAGTTTTACCGTCTGCACTCACGCTGCCAGTGCGCAACAACTTCATGCCAGTCAGGTTGTTGACTTCATTCAAATTCAACGTCAAGGTGTTGCCAGCCGTGTCGGTGGCCAAGTCAATGCGCTCGATGCTGCTGATACGGCTGCTGCCATCGCCTGCCATCGCATCCACGTTGCTGATGGAGGTGAGATCAAGCGCAGCGCCACCTGTCAAACGAATGGTGTCGTAGCCCGATCCGCCGTCTACCGTCGAACGGAAGTTACCACTGCCGCCGCCCAAATTGGTCACATCGCTGGCAGTCAGCACCACGGTGTCGTTGCCAGCACCGGCGCTAAAGCGGTCCACACCGCCATTACCAGTGAGTGTGTCAGCAGCGCTGCTGCCCACCACCAACTCGCCTGCAGATGTACCTGTACCCAAGGCCACAGTGCCGCTGGCAAACTGTGGACCACCATAGACGATGTAGGTTTTACCGGCATCGGTCAGTGCGGTACCGCTGATGATGGGGTCAGCATTGTGTGCACTGACGATGAGGTCGTCATAGCCGTCACCGTTCAAATCACCACCATAGGAGGCAGAGGTATAACCGCCGCCTAAGTTATCACTCAGACCTTGGCCGTTGATTGCAAAACCATAGGTGCCACCTGCAATACCAACCAAACCAGCAGCTGATTGGCTTGTTTTGCCAAACACGACATAGACACGGCCTGAATCTGTAACGCCACCGGCATCCGAATACGGCGCAGCAACCAAGATGTCGGCTAAGCCATCACCGTTGATATCACCTGCATAAGAAACTTTGTAGCCTGCCTGATCACCGGTGGTTTCACCGAAGATCACAAAACCAATGTTGTCCGTGGTGAGTTGAACACGTGACAACTCAATTGCCGTTGTTGTGGTTTTACCAAACACAACCAGTGCACGGCCGGCATCGACACCACCACCCAAATTACTCAATTTGGCACTGACCAACAAGTCGGCCAAACCGTCACCGTTGATGTCTCCACCGTTCGACACAGAAAAGCCGCTGTTGTCATTGCCGCACTGGCCATTCATGACAAAACCACCAGTGCCAGCAGCCACAGCTGTTAGATCCACCGCGTTACCGCTGGTTTTACCAAACACCACATAGGCGCGACCTGCACCTGAGCCGCCTGCTGTGGTTGTGGCGTTATACGCCCCCACAATCACATCGGCCAAGCCGTCACCGTTCACGTCGCCCGCATTAGACACAGACCAACCGCTGTAATCAGAACTGCATTGACCATTAATGACAAAGCCACCCACCCCTGTCGCCACCGCGGACAAATCGATGGATGTGTTGTTCGTTTTACCAAACACCACATAACTCTTGCCAGCACTCGTGCCACCAGCTGGAGAAGCATAGGGGGCACCAATGATCAGATCATTCAAACCATCGTTGTTGACATCACCTGCACTCGAAACTGTCAAACCACTGAGGTCACCAGCAGACTGCCCGCTGATGGCAAAACCGCCTGAACCTGTGGCGACATCGCCCAAGTTAATCATTGCGGTCGATGTTTTGCCGTACACCACATATGAGCGGCCTGCATTTGAGCCCGCTGTCGGATCGAAATAGTCGGCCCCCACCAGTAAATCAGCCAAGCCATCGCCGTTCAAATCGCCAGCAGCTGAGACACTCACGCCACTCGCATCTGATGTGCAATGACCAAAGATCGCGAAACCTCTGGAATCAGAGCCTCCGACGAGGACAGATAAATCAATGTTGGGCACCCCCGTGGACGAGCCAAACACCACATAGCTGCGTCCCGCGTTGTTGGCAGCGTTGTACGCACCAATGATCACGTCGTCATAACCATCGCCGTTCACGTCCCCTGCACCAGACACTGCAAAGCCAGAATAATTCGTCGTCGCTTGGCCATTGATGGCATTGGTCAATACGATGGGACCCGTGTCCTTGTCATCGTTATTGGTGACTGCCACTGTTTTACTCACAATGACTTGTGAACGCGTGGCATTGTTTTGGTAGACGAAGTAGTTGGTCGTGCCATTGCTCACTTCACCCGACTTAAACCAATAGCCTTTACCCGCTTGCAACACCAAGGCGTCTGCGCTGTTGCCGTCGACCACCAACTGGTGGAATTGAGATGTGTCTGAAAGCGCGTTGCCGTTCGGGGTGAAAGCACTCACGTTGGTCCATGTCTTGCCATCGGCACTGGTGCTACCCGTGCGAATGAGGTTCATGCCTGCTATGTCATTCACATCATTGGACGTCAGAGTGAGCGTGTTGCCCACGGCATCTGCACCTAAATTGATGCGCTCAATGTCGTTGATGCGGCTGCTGCCATCAAACGCACCCGCGCTGGCGTTGGTGATGGCGGTCAAATCGAGGTTGGCTGTACCACTGAGGGTGATGCTGTCATAGCCATTGCCACCATCTACATGCGCGCGTGATGCACCTGCTGTGTTGGCAGCCAAGTTGGTTAGGTCAGAAGTGGTGAGCACGATGGTGTCGTTACCCAAGCCTGCACTGAATCGGTCGACACCGCCGCCACCCGTGAGGGTGTCGTTGCCGCTGGTGCCAATCACCAGTTCTGCTGCGCTGGTGCCTGTGCCTGTGGCAATCGTGCCAGACACATACTGTTGGCCGCCATACAAAATATAAGTCTTACCAGCGTTCGCGCCACCTGATGGGTCAGCACCTTTTGCACCAATGATGAGGTCGTCATAACCATCACCATTTAAATCTCCCGCATACGACACTGCCGTAGCTCCTGCTAGGCCTGAACCGCCTAAATAGTCGCCAGCAGCTTGGCCATTGATCACAAAGCCGCCACTACCTGCAGCCAAAGTGGTCAGGTCGACAGCGCCTGTATCGGACTTGCCGTACATCACATACACCTTGCCCGCATCAGTTTTTCCAGTGGGGTCAGCCACTCCGCTGGCGATGATGAAGTCGGCCAAGCCATCACCGTTGATGTCACCCGCGTAAGACAAGCTCTCACCCGAAATGCTGGTTTTATCGCTGCTACTGCGAATCACAAAACCTGCGGTAGGCGAAGCTGCTGTGAGCGAGGAAAGCTGAACGGTAGTTCCACTGGTTTTACCGAACACCACATAACTATCGCCGCGCGTGCTGGTGGTGCCCACCAAAACGTCGGCCAAGCCGTCACCGTTCACATCACCTGCGCCAGAGACTGTCCACCCCGAGGAGTCTGCAAATCCGTTAATTAGGAAGCCATCACTCGAGGCCATGGTGGAAGCTGTGATGGACGTGCCATTGCTCTTGCCAAACACCACATAGCTCACAGGGCCACCACTGGCATACCAAGCGCCAATGATCATGTCGGCCAATCCGTCTCCGTTGACGTCACCCGCGTTGGAAATGCTGTGGTAAGAAGATTCAGCTGGGCTGTACACCACATAACCGCCGGCACCTGCAGTGACGCTGGCTAGACTGATAGCGCTGTTGTCTGACTTACCGAAGACCACATAGTTACGCGCAGATGTGGAGCTCGAATAAGCTTCAATCAATATGTCGGTCAAGCCGTCGCCGTTGACATCGCCCGCGACCGAGGCACTCATGCCAGAGTAGCTGGAAGTCACATCACCGTTGATGACAAAACCACCTGCATTTGCACCCGATGTAAGCGAAGATAATTCGACGGCTGTGGTGCTGGACTTTCCGTACACCACGTAAGTTAGCCCCGCAGTCGTACCGCCCACAGGACTTGTCGCGTTGTAGGCGCTGACGATCAAATCGGCAAAACCGTCACCGTTGACATCCCCACCACCCGACACGTTGGTACCTGAGTAGCTGTAACTCGCACCACCATTGATGACAAAGCCGTTGCTACTGGTACCAGCCGTTAGGCTAGACAGATTGATGATGGGCACGCCCGAGGATGAACCAAACAGCACGTAGCTTCTACCCGCATCTGTTCGGCCAGCCGGGTCAGCACCAAAGGCGCTGATGATCACATCGTCATAACCGTCGTTGTTGACATCGCCTGCATTCGACACGGAGTAGCCAGCAGCGTCGCTGGTGACTTCCCCGTTGATCGCATCGCTCAGTGCAATGGGACCTGTTTCTTTGCTGTCGTTGTTATTGACCACCACAGCCTTGGCTACGATGACTTGTGTTCGTGTGGTGTTGTTTTGGTAAACAAAATACCCGACTGTGCCGTTGTTGACCTCGCCCACATTGGTCCAGAAACCGTCACCGGCTTGAAGGTTGAGTGCATCTGCACTTGTACCTTCAACAACAACTTGGTGGAACGGTGTGCTTGTGCCCAGAGCTGTACCGCTTACATTGGTCCACAACTTGCCATCGGCACTGGTCGAGTTGATGCGAATCAGGTTCATGCCTGCCATGTCGTTCACGTCCAAGGCTTTGAGCGTGAGGGTGTTGGCGGCGGTGTCTGCACCGAGGTTGATGCGTTCAATATCGTTGATACGACTGCTTCCGACATACGATGCACCACTGGCATTGCTCATGGCCGTCAGGTCAAGATTGGCTGTGCTGCTGAGGGTGATGGTGTCAAAGCCATTGCCACCATCCAACATGGCGCGGTTCGCACCTGTGGTGGCAGCGAGGTTGGTGATATCAGATGCTGTGAGCGTGATGGTGTCATTGCCCAGACCTGCGCTGAAACGGTCGATGCCGCCACCGCCCACCAGCGTGTCATTACCGCTGCTACCCATCACCAGTTCGTCTGCGGATGAACCTGTGCCTGTGGCCAAGTTGCCGCTGATGAATTGCGAACCACCATAAATGACATACGTTTTACCGGCGTTGCTCACGGCCGAGCCGCTCACCACAGGGTCAGCACTCGGGGCACTGACGATCAAGTCGTCAAAACCATCACCGTTCAAATCGCCTGCATAGGAAACTGTTGTGGTGGGATAAGTCGAAATTGCTGAACCACCTAAGTTATCGCTAGCGGCTTGGCCGTTGATCACAAAGCCACCCGTGCCTGCGGCGAGCGTGGTCAATTGAATGGCCGTGGCGTCTGTTTTGCCATACACCACATAAACCTTGCCTGCATCTGTTTTACCTGTGGGGTCGGCTACGCCGCTGGCCACAATCATGTCGGCCAAACCATCGCCGTTGATGTCTCCCGCGTACGACACAGACATGCCTGCCGAATCAGCGCCCGTGGTGGCACCACTCACCAAGAATCCACCTGAAGGTGTGGCCGCCGTCAAGCTGGTCAAGCTCACGGCCGTGCCACTGGTTTTGCCAAACACCACATAGCTTCGGCCAGAGCCTGCGCCCACTACCACGTCGGCCAAGCCGTCGCCATTGACGTCGCCCGCGCTAGACACGCTGATGCCTGCATAGTCGTAGCTACCTGATGTCAAACCTGTGATGGCAAAACCATCTGTTGCCGCCATGCTGGTGAGCGCTAGGTTGGTGCCCTCTTTGCGGCCAAACACCACAAATGCTCGGCCGTTGTAGCTGTTGGACGAATCGTAGTAACCACCCATGATTTGGTCAGCCAAACCATCACCGTTCACGTCGCCTGCATTGGCCCACGATTGGATGCCTGACAAACTTGGACCAGTGAGCATATAGCCACCCACACCAGTACTCATGGCGGACAAATTCACAGCGTTGACATCAGATTTGCCAAACACCACATAGTTGTATGCCGTTCCAGATGTACCGCTAGACATGGCTGAAACCAACATATCGCTCAAACCATCACCGTTGACATCACCAGCGTTGGACACGTTCATGCCGGCACGGCTTGAAGCCGCTGCACCATTGATTTCAAAACCAGCCGAACCCAAACTCAGCAGGTCAACTGCTGTTGTCGTGGACTTGCCAAACACGACATAGGATTTACCAGCATTAGCGCCTGCTGTAGCAGTTGCGCCATAAGCACCAACGATCAAATCAGTTAATCCATCTCCGTTAATGTCCCCCGCACCCGAGACGCTAACGCCTGAAAAACTGTTGGCCAGCGCACCATTGATGACAAATCCATTGCTGCTCGTGCCTGCTGTGAGCGTGGACAAGTTGATATTGGGTACACCCGATGAGGAACCAAACAAAACATAGCTCTTGCCCGCATCGGTGCGTGTGAGTGCGTCGGCTGTATACGCACCAATGATGATGTCGTCGTAGCCATCGTTGTTCACATCCCCCGCATTGGAAATGCTGTAGCCCGAATAGTCGTTGGTCACTTCGCCATTGATGGCATCGGTGATCAATACGGGGCCTGTGTCCTTGCTGTCGTTGTTGGTCACCGCCACGTTTTTGTTGACGATGACTTGTGTGCGTGTGTTGTTGTTTTGATAGACGAAGTAACTGGCGGTTCCGTTATTGACTTCACCTGATTTCAACCAATAACCATCTCCTGCTTGCAACACCAAAGTATCAGCAACGGTACCTTCAACCACCAACTGATGCATGGTGGTGCTTGCACTCAGGGCATTGCCCGTCACGTTGGTCCAAGTCTTGCCATCAGAGCTGATTGATCCGGTACGAATGAGGTTCATGGCCGTCATGTCGTTGACGTCCAAAGCTTTGAGCGTGAGGGTGTTTCCTGCTGTGTCAGTGGACAGGTCTATGCGCTCAATGCTGTTGATGCGACTGCTGCCGTCATAGGCCGCAGCGCTGGTGTTGCTGATGGTGGTCAGGTCTAGCGAAGCGCTGCCACTGAGGCGCAAGGTGTCGTAACCATTGCCAGCATCCACCATGGCGCGTGTGCTGCCCGCCGTCGATGACAAATTGGCTACGTCGGTTGTCGTCAGTACGATGGTGTCGTTGCCAGCACCTGCGCTGAAGCGGTCGACACCGCCACCACCCGTCAGGATGTCGGCACTGCTGCTGCCCAGCACGAGTTCATCAGTCGAAGTCCCCGTGTTTGTCGCGATGCTGCCTGAAGTAAATAGGGAGCTACCGTAAATGATGTAGCTCTTACCTGCGTTGGTTGCACCTGTGGGCGTCGCATTTTGTGAGGCCACGATGAGGTCGTCAAAACCATCGCCATTTAAATCGCCTGCATATGACACCGAAGAATTGATGTAGGTGACTGCAGGATCACCACCCAAGATATCGCCCGCGCTTTGGCCTTGAATGACAAACCCACCTCGACCATCCTTGATGTCAGTGAGCTGCACGGCCACGTTGTCGGTTTTGCCAAACACGACATATGCTTTTCCAGCATTGGTTAAACCCGTTGGATCAGCAGCACCACTGGCAACAATCATGTCGGCTAGACCGTCGCCGTTGATGTCGCCGGCATAAGACACCGACAAACCTGCTGTGTCTGCCGTTGTACTGCTGCCGACAATCATGAAACCTGCGCCTGCCGGTGCGGTGCTTGTGAGGCTGGTCAAGCTGAATGCTGTACCACTGGTTTTTCCGAACACCACATAGCTCTTGCCACTTTTGGCGCCGATCACCACATCAGCCAAACCGTCACCGTTGACATCACCAGCACTCGATACCGAAACACCTGCATAGTCATTGGTCGTAGCGGTAATGCCAGTGATGGCAAACCCATCGGTTGCCGCCATGCTCGCAATGTTGATGGTGCTGGCTGCCGTGCGGCCAAAGACCACATAACTTGTGCCGCTTCCTGTGGTGGCAGCGGCCGAGTCGTAATAGGCGCCAACAATCATGTCAGCCAAACCATCGCCGTTGACATCACCGGCATTAGCCACTGATTGCCAACCAGACATGCTGGGGCCACTTGCCATGTAGCCACCATTGCCAGAGGCAACTGCACTTAATGCCACTGTGCTGTTGTCTGTTTTACCAAAGACGACGTAGCTGTATCCAGTGCCCGAAGTTCCACTGGATGCGGCGGCTACCAACAAATCGTTCAAACCATCGCCGTTGACATCGCCAGCTTGCGAGACGGCATGACCGGATTGAGAAGAGGCAACTCCCTCAATTGCAAAACCACCCGTGCCGAGGTTGCTCAGCTCGACCGTGGCACTGCCCGTTTTTCCGTACACCACGTAACTCTTACCCGAGTTCGCACCTGCGGTAGCAGCAGCCATGTAGGCTCCCACCACCATATCGGCTATGCCATCGCCATTGATATCACCAGCCCCCGAAACGCTGATACCAGAATAGTTTCCAGCCGCTCCGCCATTGATGACAAAGCCATTGGTGCTCGTCCCCGTTGTCAAACTTGACAAATTGAGTGGTGCCACATTGCTAGCGGCGCCAAACACCACATAGCTGCGCCCGGCATTGGCTCCCGATGCAGGATCAGATGCGAATGCAGAAATCATCACATCGTCATACCCATCGCTATTCACATCACCAATGTTGGAGACGCTAAAACCTGAGTAATCAGACGCTGCTTGTCCATTGATTGCATCACTCAACGCCACCACAGCCATCGAGAACGATTGGCTCACGGTATCCGTGGTGTTTGAAAATGCCGTACGCGCTCCGTTGCTTGAAGCATTTACATACGTGGCCTCTGCGCCACTGGTTTGGTCCCATGCGCGGAAGGTCATCGCGGCAGACACAGTGCCTGTTGCACCGGCTGCCGGTTGGAAGAACACGCGGTTGTCACTGTCGGAAGCCAATAAGAAAGCGTTGCTGTCTGACACGCTGGTCACCGCCGTCCAAGTGGTGCCGCCATTGGTGCTGTACCACAGCGTGCCCTTGGTGGTGTCTACGCCTGTGATGGCAATACCTTTGACAGCACCTGTGTCTGCATCGGTCACACCACCGACCAAGGCACTCACTAGAGTACCTACAGCACCTGCGCCAGTCGGTGCAATGCCGCTGTTGCTGACTGCGTTGAATGCCAGCGTCGAATCAACGAGCACTGGCGCGTCATTCAGTGCCGCTGTAAATCCAAACGTACTTGATGCAGCGCTGACGTTGCTCGCTGCATCAGTAGCTTTTGCTGTGATGCTGAAGCTGGTGTTGTCTGCCACTGCACCACTTGCAAATGTGTATGTCCAAGCGCCAGATACGCCGGCCACCACACTGCCTAAAGATGTGCTGCCGTTGAACAACTCAACTGTGGCGCCTGCTTCGGCTTGGCCGATCAAGGTGGGTGTATCGTCATCGGTGGTCACGCCTGTAGCGAAGTTACCTTGGGCCAAACCGATGTTGTCTGTCAAGTAAGTGATGCTCGGTGCGCTAGGCGCCGCCAAGTCAGTGATGCTGACGGTGTTGGCACTGAATGCCGTACTGCCACCATTCACAGACACGTTGACCGTATTACCCGTGACCAAGCTGGTAGAGTTGGTCTCACCCGACATATCGACCAAGCGCGCCTTGAGCGTTTGCGGCGCAAGCACTTCAACGCCTGCTGCCCCCATGAAACGGATGAGCGCAGTCTTGGCGACATAGATCGCCGATGTATCGGCCAAACCACCGGCTAGGTCAATCCATGTAGTACCGCTGTCGCTCGAGATTTGGTACTTACCTTTGGCACTAACCTCGGCTGTTGTGCCTGCCGAAGTAATGGCCACACCTTTAAAAGTGCCGTTGGCAGTGGCACCATCAGCATCTGTGAAGGCACTGGCAAACAAACTATCAATGGTGACGGCGGTACTCAAAGCCATGCTAGTGCTGGCTGTCGTGGCAGTGGTGTTTGTAACCGTCAATACATCATCGACGAATATCGTGGTGCCGTTGAGTGTGTATGCCTTGTAGGTATGTCCAGTCGTGAACTGATAAGCGGAGCCGTAGGCAACCGTCAAATCAGCAGCTGTTTGCGTTGTACCGACATACCAGTTGGCTAAGCCGACAATCTGCAGGGCATCGCCTGAGTTGCCATTAACCACCAGCATTTTTCCTTCATTCACATTGACTGTGGAAGAGTTATCTGTTGTACCTGACAGGCCAGACACTGCCGCCAAATTCAGCTTTAGCGTGTTATTGCCAGTGCCTGTCATATCGACGACGCTGAAGTTTTTCACCTTTGCGGCCACCGTGGCATTGGTCAAATCCAGCGTGCCCGTGTCAGCAAACTTGAGGACGTTAACGCCTGCACCCGCATCCACCAACATGGTGTTTGCACTGGCAAAACTGGTGATGTTGCTGGCATTCAAAATCACCAAATCATCGCCGTCTCCAGCAAATATGCGGTCTGCACCACCACCACCCGTGATGGTCTCTTGCAAACCAGTACCGATCAATGTTTCAGCGCTGGTCGTGCCAGTGATACTGCTCGCCGCCGAGGTCACAGTGCCATTTGGATCAATCACGACGGAGTACAGCTTATCGCCATCCAAACCCGAACCGCCGTATGCATATCCATCACTGATCTGCATCTTGAATTCAATGTGAATAGAACCATTCACCATCGGTGTGACGATCGCACCATTCAGGGTCAGATTTGGACTCCAACTAGGATTTCCTGATGCAACCGCCTCGTAAGCTGTATCAAATGTATTTACGCCAAGCAGATCTCCATTTGCATTGACACGCACCACATCTAGCGCACGCTTACCTGAAACATAAGTGATGCCTGAGTAAACGACCGATGATTTGAGTGGGTTGTCGATCACGAAAACCATATCCCCCGCATCGTTGTATACGAGTGGCGCGGCATACATGTTTGTGGCGTTTCCACCCAGCGTCTTCAAATCTAAGGTCTTAGATGTGCGGTTCCCTTGTCCATCGATGCTCACCGTTTTCAAAAGTAACCCAGTATCAACCCAGGTATAGCTATACCCTCCGTTGCTCAACTCATGGAAAACGATGTTAGGCGTATGTCCCGAATATGTGCCTGCGCTTGAAGCAGTGTTGTCGGTGACTGTGACGATCGAACCGACTGGCGAATTGTTTTCAGCAAAACGCTGAACATACAAATTGGGAATCGTCCCGCTCGTTGGAATTTCCCACCAACTGACCAAATAGCCACGATCGTCTAGCGCCTCAATCGTGACCTTACGGGTTTGAGCATGACCGACAACCACATCGAGCTTGGTTGCAGAACCTACCAAGTCACCTGAAGCATTAAATTTTTGTACCCATAAGGCTTTGTCGCTGCCGTTGGCTGATGAATCCGTAGATAACCAAGCGACCACAAAATCATCTGAAACACCAACACGCTGAATGGCTTCAAATGAATCAGCGGCCCCTACCAAACCAGGGTCATTGAGCGTTGTCGTTTTTACTAAGGTATTGCTGGCATCACGCACCTGCACAACCACCGTATTGGTTGAAGTTATGTCAGCTGTGCTGGTCCAAGTTGAATACGCAACTGCGTATCCACCATTACTCAAAGCCGCGAATCGAGTCGACAAATCCGATACGTAATAGTCGAGTGACGCGGTTGAAGCCAAAACGACAGGGCTACCCACTGCTGTGCCAGATGGATTAAATTCTTGTACTTGTATTTGTCCTTGCGCACCTGTATTGGAGTACCCATATGCAGCGAGCAAGAAATTCCCATCGCTCAGCTTGATCACACCAGCGCTGTAGTTTTGCTGCTGTGTGGTGCTTCCATTGGTCATGGAAAACGAGACTGTCTGAACTAAATTTCCACCTTGGTCAAAAACTTTGGCGTGCGGGTAGTAGCCGTATCCACCTGTCTCTGCGACAACAACCCGTCCATTGTCCAGAGCAATACTTCCCGATAGCACTGAATAGGTTTGCGCAGAGATGGCTGTTCGCGTGTCGTTCGTGCTTGTTCCGTACGATTGAATGACGTGCGAACCAAGTCCAAGCTGCCCTGCTGCACTGCTGTAACTACCGTCTGCGATTTGGAATAAGACGTTGCCAGTACCAGAAGATGGCATCCTCACATCCACTGTCCAATTATTGGTACCCGTCACGCGCGTCAAGCTACCTGTGACTAGACTGCCAGCGCTCACAGAAATGTCCGACATGGACAAGGACTGTGAGTCAATCGCCTCACTAAAGCTCAATGTATATCGCACCACATCACTGATCAATGCAGCATTTGCGCGGTTGTCGGTAATAACGACTTTGGGTCGTGGATTCTCAGCAGGAATACCAAGCGTCGTTGGACTTGCCACAGGTGCGTGATTGATATCCACAATTTGCACGACACGGTCCGTCGCGTTGGATACTGCAGAACTGTTACTCGCACTGGTTTCAATGGCTGCTTTGACGGTGTAGCTGCCCACGGCTAAGGTGTTGGCTTGATTGTCCAGCGTCCAGTAGCCCGAGCCGTCGACTGTGACCAATGAGTTGGCCACCTCCACATTGCTGCCATTGAGCAAGCGCACACGCAGCACATTGCCTGCTGCCAGACCACTGGCGTAGCCATAGATATTCAAGGTGCCGTCGTTGGTCACCAAATCGCTTGTGCTTGTACCCGTATCCTTCGAGCCATTGGCTGAACTGGTACTGCTCAGGCCGTCGTCAATGCTGACGATTTGCACATAGGTGTTATTGACGGTGACGGGCAAGTCCACCAACATTTGCACACGTAAGGCGGTGTTGGTCCACACGTTGTAGGTATGACCTGACGAACTAGGAACAGCGGCGGCACTCAGGCTGATGCCTGTGCCAGTTTGCGTCCAACCTGATGTGTCGTACAAGTCACCGGGCGACAACACCAAGCTGTCTGCGGCTGTGCCGTGCACGATAACTTGATAGTAGTTGCTGAGTAGTGCGATATTGGTAATCCACGCAGCGGTGGCAAACGATGCAAACGCAGTGCCGTTGCCCACGAGGGTTTGCGCCCCTGTGTCGGTCAAGTCGACAATTTCAAAACCTTGCAGCTTGACGTTGCTGTAATAGTCGGTGAAATAGTTGAGGTTGAGCGACGTTCCCGAACCCATGACTTTGAGCGTGTCTTGATCGGCACCTGCGTTGGCCCAACGTGCCGTGACGGTGGCGTCGTGCAAGTAGTTGGCAATGGCGTCGGCATCTACCGTGAAGGTTTGGCTGCCGTTGGTGCCGCTACCAACATAAGCCCCGCCAGTGGCGGTGGTGGGTAGGGCTTGGGTCGCGCCTGCAAGCACAGAGGTCACGCCAGGGGCTGATGACAACGCTGTCGCGGTGATGGCTTGCGTGGTTTCAGCCGAGAGATTGCCTGCCAAATCGGTGCTGCGGAATTTGTACGTAGTGGTCCCCACGGGCAAGGCTTCACTCAAGTAGAACGAGGCCAAGCCATTCCCCGCCAAGGTGCCATCTACCCAGCCCGCACCACCGTATTTATTCGGGTCCCACGCTTCAACTTTCGACAAAGCTTCGCCTGTGCCCACTTGGGCAAAGATAGTTCTGCCTTTGCTGATGGCATCCGTGAACACGGTCCAGTCGCTGTTGCTGGTGCTGTCTGCGTCTTTGTTGATGTAACGAACGGTGACGGTTTCGTTGTTACTGATGTCGACGGTGGCGGTGTAGGCAGTGCCTGCTGTGCTTTGATTACCCGCCGCATCCGCCACACGCGCGGTGTAGCTGACCACTTGGCCATTGATGAGCGTGCGTGTGTCGGTGTAGGTCCACGTAGTGGTGGTGACGGTGGCATCGCCTAAGTAGGTACTACCGTCATAAATACGCACAGTTTCACCCGCGCTTAAGCTAGCAGTGAGTGTGCCGCTGGTGACGAGTGCGGTGTCATCTGTCACGCCACCTGTGGCAACAGTGCCTGTGACGCTGCCCACGTTGTCGGCAATGGCCGTGACGGAGGCTGTGGTGGTTGGGGCTGTTGTGTCGACCGTGGCGGTATAGGCGGCGCCTGCTGCGCTCAAGTTGCCCGCGGCATCCATGACTTTGGCGGTGTAGCTGACAGCTTGGCCATCCGTCAGTGTGCGTGTGTCCGCATACGTCCATGTGGTGTCGCTGACTGTGGCATTTCCCAAATAAGTGCTGCCGTCGTACAAACGCACAGTCTCACCTGTCGCCAAGCTGGTACTGAGCGTGCCGGACACACCAAGCAAGGTGTCATCGGTCACACCCCCCGTCGCCACAGTGCCTGTGACGATGCCCACGTTGTCAACAATGTCTGTGACTGCGGCTGTGGTAGTTGAAGCGGTTGTATCTACAGTGGCGGCGTAAGCGCTGCTGGCTGTGCCACGGTTGCCTGCTGCATCTGTGACGCGCGCGGTGTAGCTGACTTGTTGTGCATCGGTGAGTGTGCGGCCATCGGCATAGCTCCATGTGGTGCCGCTGACAGTCGCATTGCCTAAGAACACACCTGCGTCATAAATTCCCACGGTGTCGCCCGAGGCGAGTGCCGCACTGAGAGTGCCGGACACGCTGAGGGATGTGTCGTCGGTGGTGCCGCCGTTGGCCACGGTACCCGTGATGGCGCCTGCATTGTCTGTGATGGCGGTCACTGCCGCCGTCAATGTTGGGGCTGTTAAGTCCACCGTGGCTGTATAGGCTGCGCTGACAGTTCCTAAGTTGCCAGCAGCATCAGCCACACGAATTTTGTAGTTGACGGTTTGGCCGTCTGTGAGCGTGCGTGCGTCGGCGTAAGTCCAGTTGGTGCCATTGACTGTGGCGTCGCCCAAGTAAGTGCTGCCGTCGTACACGCGCGCAGTTTCACTTGCGGCGAGTGCCGCACTAAGAGTACCGCTAGTGCTCAACGAGGTGTCGTCAGTGGTATCGCCCGATGCCACCGTGCCTTGAATAAACCCTGAGTTGTCGGTGATGGCGGTGACAGTGCCCGTGGTTGTGGGTGCTGCTGTATCCACCGTGGCGGTGTAAGCCGTGCCAGCTGAACTGAGGTTGCCTGCTGCATCAGCCACGCGTGCGGTGTAACTAACAGTTGCACCATCGGTCAGCGTGCGTGTATCGGCAAATGTCCATGTGGTGCCACTGACCGTGGCTGTTCCCAACAATGTGGCGCCGTCGTACACGCGCAGGCTTTCACCCGAGGCAAGTGCAGCACTGAGCGTTCCACTCACGCCAGGTGAAGTGTCGTCGGTGGTGCTACCTGTGGGCAAGGTGCCTGTGACGATACCCACATCGTCCACGATGCCAGTGACTTCTGCCGTCGTGGATGAAGCAGTTAAGTCAACCGTAGCGGTGTAGGCCGTACCTGCAGTGCCGAGGTTACCCGCAGCATCCATGACCTTGGCGGTGTAGCTGACAGTTTGGCCATCAATGAGCGTGCGTGTGTCGGCATAGCTCCATGTGGTACCACTCACCGTGGCATCACCCAAATAAGTGCTGCCGTCATACACACGCACGGTGTCGCCTGAGGTGAGCGCTGCACTGAGCGTGCCGCTCGTGCTGAGTGAGGTGTCATCAGTCACACCGCCGCTTGCGACGTTGCCTGTGACCAAGCCCACATTGTCTGTAATGCCTGTGACGGCTGCCGTGACGGAGGATGCTGTCAGATCTACCGTAGCGGTGTAGGCCGTACCTGCTGCGCTTTGGTTGCCCGCTGCATCGGCGACGCGTGCTGTGTAGCTGACAGTTTGCGCGTTGGTGAGTGTGCGCGTGTCGGTGTATGTCCAAGTGGTGCCGCTGACGGTGGCATCACCTAAATAGGTACTGCCGTCATACACACGCACTGTTTCGCCAGTGGTCAGTGCGGCAGTTAAGGTGCCGCTGGTGACCAGTGAGGTGTCGTCTGTGGTGCCGCCGGTGGCCACATTGCCTTGCACCAAGCCCACGTTGTCATCAATGCCAGTGACAGCGGCTGTGGTGGTGGATGCGGTAAAGTCAACCGTGGCCGTATAGGCGGTGCCCGCAGCGCCAAGGTTGCCTGCGGTGTCTGCCACTTTGGCGGTGTAGCTGACAGCTTGACCATCGGTCAAGGTGCGTGTGTCGCTGTACGTCCAAGTGCTGCCGCTGACGATGGCATTGCCCAAATACGTGGCACCGTCATACACGCGCACGGTGTCACCTGTGACCAAAGCGGCACTCAATGTGCCGCCAATGCTGAGCGAGGTGTCGTCGGTTGTGTCGCCAGAGACCACCACGCCTGTGACAACACCTGCGTTGTCGTTGATGGCCGTCACTTCAGCCACGACGGCAGAGGCCGTCGTGTCAATATTGACGGTATAGCCTGCACTGGCTGTGCCAATGTTGCCTGCGTCGTCAGACACGCGGGCTTTGTAGTTGACCACTTGGCCGTTGGCCAAGGTGCGAGTGTCAGCGTAAGACCATGTGGTGCCGCTGACAGTGGCTGTACCTAAGTAGGTGCTGCCGTCATAAATGCGAACAGTATCGCCAGCACCCAATGCCGCGCTGATGGTGCCAGTGGCCGTGAGTGAGGTGTCGTCTGTGACACCGCCCGATGCAACACTGCCTGTGACCAAGCCCACGTTGTCTGTGACGCTTGTGACATCTGCTGTGAGTGTGGGGGCCGTGATGTCGATGACCACAGTGGCGGTGTTACTGCCGGAAACTTGGAATGCATTGACCACGCTGGCGGTGACTGTTTTACTGCCCGTGGTGAACGCAGTCACATCGACAGCAGCAATGGTCAAGCTAAAGGCATTGGGGTTAGCGCCTGTGCCAGAGCCTGTGATGACAGTGGCCGTGCGTGACGTGCCATCCAAGCCAGTGATGGTGACCGTCGAACCCACCTCGGCATTGGTCACGCCAGACACGAGCAAGGACTGTGCTTTTTCGACGGCGTTGATTTTGTTGTCAACTGCAATCGCATCCAGCACGAGGGTGGGCGCTGCGGTTTGAATGATGAGCTCACCCGTGGTGATGTCTGTTTTTTGAACAGCACCCGCAGTCACGCCCAAGCCCACGTCATAGGTGGTGTTGTTCACCAAATTAAAACTGGAGCCTTGCGCGGTGTCGAGTGTCCACACATGCGTGGTGCTGTCGTAGCTAAAGCCTGCTGCTGGCGTGCCAATGGTGAAAGTACGCGTGACGCTGTTGATGGTGACGCTGAAGGTGTCGCCTGTCGCAAGCGCCAAATACGTGCCTGCATTGCTGGGGTCTTCTTTGAGCGCGCTGCCTGTGAGCACGGGTGTGAGCGAGCCCGATTTTTTCTGCAACACCGTAGGAATGTCTGGCAACGCCGTATTGGCAAAGAGGCTGTTGTTGCTGTCCACAGCCACATTACCAGCGACATCGTGAACTGAAGCCGTCACCGCATAGGTAGAGCCATGCAAGAGCGCAATGGCGTCGGCGTCTTGCAGCTCAAAGCTCCACGTGCCGTCAGCCTGAACCGTGGCGGTGCTGTAATCCACGCCGTTGATGTTGACAGTGACGGTTTGGCCCACCTCGACATCGATCGTGGTGCCGCTGATGACGGGCTTGACGGTGACTGTGGTGGGCGATGCGCCACGTTCAGCGGCGTTGTACTCGCCGACCAAAGCCGTGCTGTCGTTGACTGCATCACCCGCAATGCTGGTGATCTCGATGGAGGGAATACTCAAGTCCACCGTGGCGGTATAGGCAGTGCCTGCAGAACTTTGGTTGCCGGCTGGGTCCGCCACTTGAGCGGTATAGCTGACAACTTGGTTATTCACCAAGGTGCGTGTGTCTGCAAATGTCCATGTGGTGCCACTGGCAGTGGCTTCACCCAAATACGTGGCGCCGTCATAGATGCGCACCACTTGACCGGCAGTCAAAGCCGTGCTCAAGGTGCCAGAGACTTCGGGGTGAAGGTCATCGGTCACACCACCTGAAACCACTGTGCCCGTGAGCAAACCTGTGTCGTCCGTGATGGCTGTGACATCGGCCGTGGTGGTCGGTGCCGAGGTGTCCAGCGTGAAGGTGTATGACGTGCCTGCGGCACTCTCGTTACCGGCCACATCAGCCACACGCGCGGTATAGCTAACGGATTGGTTGTTGGTGAGAGTGCGTGGATCGACGTAAGTCCATGTGGTGCCACTCACCGTAGCATCACCTAGATAAACGTTGCCGTCATACACGCGAACAGTTTCGCTGCCAGACAACGCAGCCGTCAATGTGCCAGAGGCTACGGGGCGCGTGTCGTCCGTCACCCCACCGCTCACCACATTGCCTGTGATAACGCCTGCATCATCGTCCACGCCCGTGACCGCTGCGGTGACAGCCGGGGCGCTGGTGTCGATGGTGGCGGTATAGGCCGTTCCCGCCGCGCCGAGGTTGCCTGCCGCATCAGCCACTTTGGCGGTGTAGCTGACCGCTTGACCATGAGTCAAAGAACGTGTGTCGACATACGTCCATGTGCGCGCCACAACGATGGCATTGCCTAAATATGTGCTGCCGTCGTAAATGCGAACGGTTTCGCCAGAGGCCAAATTGGCACTGAGGGTGCCTGCGATGTCAAGCGAGGTGTCGTCGGTGACACCAGCAGATGCCAAGACACCTTGCGTCACACCGACGTCATCGTTGATGGCGGTGACTGCGGCGGTGGTGGCCGATGCCGTGGTATCCACCGTGGCGGAATACGCGGTACCTGCAGCGCTTTGGTTACTTGCCGCATCAGCAACCTGAGCGGTGTAACTGACGGTTTGTGCATGGGTCAGTGTTCGTGTGTCGGCATAGGTCCAAATGGTGCCGCTGACCGTGGCATTGCCTAAATAAGTGCTGCCGTCATACACGCGCACGGTTTCACCAGACACCAAGGCTGCACTGAGGGTGCCGCTGGTGGTGAGTGAGGTGTCATCGGTCGTGTCACCACTGTTGACGTTGCCAGTGACGATACCCACGTTGTCAGCGATGCCTGTCACTTCTGCCGTGGTGGTGGGCAAGGCGGTGTCGATGGAGATGCTGTAGGCCGTGCCTGCTGCGCTTTGGTTACCAGCCACATCAGCCACACGCGCGGTGTAGCTGGCTGTTGCGCCATGCGCGAGTGTGCGTGTGTCCGCAAATGTCCAAGTGGTGCCACTGGCCGTGGCTAAACCTAAGTAGGTGCTACCGTCATACACGCGCACCGTTTGACCCGAGCTGAGCGCAGTGCTGAGCGTGCCAGATACGGTGGGGCTGGTGTCGTCCGTCATGCCACCTGTGGCCACCACACCTGTGGTGATGCCGACATCGTCGTTCACTGCCGTCACGGCTGCAGTGGTGCTTGGTGTGGCTGAGTTGATGATCAGCACTTGATCAGCCGCAGCTTTGACCAAGTTGCCAGCAGCATCGTCAATGGTGGCCTTCAGGGTGTAAGTGCCATCGGCCAAGGTGTTGGCGGTGTTGTCGAGTGCCCAGTTGCCGTTGGCATCTACCGCCACATAACTGCTGCGCACCACCACGTTGGCACTGTTGACGATGTCAACGTGCACCACATCGCCCGCACCGCCATTGGTTTTGCTGAAGTTGGTGGTGGTGCCGCGAATCATCAGCGTTTTATCGCTGGTGATGAAGTCGGTGGCGCTGGTGCCCGTGTCATCGCTGATGCTGGTGAACGAAAGCGTGGCGTTGGTGTTGGGGTCGGTCGACGGGTTGTTGTCGGGGTTGGTGCTACCGCTGTTGTCGACCACTAGTTTTTGTGTGACGGGGTTGCTGTTTTCTAAGCCCGCGTTGGTGGTGTAGACCGCACGGATGGTGTAAGCGTCAGACGCCAAGGTGGGCGCGGTGTAAGACCAAGCGCCATTGGCAGGTGTGACCGAGCTGAAGCTGACCACGCTGCTGTCACTGATCTTGATGATTTGCACCAGGATTTTGTCGGTGCTGCCTACGGCGAAACCGTTGGTGGTGCCCGTGATGGTGAGCGAGGTGTCGCTGGTGATGAAGTCGCTCGCGCTGTTACCCGTGTCATCGGTGATGCTGGTGATGGCAAGCGTGGCGGTGGTAGGTGTGTTGCCTGTGTTGATGACCAAAGCCTGATCAGCAGCAGCCACGATGACGTTACCTGCAGCGTCCACCACGGCAGCTTTGACGGTGTAGTTGCCGTCGAGCAAAGCGTTGGCGGTATTGGTCAATAGCCAATCGCTGCCCGTGGGTGTGAGGTACTGTTCAGCAGCCACCACGCCATCTGCACGGATGATTTGCACACGCACGGTGTCCCCCGCACTGCCACCCGTAGCCGTGAAGCCCGTGGCTGTGCCCTTGACCACCAAGGTGTTGTCGGCAGTGACGAAATCGGTGTTGCTGTAGCCTGTGTCATAAGAGGTACTGGCTGACACATCAATGGTGCTAATGGCTAAGCTGGCAGCGGTGTTGGGGTCAGTCGTAGGGCTGTTGCTGGGGTTGTGACCGGGATCAGTTCCGCCTTTGTTGGTGTCGATCACCAAGGCTTGTGTTGTGCCCGCTTGCACCACATTGCCAGCCAGATCCACGATATCGGCTTGAATGCTGTAAACACCATCGGCCAAAACATTGGCTTTGTTGTCCATGCTCCATAAGCCAGCGCTGTCGGGGCTGACGTATTGAACAGCCACCACATCGCTATTGGCATCAAGAATTTGTACACGCACTTTGTCGCCCGCACCACCATTGGCCGTGCTGAAGCTGGTGGTGCTGCCTTGAATGATCAAGGTGTTGTCTGATGTGATGAAGTCGCTCGTGCTGGCACCCGCATCGATCGAACCATGCGCCACATCGTGAATGCTGCTGATCGCAACTGTGGCCGATGTGTTGGGATCGGTGCTAGGGTTGGTGTCTGGGTTGTTGGTACCTGCCGTATCCACCACTAACTTTTGGGTCGTGAGCGTGCTGGCGATTTCAACCGTGCCAGACAAATTAGTGATGACGGCACGAATGGTGTAAGTGCCATCGACCAATGTGTTGGCCGAGTTGTCGAGGTTCCACTGACCATCATTACCGACAACCACATATTCCGTGGCCACCACGCTGCTGTCGCTGTCTTTGATGACTTGCACAAAGACTTTTTGGGTGTTGCTGTCAAACCCAGTGGTGTTACCTTGAACGATCAACGTGGCGTCACTGGTGATGAAGTCAACGGAGCTGATACCGGTGTCGGTGCTGATGCTTGCAATGCTCACCGTGGCGGTGGTCGGTGCAGCTGTGGTGCTGATGACCAATGGCTGATCGGCAGCTGCTTTGACCACGTTACCTGCGGCATCCACGATGGCGGCCTTGAGTGTGTAGTTGCCATCACTGAGTGATTGGGCAGAGTTGTCAAATGACCAGTTATTCCCGGTGGGCGTGAGGTATTGCTCGGCCACCACATTGCCATCGCTGCTGAGGACTTGCACGCGTACCTTGTCACCTGCTGAACCACCGGTGCTGACAAAGTTAGTCACAGTACCGCTAATAGCTAAGGTGCCATCGCTGGTGATGAAGTCTTGTGTGCTGATACCGGTGTCAGCGCTGACAGCGCTGATGACCACACTTGCGTTGGTGGCGTTGTCGTCCTGCGTGGGGGCAGTATCGGGGTTGCTGCTGGGGTCTGTGCCGCCTTTGTTGGTGTCCACGACCAAGGCATGCGTGCCACCCGCTTTGACGGTGTTGCCGGCTAAGTCAACGATCGTCGTGCTGATGGTGTATTTGTCGTCAGCCAGCACGTTGGCTCGGTTGTCGATGGACCAATTGCCACTGCTGTCTGGTGTGACGTATTGGCTAACCACCACCGTGCCCGCACTGTTGGTGACGTCGACGCGAAGTTGATCACCTGCGGTGGCACCTGTATGAGTGAAGCCAGAGGTGCTGCCTTTGATGACGAGCGTGCCATCGCTGGTGATGAAGTCGGCGCTACTGGCGCCCGTGTCAGACGAGCCAAGCGCCACATCATGAATAGACAACACCGTGACGCTGGCAGTGGCGTTGGTGTCGGTGCTGTTGTTGGGTTGGTTCGTGCTGCCACTGTTGTCGATGATCAGTGGCTTACTTGTCGCTGTTTTGACGACGTTACCTGCGCTGTCAACGATGAAGGCCTTCAGCGTATAGGTGCCATCTGCCAATGTGGTGGCCGTGTGATCGAGTGTCCATTTGCCCGCGTTGTCGGGCGTGACGTACTCTTGCCTCAGCACGGCATTGGCGGCATCCAAGATTTGCACCTGAACTTTTGCGCCATCGCTCGAAACAAAGCCTGTGGTGACGCCATAGATCGTCAGGCTGTTGTCGCTGGTCACGAAGTCGGTGACGCTGACACCGGTATCTTTGGATCCTGTGCCACTGGTCGTTGCAACATCACCATCGTCAATTCCGCTGATGGTGAGGGTGGCTGCGGCGTTCACATCGTCAGTTGTGCCATCTTCTTTTTTGGCGCCACTGGTATCGATGACGATGATTTGGGTGTCTTGCCCACCTGCAGCTGAATTCACTCGAACGCCATGGACATCCACGATGGTGGCGCGAAGGCTGTATTGGCCATCGGCTTGGCTGGTTTCATATGCCCAACTCCAAACGCCATTGGCTGGCGTGACGGTGGTTGAGGCGATCACCGTTGTGCCATCTGAGGCGAGCAATTCAACTTTGACTTTGTCACCGTTGTCATCGAATTGATTGACCGTGCCATTGAAGCTCAGCACATTGTCATTGGTGATGAAGTCTGAATCATTGACCCCTGTATCACTGGTAATGCTTGTGACATCAATCGTGGCGTTAGTGGCGTTGACGTTGGTCAAGTTAATCGCAACGGTGTCCGTGCCATTTGTCGTGGTGTTTTGATGAGCGTCAGTCAAATTGGCAGTGACGGTCAAGCTATTGCCATCACCGGGACTGACAAAAGTAGCAGTTGCCAAACCCGCATCCACCATTGCTTGCGTAAGAGTGATGGATTGCGCTGTACCTGAAGAAGGCGTGAACGTAATGGTGTCACCCACTAAAACTTTGGTTCCGTCAAATATTGCGGTCACATCAAGCGTGGTGGCGCCTGCCATTTCAGCATACGTGACTGTTCCGTTATCGTCGGCATCAGCCACAAAGCTAACAGTCGGTGCACTGCCACCGTTAGGCGGCATGGTGTCAATGGTGAAGTTGGGACTGGTGGCACCCGTGCCAGTATTTCCTGCCAAATCGGTGTAGAGGCCGTTCGCAATCGTGATGACGTTGGTGTCATCATCAACATTGGCAGTAGGGGTGAAAGTGGCAGTCCATACTTTGGGATCTGCTGTTTGCATCAAGTTGCTGATAGCACCGCGAGCACCGGTGACGCTGATGTCGGCAAGCGTGAAACTGCTTGCCAACGGCTCTTCGCTAAAGGTAAAAGTAACCGTGCTGGTTTCGGCATTGATACCGGTACCTGTCAAAGCTGTGTCTGACAACGTGATGGCGACGGTCGGCGCTTTGGTGTCAATTGTGAAATTGTTACTGTTTGCGCCGGTGCCTGTATTTCCAGCTTCGTCTGTGTATGTACCGTTGGCTAAGCCAATGATATTGGTGGCATCTTCGATGTCGACAGTAGGCGTGAAGGTGGCAGTCCAGACCTTTGGGTCGCTGTTGCTTTGCGCCAAGCTACTGACTGTGCCTTGTGCACCTGCCACGCTGATGTCACCCAACACAAAAGTCGTGGGCTCTTCACTGAAGGTGAAGGTGACCAAGCTGGTTTCACCGATCGACAAAGCTGTGTCAGCCAGAGTGATGCTGCTGAGGGTAGGCGATGTGTAGTCAACCTCGACGATTTGCGTAGCAGAAGCTGACACGCCAAACTTGTTGACCACGGTAGCTTGAGCGGTGTGACTCCCCTCAGTAAAACCAGTCACCGCAGAGCCTGCAATTGTCAAGGTAAATGCATTGGCATTGCCTGCGCCAGCCACCACGACGGCGGTTCGCGATGTGGCGTCTAGTCCAGTGATGGTGACGACAGAACCAATTTCGGCATTCGTTGTACCCGTGAGTACAACGCCAGATGTTTTATCGCTGCTGTTGATGTAGTTGTCCACCGACACAGGATCAAGCGAGATGGTGGGCACTGTGGTTTGGATGACCAGTTCACCATTGCTGAGATCATGCTTGGTCACCAAACCTGCTGTGGCTGACACAGCCACGTTGTAGGTTTGGCCGTTTTGCAAGTTGAAGCTGCCAACTCCAGTGTCTAAGGTCCACACATAAGTGACAGGGTCATAGGTAACATCCGGCTGATCAGTACCAGTACTTTGTGTGCTGTCGATGATGGCCTGCACAGAAACACCATTGAGGGTGATGTCAATGATGTCGCCATCTTCCAAGGCGACATAGTGGCCGAGGTTTGCTGTATCTTCCTTTTGTGCCGTACCGTCAATGACGGGCGTGACAGTACCTGAGAATTTTTGCGTGACGGTGGGAATATCCGGCGGCGCGATGTTGATGCGCAAGCCATTGTTGCTATCCGTGCCGCTGTTGCCCGCAACATCTTGCACGCTGGCAGTAACGCTGTAGGTGTTGCCATGATTAAGTGCCAATGCATCTGCGTTAGGCAGCGTCAAGCTCCATGTGTTGACACCACCCGCACCAGCAACGACGGTGGCCGTGTGGCTGACGTTATTGATAGCGACCGTGACAGTTTGGCCAGCCTCAGCATCGGTGGTACCGCTGATGACAGGTCGCGTCGTGACGGTACTGCCAGCCAACGAGCCGCGCTCAGCAGCGTCAAAAGTGCCGTTGAGTGTGGTGCTGTCGTTGACCGTATCTGCTGCAATGCTGGTGATGCTGAGCACAGGCGCAGTGGTGTCCAACTTGAATGGACGCTCCACCGATGCCGTGTTACCAGCCAAGCTGGTCACTTCGGCGCTGATTTTGTAAGCGCCATTGTTGGCGGGCAAATCAATTTGTGGAATTTGCACGCTATAGGTGTTGGCACCGCCATTGATGCCCGCTTGCACCATGACTTCATAGCTTTTGATAATGCCATTGCTGTCGAGCAGTTCTACTGTGACGCGCTGCCCAACTTGTGCACTAGTTGTCCCGCTGACAGTGATGGGGCCTTGCGCTTCTGCTGCACTGATGGCGTCATCGCCAGCAATGGTGTTGATGGTCAGGGAGGGCGCGGCCGTCTCGATCACCACAGGCAAGGTAGGACCATTTGCGCTCGGCTTGCCCGCAGCATTGATGTAGTTGATGGCCACGGTGTGATTACCGTCAGCCATGGCATTGACCGGTGTCAGGTGGTAATGGCCGCTGCCATCTGGACCGCTCAAGGTGCTTGGCACCACCACGCCATCGACAACCAATTGAGGCGTAACACCTGCGGGAATCGTTGTACCAATATCAAACTGGGGTTTGTTATTGCTGGTGTTGCAGTCGGTGGCGCTTGCGCCAGTATCACTGGCGGCTGACATAAGCGGCGCCGTGGTGGGAGCTGCTGGTGCAGATCCACCACCTGAACCTCCTCCACCCGATCCACCGCCACCGCCACCGCCACCGCCACCCAAGGCTGCAGCACCAATCAACGATGCGGCAAAGGTCAACCAACTAAATCCTGCACTCGCCACAGGCAAAGCAGCCAATCCGATATCCGAGGCCTGGGTAGCACCCAAAACTTGACTGACTGGCATACCGCCATCGCTCAAGGCGGCGATGACATGTTGTGATGACGCATCTTCTGGAATGTATTCATACAAACGGCCATCCTCAGCACGTCCATACAAACTGCCACGGTCTTTATTGGCCGTCGCTTCGTCGTAGTAACCCTCAATGATCAGATCAGCCTCTTTGTTGCCATCAAAAATGACATGCAAATTGCGACCTACACGCTTGGTGTTGAGGTTGGCAGGTCCACGGTTTTTGTTTGCTAAATCTTCAAACTTGTATTGAGCGTTTTTGACTGCTTTGATGCGCGTGGCTGAGCCTTTGTCTCCGCTGCCTGGCGTGATGTCAAAGGTTTTTCTTTCATCTTTTTTACCCGTTTCAACGAGCAGTCTGATGGTTTTTGCCATAGTGCTTCGTATCGACCTTAGGGCTGCTCAACAGTGGCACTGACAACAACCACGCTATTTCTTTTACGCGTGGTGTGACTCGTCGCCCTTTCGGCTCGCGCATCACTGCTGAGCGATTTAGGCCTGACACCTTGGCTCAAGATGTAGTCTTCAACTGTTTTGGCTCTGTTTTTTGCCAGTTCTTTGTTTGGTACTTTTTTGTCGCCATCGTTGGCATAACCCACCACTTGCAAATTCATCACTTGTTGACTCTGTGGCTGCGCTTTCAACTTTGCGACCAAACGATCGAGTTCTTGCAGCCCAGTGGCGTTCATCTCTGTCAAGCGTGAGCGACCCGCCTCAAACTCGATATAAGCCACAAGCACAACGCCTGAAAGCGAATCTGCCGTCTTAATGTCGTCGCATGGGCGCGCCCCTTCCACACGTGACAAAGCGTGCATTTGCTCACGCGTTTTTTGCAACTCGTTACTTGCCACCTTGGCTGTGACGACTTCCATCTGCGCCGTGCCATCAGGCAACTCCGCCACACGCACGTATTGGGTTTGGCCCTTATTCACCGTCAAGCTGACGTCTTTGTCTTGCTCAAGGATGACGGCTTGATTCACGGGTCGTAGGCGGGTGCGCACTTGAATCAGAGGCTCAGTCAAGCAGATCTTGGTAAATCCCGCTTGCATGAGCGAAGTGTGATAGCTGCCATTGACATAAACCGTGACCACACTTTGCTGTTTGTCATTTGGATTGCGATACACCACCAAACGAGACTGCTCATTTGATGCAGTTGCCAAGGCATAAGCATCTCCCATCGGACGCCCCACCCCGTATTTAGACACTGCAGTTTGAGCGCCTGATGGCATGGTCGTTTGCGCCCAAGCAGGAGCAGCCAGACACATCAGTGCCAGCAAAGCATGAGGCGCACACCTCAACAACCAAACTTCAATTGGATTCATGCCAAAATCTTGGGGGGATATTTGTAGTGCCTTGGTTTTAAATCATCAAAAACCAAAGAAATATCAAAAATTCATCAAAAACGATAAATCTAATTGTGCGGGTTTTCCCCCTTTATGGATATACGCCAATTGGCGTATCCACCCAGTTTCCACCCTGTTATCACTCACTTTTTAATCAGCACTCACATGCTTAGGACGGCCAAAAAAAAACTGTCCACCGCAAGCGCAGCGAACAGCTTTTGGACTGAGCCAGTGGGTACTACTTAGGTTTGTTAACGTGGACCTATTGCCGACGAAGACAAAGATTGCGCCGCAGCAGCCGCGCGCAACTTGTCTTTCTTGCTCGGGCGCTTGCCTTTGATACCGCCCGTGCCGTCGTTGAGTGGCGACACAGGTGGCGGCACTTCAGTCGGCTCAAAACCTTCCAGCACTTCCACAGACAACTGCACCTTGGCACGTTTTTGAATCAGCTGCCAATGCGCCAGCGATGCGGAGGTGACAAAGCTCACTGCTTCGCCACTGGCACCTGCACGGCCTGTGCGACCAATGCGGTGGGTGTAGTCGGTGGCAGAGCGTGGCAGGTCGTAGTTGACCACCACGGGCAGCTGCGCGATGTCGATGCCGCGTGCCGCGAGATCGGTGGTAACCACCACTTCCCAGCGCTCTTCTTTGAATTCGGCCAACACGTCTTGGCGTGCGCCTTGGCTCATCTCGCCATGGAACGCAGTGGCAAACACGCCCGCTTTGTAGAGTTTGTTGGCCACATGCTCACACGCGTAACGCGTGGACACAAACACCAACACGCGTTTCCACTCTTGGGTTTTGATGAGGTGGCGCAGCAAAGCGGTTCGGCTTTTTTCATCCACTTGAATCGCACGCTGCGCAATGTCGGGCGCATGCGCCTCGGTGTGCGCAATGGTGATGCGCTCGGGGTTGTGCAGCAAGGCCTCAGCCAAGGTTTGCACCGCAGGCTCGAAAGTGGCACTGAACAACAGGTTTTGTCGCTTGGCAGGCAGCAGCGCCAAGATGCGTTGCAACTCCTCAGAAAAGCCGAGGTCAAGCAAGCGGTCGGCTTCGTCCAACACGAGGTGCTGCACATGGCCGAGGTTCAAGGCGTTGTGATCGACGATGTCTAGCAAGCGGCCGGGCGTAGCCACCACCACATCAGCACCGCTGCGCAAGCTCATAATTTGGGGGTTGATCGACACACCACCAAACAGCGTGCCCACTTTGATGGACTGCGCGAGTGGCCGCGCCAAATCGCGCAGCACATCGCTCACCTGTGTGGCGAGTTCACGCGTGGGGACGAGTACCAGCACTTGGGTGGAGCGTTTTTTCGGCGCTTCATCGCGTGATGATGCGGTTGCCATGAGCAACTGCAACACAGGCAGCACGTAGGCTGCTGTTTTGCCAGAGCCAGTTTGTGCGGCGGCCAAAACATCGCGGCCATTGAGCACGTGGCCGATGGCTTCGACCTGCACAGGCGTGGGCGATGTAAAGCCAGCTTGAGCGGCAGAGCTTTGCAGCTCGGTGTTGAGGCCAAGCTCAGCAAAGCAAACAGTAGCCAGCTCTTGAGCTATTGGGCTGGTCAGAGCAGCAGCCGTGGTGTTGGCCGGTGCAAATTGCGCCGCATCAAGCGGCGCGTTGGTGTGGTCAATGTTCAATGTGGGCGATCAATGACGGAAGTGACGCACACCGGTAAACACCATCGCCACGCCGCGCTCGTTGGCAGCGTCGATGACTTCTTGGTCGCGCATCGAGCCACCGGGCTGGGCCACGCAAGTGGCTCCCGCATCCACCACCACATCGAGGCCATCGCGGAAGGGGAAGAAGGCGTCGCTGGCCACCACGGTGTTTTGCAGGCTCAGTTTCGCGGCCTCGGCCTTGATGCTGGCGATGCGTGCTGAGTCGAGGCGGCTCATTTGGCCTGCGCCCACGCCCATGGTCATGCCGTTTTTGCAGAACACGATGGCGTTGGATTTGACGAACTTGGCCACTTTCCAGGCGAAGAGCAGGTCGTGCAGCTCTTCAGGTGTGGGTTGTTTGACGGTGACGATTTTCAAATCAGCCAAAGCCAACTCGTGGTTATCGGCGCTTTGCAGCAAGAGGCCTGAGCCCACGCGCTTGGTTTCG